>Ga0210077_1000449_pt1 | contig 15506 bp, 14 predicted proteins | sample RushMan_CattailN_5_FD_185556 | JGI IMG/M metagenome (GOLD analysis project Ga0210077, IMG submission 185556) | Wetland microbial communities from San Francisco Bay, California, USA, that impact long-term carbon sequestration -... | ecosystem: Environmental > Aquatic > Marine > Wetlands ... | reverse complement strand
CGCGCGCCTACGACAACGTCCGCATGGCCGCCATCAGCCGCGCCAACATCAATCTTTGCGGCTCGCACTGCGGAGTCTCCATCGGTGAAGACGGCCCTTCGCAAATGGCCCTCGAGGATCTGGCCATGTTCCGCGCCGTGCATTCGTCCGCCGTGCTCTATCCCAGCGACGCCGTTTCCGCCGAGCGCCTCACCGAAGCCATGGCGCATCGCCCCGGAATCAATTACCTGCGCACCTCGCGCCCGAAAACGGCCATCCTCTATTCCAAGGATGAAAGGTTCCCGATTCCCGGCTTCAAAGTGCCGCGCCAGAGCGCGCAGGACCGCGTCACCGTGATCGGCGCGGGCATCACGCTCCACGAAGCGCTGAAGGCCGCCGACGAGCTCAAATCCAAGGGCACCAACATCCGCGTGATCGATCTCTACTGCGTGAAACCGATCGACGGCAAAGCTCTCGCCGAGCAGATCGCCGCTACGGGCGGCAAGCTTGTCACCGTGGAAGATCACTGGCCCGAGGGCGGTATCGGCGAAGCGGTGCTCTCGGCGCTTGCCACCGCCGGCGCGGCGCCGTCGAAATACCGCATGCTCGCCGTGCGCGACATGCCTCATTCCGGCAAGCCCGCCGAGCTCGTGGACACCTTCGGCATTTCCGCGCGCCACATCGCGGACGCCGTCCGCGAAATCGCCTGAGTCCGGCGCGTATGTCTGCAACCGCATTGAAAATTGTGACGAGAGGCTGAAAACGAGTGGCGGAAAAAATCGTACTAGTGGGCGTGGTGCCGGACGTGGTGGCGATCGATCCGGGCGAGCAAGTGACGTGGTTCTCGAACGCGGGAAACTTGAAGATCGAGTTCGATCCGCAGCGCTCGCCCTTCACCTCCAACGTCTTTCAGGCTCCGCCAGGGGTCCGGCTATCGAGCGGCACGGCGCGCGCGGGCACGAAACCCGGCTCGTATCGCTATAAGCTTTCGCTCAACGACGCCGTCGTCGCGCAGGGCGAAGTCCTCATTCGCGGCAAGTAGTCTGCGCGCCTGCTGGGCGCTGAACGTGGCCCGGCGTCTAGTCGCCCGCCAGCGCGGGATGCCCGATCGGACGCTCCTGCGCCAGTGAATCCGCCAGCACGCGCCGGATCGACGCCAGCGCCGAGGCCGTCACCGGCCGCTCGCACGCCGCAGCGATCTCCGCCGCCTTGCGCGGGAAATCCCGGCGTCGGTCGAGCCACAGCCCGAGCTCCTGCAGCAACTCGCCCGCCACGTTCGGGTCGTCCGTGCGCTCGAGGCCCCAGAATCGCAGCCGAGCCTCGTTCTTCTGCAGCACCTGCAGCGATTCCTCCAGCTTCTTCATCGCCGCGTTAAACGACGAAGCCAGAAAGTAGACCGGCAGGCTCCATCCGGACTTCTCTCCGGCGGCTTCCCCGGCCTCGCGCGCGCCGGCCCGCTCGCCGAAGGCGAAAAACGCCCGGACGCGCACGTTGTATTTGCCGTTCTGATTCCGCTCCAGCGCGCAAACGTACCGATTTCCTCGGGATCCGCTCTTGCCGGACATGGTGCTGCTCCTTGGACTGCTGCTTTCCCGCGGCGTCCCGGGCGTGACCCAGTGGATCACGCGCGCTGCGCCGTTTTCTGACGCCGGAAGTGCCTCAGGCCTCTTGGTCTTTGACTTTTTTGCAGCCATCGAAGTGCTCCTCAGGAAGGACCGCTTACTCTTCTCCAGCGCTTTCCGGGCGGAGGAGGCGTCCACCCGTGGTTCGGCCCCGCTGGCATGGGGCTGGCTCTGTGGATGTCTTATTTTACCGAAGGGGAATGAGGGCAGGCAAGCACAGTCCTGCTTTACGATAAGCATTGCATTTACAAAATCTTAAGGCTTTTTTGGGCGAGAAAAAGCCGCGCGCGAGCCCCTTTCCAGGGCTGCGCGCTAGCTAGTCTGCGTGAACCGGCTCAGCGCATTCGAGTTGATGGTGAGCTTGCCTTGCTTGCGCAATTGGTCCAAAAGCGAAGTTCGGAACGCCTCGAACGCGGCAGTCTGACGCGTCTGCAGCAGTTGCTGCTTGAGCCCAGCTTCCTGAGCGGCCAAATCGCTCGGGTTGGCGCTTTCGTGCGATAGCACGTTGTAGACGAGCCAATTCCCTTCGATCTGCGTTGGCCCGCCGGTCTCGCCTACCTTCAAATCGAACGCCGCGCTGAGCTGCCGCCCGCTGCCCACCGCCGCAATCGAGCCGTTGCGCGCGAACGAATCGGACGTGGCCAGCGTCAATCCCAGCTCCTTGGCCGCCTTTTCCAGCGGTTCGCCGGACTTCGCCTTCTGCGCCAGGTCCGCGGCGCGGGTGCGCGCCAGTTCGAGCGACTTTTCGTGCTGATAATCCGCCAGCGCCTGCGCGTGGACTTCCTGCAGCGTGCCCTGATGCGCGGGCGAAATGTCCTTCACGGTCAGGATCACGAAGCCGCTGTTGGTTTGCACCGGCTGGCTCAGCTCTCCGGGCTGCAACGAAAACACAATCTGGTCCAGTTCCTTGGAAAGGCCGAGCGGTCCCACCGGATCGGTGATGGTCACCGGAGGAACCTGCCCCACTGCCAGGTCGAACTTCTTCGCCAGCGCGTCGATCGGCTGCCGGTTCGATTGGCGGACGGCGTCCGCCATTTCTCCGGCGATCTTGTTGGCTTCGTCGCTGACCTTCTGGTCGAGCACGTTCTTCTCGATGGAGTCCTTCACTTCCGCGAAGCTCTTGGTGTGCGCCGTCTCGCGGTCGATCACTTTGATGATTTCGAATCCATAGGGCGTCTTCACCAGGTCCGAAATTCCGCCTTTCGGCACGCTGAACGCGGCCTTTTCGAAGGCCGGCACAGTCTGCCCCTGCAGAATCCAGCCCAGGTCGCCGCCTTTGGCCTTCGAACCGTCGTCCTCCGAGTATTTCTTGGCCAGATCTCCAAAATTCGCGCCGTGCTGGGCCTGCTTCAGCACGTCTTCGGCCTTCTTCTTGGCTTCCGCGACTTCCGCGTCCGTCATGCCGACCGTCTTGAACAGAATGTGCGCCACGTGGACGCGATTTTGGACTTTATATTCCGCCAGATTCGCCTTGTAGTACTTCTGCATCTCGGCGTCCGTCACCTGCGTGGTGGCTCGCAGCTTGGCCAGGTCGAGCAGCGCGTACTGCACCGAACGCCTCTCCGGAATCTGGTAGCGCGACTTGTTCTGCGCGAACCACGCCGCCAGCTCCGCGTCAGTCGGCTGAATCGTGGACGCCAGATCGGACGGCTTGATCAGCACGTATTGCAGCTTCACGCGGTCGTTGCGCCAGCGAAACTCCTGCTCCACTTCGGCCGGCGTGACGGTGACTCCATCCGTCACCAGCTGGCGGAACTTGTCCGTGAGCATGTCGTCGTACACCGCCGATTCGAACTGCGGCACGGACATGCCCGTGCCCTGCTCCACTGCTAGCTGGTATTTTTGCGGATCCCACTTGTTGCCGACCCACGCGGTGGGAATCATCTCGCGAATGCGCTCGGCCTCTTCCTGCTGCGTCACCTGAATGCCCAGCTGCTGCGCTTCGTACGCGAGCGCCTGCTGGAAGACCAGGTCGTCCAGCAACTGCCGCGCGTAGATGCCCCGCATCATTCGGGGGATCTGCTGATTGCTCGCCAATTGGTCGAATCGCTGCTGGAATTCCACCACCGTGATTCTGTGGCCCGCCACGCTGGCAACTGCGTCCGGGCTGCTCGCGTCCGTGCTCGGCCCGCTCATCAAGCCGGGAACCAGCGTCACCACCATGCTGACGCAGATCAGCACCAGGATTACGCCCATGCTGATCTTGATCCATCGATTGCGATCGAGGTCGCGCTGCTGAATGCCTCGTAACATTGCTGTCGGAAACCTTCCTATGTCTGGATACCCCGATTATAGTGAACTTCGCCCCCAATTCCCATCCCGTTTCGCGCCGAAGCAACCGCAGTCAAACGCCCGTCGGAATGTTCCGGCGGCTCCTGAACGCTGTGCGGCGACGGCCGGGTAGCCTCGCGAAACCTATTTGCCCACAAAGCCCGCACGGATCACAGCGCGGTGTGACGTACCGCACAGTCGCGCGGGGTAAGCAGCGCCACACTGCACACGAGAGAAGCGGGCGGCGACGCTCCTGGAATTGGAGAGATGGACGTGGTTTTCGAAAATCGAGCGGATGCGGGGCGGCGAGTGGCCGCCAAGCTGGCGGGTTACGCGGGACGCGCGGACGTGCTAGTGCTGGGAATTCCGCGGGGCGGCGTGCCGGTCGCGTTTGAAGTGGCGCTCGCGCTGGACGCGCCGCTGGACGTGTTTCTGTCGCGCAAGCTGGGCGTGCCAGGGCAGGAGGAGCTGGCCTTTGGGGCCGTGGCCGGCGGGAACGTGCGCGTCCTGGATGAGGAGCTGATCCGCGAACTGAATATTTCCGGGGTGCAGATCGAAGAGATCACCCTGCGCGTGCGCGCGGAGCTGGAGCGGCGCGAGCGCCTGTACCGCGACGGAAGGCCGGCGCCGGATGTGGCCGGAAAAACCGTCGTGCTGGTGGACGACGGCATCGCCACGGGATCGAGCATGCTGGCCGCGATCAAGACGCTGCGTCACATGGGTCCCGCGCGGCTGGTGCTGGCCGTGCCGGTGGCGCCGGCTTCGACGTGCCGGCGGCTGCGCGAGCAGGTGGATGAGTTGGTGTGCGTCCACATGCCGGAGCTCTTTTACGCCATCGGGCAATTCTATGGAGATTTTTCGCAGGTGGCGGACGAGGAAGTTGTCGAACTTCTGCGGCGAGCGGCGCAGGAACGAGCGGCATCGCACAAACAGGAACCGCCGCGGCCGGAAGGAAAAGCAGCGGCGGATCGCAAGGTGGACGAAGCGTCGCGCGAATCGTTTCCCGCGAGCGACGCGCCCGGATGGATTCCGGACGGTTAGCGCCCACCGGCGCGAACTCCTTACAGATGCGCGGAGAAAAGCGAGACGGTGATGATTCCAGGCCGAAAAGTCTCCAGCGACGGCGCCGAACAGCAAGTTGTGGTCGAGGCCGGCAAAGTGGCGCTGCAGGGAACGCTCGGGCTGCCGAAAGGCCCGCAAGCGGTGGTGCTGTTCGCGCACGGAAGCGGAAGCAGCCGGCACAGCCCGCGCAACCGGTACGTGGCGCGCGTGCTGAGAGAAGCGGGAGTCGGAACGCTGCTCTTCGACCTGCTGACAGCCGACGAAGAATCCGTCGACGAAGTGAGCGGGGAGCTGCGCTTTAACATCCCTTTCCTCGCCAAACGGCTCGCGGACGCCACCCGGTGGCTAATGCAGCAGCCGGACATGGGCGGCGTGCGGATCGGATATTTCGGCGCGAGCACGGGCGCGGCGGCGGCGCTGGTGGCAGCCGCCGAACTGCCGGACAAGATCGGCGCGGTGGTGTCGCGCGGCGGCCGGCCGGATCTGGCGGGCGACGCTCTGCCCCGCGTGAAGGCTCCGACGCTGCTCATCGTTGGCGGCGAGGACGTGCCGGTAATCGGAATGAACCGCAGTGCGCTGGTGGAGCTGGGTTCGGCCGTGAAGCAGATCTACATCGTGCCGCGTGCGACGCATCTTTTCGAGGAGCCGGGCACGCTCGAAGAAGCGGCGCGGCTGGCGGCGGACTGGTTTAGGCGCCACCTCGCAGGTGCGGGCAGTGCCGCGCACCCGTCCGCGGAAATATAGACTCGCATTCAGCTTGTGCGATGGAGATTAAGAGGTTTTCATCCGGCGGCGCGCGCCAGCCGCGCGACTGCCAGTTTTTCCGCGCGCGGTCACGCCCTCGCGGAACCGCTGCCAGTCAAGCTCTGCTGGCCGCACCGGGACCGGGAGCCCAAGGCGTCAAATCCATGCAGGCGCTGCCGTTCCCACTCGAGCGCGGCGATCAGCCAACGCTCGAATTCCTCTTCGGAAGTAATGGCGGCTCCCTGGTTGTCTACGGAACCTGACTGCTCGCCAGCTCTTTGAATATCTTGCATTGGCCTCTTCCTCGGCGCGATGGGTATCCTTTTTCACTCCATGGCACGTCGGCGTACCCCGAACGCATCTTGGATTGTAGCCAGTTCGACGGGCAGGTCAATGAACGACTCTCGTTTTTCGTCTAAAATTTCTCTAAAGACATAAGTCACTAGGAAGCAGGCTCTTGCAGCTCGCTCTGACCGGCTTCGTGGGTGGTTTGCGGCGTGATAGAATCGGCGGCACGTTCTCCACCGCGTACCATGACGAGCCAGCCCAAGCCAAATTCGAAGGTGGCGCGCTTCGGCATTTACCAGTGTGACTTCCGCGCGGGCGAACTCCGCAAGAATGGAATCAAGGTAAGGCTTTCGGATCAGCCGTTCCGGCTGCTGGCCATCCTTGTGGACCGGCCTGGCGCATTGGTGAGCCGGCAGGAGCTCCGGGAACAACTCTGGCCCGAAGACGAGTTCGGCGAATTCGACGACGGGCTGAACACGGCGATCAACAAGCTGCGCGCGGCGCTTAACGATGCGGCCGACAACCCGCGATTCATCGAGACGGTTCCGCGGCGAGGCTACCGGTTCATCGCGCCGGTGGAGGTGGTGGCGGAGGTTCCAGAGCAAGATGCGCCAGCCGACGAAGCCGCGCGCATTCCCGAAGCGGCTGCGAGCAAAGCGTTCGCAAGCGCAGCTTCCGCGCCAGCGGTGGAGACGAGTCCGCAGCCGGTTGCCGCCATCCGGCGCCGCGGCACGATGCCGAGAATTAGGGCGGGCGCCACGGCGGTTGTGCTGATCGGAATCGTGGCGACGTTTGCGTGGTGGCGATGGCATCCAAACAAGGGCCCGGCTGAGAGCGCGCAAATCCGCTCCATCGCCGTGCTTCCATTCGACAACTTCTCGACGGACCCGAATCAGGCCTATTTCGCCGAGGGGATGACGGAGGAATTGATCACGGACCTGGGGGAACTCGGGTCGGTGCGGGTGATGTCGCGAGCGTCGGTAATGCCCTACCGCGGCGTGCAAAAGCCGATCCAGCAGATTCGCCAGGAGTTGGGCGTGGACGCGGTGGTGGAGGGATCGGTGGTGCGGTCGGGGCAAAACATTCGCGTGGACGCGCGGCTGGTGGATACCTCCGACGATCGGCAGATTTGGGCGCAAAGTTTCGCGCAACGGGAGCAGGACATCATCGCGCTGCAGGACGACATCGCGCGGGCCGTGGCGCAGCGGATCGCGGTGGCCATCGATCCCTCGGTTCGCGAGCGCTTGCTGAACGCGCGGCCGGTGAATGCCGCGGCGTACGAGGCGTACCTGCACGGCGTGACGTACCTGGCGCACCATTCGGACGCCGACCTGCTGAAAAGTCTCGACAATTTCAAGCAGGCCACGGCGATCGATCCCACGCTGGCGGTCGCGTACGCGGCCGAAGCGCAGGCCTATTGCTACCTGGGAGATTACACGGTGCTGCCGGACCGCGTGGTCTGGCCGCAGGCGGAAAAAGCGGCGGAGCGGGCCATCGCGCTGGATGATTCGATCGGAAGAGCGCATGCGGCGCGGGCGTTTGCGCTGTGGCGCTACGAGTGGAAGTGGAAGGAAGCCGGCGCGGAATTTCAGAAAGCGCTGGCGCTGGGCCCCAACGATTCCGATACGCATCACCTGTACGGACTTTTTCTGGCGACCAAGGGCGATTTCGCCGGAGCCGGGAAGCAATTGCGAGTCGCGCAGGAACTCGATCCACTTTCGCTGATCATTCAGACCAACATCGGCTGGCTGAGTTATTACCAGCACGACTACACGACCGCCATCGCGGAGTACCAAAGCGTGTTGCAGGCCGATCCGAGGTTCGCGCCGGCGCACGAAAAGCTCTGGATCGCATACGCGTTGCAGGGTCAGCCGCGGGACGCCGCCCGCGAGTTGAAAACCGTCTTCAGCAGCTATCATGGCGCTGGAGCGGCGAACCGCATCGCTGCGGCGGAAAAGCCGGTCGGCGCGCAGGCGCGGTTTCGCGCGGAGCTATTGGCGTATGCCAATTCGGGCTATCTGACGAACTACGAGAAAGCGCGGTATTTCGCGCTGGCGGGAGAGCGGCAGGCCGCGCTGAAGTCGCTTCAGGAAGCGTTGCGTGAGCGCGAGTCGTGGCTGGTGTACGCGGGGATCGAGCCGGTATTCGACTCGCTGCGGAGTACGCCCGAGTTCCAGCACATTCTAGCGGTAGCGGGACCGGCCAAGTAGTGGCGCGCTGAACCAAAAGCGCCGATTCCCTTCCCCGCAAATTGGTCTTAACAATTCCCGCGAACAAACACGATCAGCTTTTTAGGCGGCTGTAATAGAGATGCGTGGTGTATTCCACGCGGACGCGGCCGTTTTCGTTGTGCGCGTCGAAAATGCGCTTGAGCTCGGCGAGAATCGGCTCGTGATTCGGATGGCCCTTCGGCGGCGAATACGAAGAGCTCAGAAAGCGGCCGCGGAAACCATCGAAGTCGAATATCTGCTCGTTCGGAAAGGTGCGGTGGCGCAGCTCTCCGGGCCCGAAAAATTCCGCCATGCGCGCATCCTCGGGATACTTCGCGGAGACTTGCGCGTAGTCAGGGGAATATTTGCGCAGCATGGCTTCGTAATCACGCAGGAGCGCGGAAGTTTCGATGCGGCGCTCGTTCCAGACTACCGCCACCCAGCCGCCAGGACGCAGAATCCGGGCAAATTCCGTTCGCGCGGCGCGCGGATCGAACCAGTGGAACGCCTGTCCGGCGACAACAAAATCGACGCTGGCATCAGGCAGCGTTGTCGCTTCAGCCGATGCGGCGATGCTCTGGAACTTCGCGTAGCCGCGCAACGATTCCTCGCCGGCCGCGCGCATTTCGGCGTTGGGCTCGACGCCGTAAACCAAATTGCCGTTATCGAGGAAGAGGCGCGAGAGCAGCCCGGTGCCTGAGCCGACATCCGCGATTGCAGATTCGAGCGCGAGGCCGCATTCGTCGCGCAGCGTGTCCAGAATCGCGCGCGGGTAGCCCGGCCGATAGCGGACGTAATCCGCCACGCGGCTTGAAAAACGTTGTTTTGAGTCTGTGACAGGCACGGTGTTTCCCGAATTGATTTCGCGTTACGGAAACTGGCGGAGGAAGCGGACGTCATTCTGGTAGAGCAGCGGCAGTTCGGTGACGCCGTACTTCATCATGGCCAGCCGGTCGACGCCCATTCCGAAAGCGAAGCCGGAATGTTTGGCGGCGTCGTAGCCATTCTTGACGAAGCCGTAGACCGCCGGATTCACCATGCCCGCGCCGAAAAGCTCGATCCAGCCGGAAAATTTGCAGATGCGGCAGCCTTTTCCGCCGCAGACGTGGCAGCTCGCGTCCACTTCAGCGGAAGGCTCGGTGAACGGGAAATAGCTGGGGCGCAGGCGCGTTTTCGCCTTGGGCCCGAAAAACTCGCGCACGAAATATTCCACGGTGCCCTTGAAATCGCAGAAGGTGATGTCCGTATCGACGGCCAGGCCCTCGATCTGATGGAACATGTAGCCGTGCGTCGCGTCCGGATTATCGCGGCGATAGACTTTTCCCGGCACGATAATGCGCACCGGCGGCGGCTGCTTTTCCATGGTGCGAATCTGCATCGGCGACGTGTGCGTGCGCAGCAGATGGCCGGCGCGCGAGCCTTCGATGTAGAAGGTGTCCATGTTGTCGCGCGCGGGATGGTGCTCGGGAATGTTGAGCGCCTCGAAGTTGTAGTACGGCGTCTCGATCTCCGGGCCCTCCACCACTGTAAAGCCAATCGAAAGAAAAATCCGCTGCAGCTCTTCGTAGGTTTGGCGGATCAGGTGGCGCGTGCCGATGGCGCGTTCCACGCCGGGAAGTGAAAGATCGATGCGGTCGCGCGCCGCTGCGGCCTGCTCGGCGGCCGATTCGATTTCCTTGCGCTTGGCTTCGAGCGTCGCTTCCACGTGGGCTTTGAGCTTCTGAAATTCCTGGCCGACGGTTTTCTTGAGTTGCGGCGGCGCGGGTTTCAGCCAGTTGTCTCCAATACGCGTGAGCGCGCCGGATTTCCGGCCGGTCCAGCGCGCAATGAACGCGGGCCAATCATCCGCGGCGCCGTGGCGCGCGATTTCGTCGTCGAAGCGCCCGCGAATTTCGGCGAAGCGCGAGGAGACCTGCTCGGGAGTGGCATCGCCGAGTTCGGCGAGAGTTTGTGTTGTAGGATCGGTTGTCATGCGGCTGATGCTGTTCCCAAATCGTTGAAAACAATTAGCCGGCTAGAGGCCGACGCCACAAGGACCTCGCCGATGCGCGAGCATGTGCCCATCTGAAGGTCGGCGTTGCCAAACGCACTTCTTGGCGTAGGGGCGCAGCACGCTGCGCCCCTACGAAAGAGCCTCCATTGCGCTAGGCGGTCGGCCGCGCGGCGGCGGGGACGGAGCCCAGGTGCTGCTTCGCCGAGGCGACCAGCGCGGCAAAGCCTTCGGCGTCGGCCACGGCCATATCCGCCAGAACTTTGCGGTCGATATCGATGCCGCCGACCTTCAGCCCGTGAATCAGCTGGCTGTAGCTGAGGCCGTTGTTGCGGGCGGCCGCGCCAATGCGCTGAATCCACAGCGTGCGGAAATCGCGCTTGCGCGTGCGGCGGTCGCGATAGCTATAGCGCAGCGAGCGATTGACCGCTTCCTTTGCCGAGCGGTAAAGCTTGCTTTTGGTTAGAAAGAAGCCCTTGGCATGCTTTAAGAGCTTTTTGCGCTTGGCGCGGCGTTTGGTGCCTCGTTTGACTCGAGCCATTTCAGTCTTCTCCTGATGCGCGCCTGTGCGGCGCCGGCAAAATCGTGATCGCTAAATTCAACGGGAGAGACAAACGAGGCCCGGCCGTCCGCCGAAAACACACGCGGACGAGCAGGACGGGTTTGTCTCGTGAAAACTACGCGCGCTGGCCGAAAATCTGGACCGCGCTTCAGCCCACAGCAAAAATCCTGCTGAGGGCAAGCCCTTCGCAAAAAACGCTCAGGGTAAACCGGCAGGCACCCGTTACGCACTGCCTGGCAAGAAAAATTCAGCTCCGCCAGTATACCGCGTGGCGAGAGATTCGTAAAAGCCCTGCTCGACCAATCGCAGGCCGCAAGGCTGCCGGCCTGAGGGCCGGCGCTATACAAAACCTTCGCAATTGCGAAGCCCAGCCAAGAAACCACCGGCAAAAAGCAGATCCCTCGTCGCCCCGGTATCGCTCTTCGCGCACCGGGACGCGCTCGGGATAACACGCTATGCGATTTACTCGATGCCGTAGGGCAGGGCGCGGCGAACGTTCGGCACGTCCGCGGGATTCACCTCGACCTTGTTCAGCAGGTTGCGCATGCGGCGCGGCTTTTTGGTGCCGAGCAGGTGGCGCTTTCCGGAGCGCCAGCGCATAACCTTGCCGGTGGAGGTGATCTTAAAGCGCTTGGCGGCGCCACGATGAGTCTTCAGCTTGGCTTTCTTGTTCTTCTTCACAATTTCCTCGGAGAAAAAATTTTAGGCTGTGCCTTCGGCTACTGAGTGCGAAGAGCGCGCTGGCGCCGGAGCCGATGCGCCTTTCTTGGGCGCCAGCAGCGCCAGCAGGATATTCGCTTCCATGCGCGGGCCAAATTCGACCAGCGCGTAATCGCCCACTTCCTTCAACAAGCGCTCCATCTTGGAGCGGCCCACGTCCTGGTGAGCCATTTCGCGGCCACGATGGAAGATCATGGCCTTGACCTTATAGCCTTCGCCCAGGAAGCGCAGGATTTGGTTCTTGCGAACCTGAAAATCGTGCTCCGCGGTCGAAGGACGAAACTTGACTTCCTTGATATGGGAACTCTTCTGATGCTTCTTGGCTTCGTGCGCCTTCTTGCTCTGCTCGTAGAGGAATTTCCCGTAGTCCACGAGCTTGCAGACCGGCGGCACGGCGTTCGGCGAGATTTCCACAACGTCCAAGCCGGCGTCCCGCGCCTTCTTCATGGCGTCGAACAGGGACACGACACCGAGCTGCGTCCCCACATCATCAATCAAGCGGACTTCGCGGGCGCGAATGCGCTCGTTTACGCGAAGGCCTCCTCCACCTCGTTCAGCGATAAAACCACCTCCCGGGCTCGCAAATGGCAGGCAGCGGCCCGCTTTCTCCCGCCTCGCTTACGGCACAATGCCGGAGAGACGGGCCTTTTAGTATAGCACGCCCCAACGGCGAAGCCACAAGCCGGTCAATCGGCGGAAAAGGCGATCAGGACATTCCCCGTCTTGGAGCCAACCACGGCGTATCCCGATCCGATATAGACCATGCCGTTCGCTATAGCCGCCCCGGCGCCATCGATCGCGCCGCCGTGTGCGGGGACTTTGTTCGCCGTGTCGTACTCGTGCCTGGTGTCGTAGCTCCAAAGCTCGTGCCCATCCTTGGTGGAGAGGCCGTGGATTACCCCATTCGAGTCGCCCACAAACGCCACTCCTGGAATCGCGGATGTCGCCGCGGAACTGGCCACACGGCCGGGAATTGCCGAAAAGGGCGTGTACCAGGCGACTTTCCCGTTGGCCAAATCGACGGCAACCATCCCGCCGGCGTGCAGGCCGTAATAGGCATGCCGATCGTCCGCCGCACCGCCCCAAACCACGCCGTTGAGTTGGGAATACATGCGGCTGGGATGCGCCACCGGGGGCGTGACTTTTGTCTCCCAAAGCTTCTTGCCCTTGTGGTCCGGATCGAGCGCGATGATGCGGCCGTTTTTCGTGCCGAAGACCAGCACGCGCTTGCCGTTCTGAAGCGTGCGCAGGATCGGCGAGTTGCCGATGTCCTGATCCGGACCGTTCGGCTCCGGGCAGTTACCGGACTTGTTCGTGGGACCGCAGCCGCCGACGAACGCGTCGTTTTTCTCGGCCTGGTAGTGCCACAGCATTTTGCCGGTCTTCATATCGAGAGCCACCACCGCGTCCGTAGTGGTGGGCACGGGACGGGCCTGCGCATCGCCGGTGCCGAAGTAAATGGCGTGGAGCTTCGGATCGATGGTGGGCGTGTCCCACACATCACCGCCCGAAGGCGCGTATTGCTGCACGCCTGCGGCGTTTTTATGCGTGGGCTTGGGAACGCCGACCATGTACGTTCTCCAGAGGATTTTTCCCGTCTTGGCGTTCAGAGCGAGCACGTTGCCGCGCATGGTGCAGCAGGGGTATTCGGGCGCCGACGCGGAAAATTCCTCCGATGAGGAAACGGGCACGTAGACGACGCCGTGGTAGACAGCCGGCGCAGCCGTGATGCGGGAGATGAAGTTGTCGTCGACTTTGGTCTTCCAAATGAGTTTGCCCGTGCGCGCGTCCAGTGCGTAGGCGAAGGAGTGACCGTCGCCCAAATAGGCGACGTACTTGGTCTTTCCCAAGCCTTTCACTCGGCGAACGGTGATGGCGGTGCGCGTATAGCCTTCGGTTTGATACGACCAGTAAACACAGCCGGTTTGCGCGTTGAGCGAGTAGACGTAGCCGATGTCCGTGCCGACAAACACGCGGCCCGATACGACGGTCGGCTGGCCGTAGGCCGAAAGCCCGTTCGGGAAACCGAACGCCCACTTCACTTTCAGGTGCGGCACCTGCTCGGGTGTGAGCCGTGCGGTGCTCTCGGGAGCGAAACGCGTGTTGGCGATGCTGACGCCCCAGCCGTTCCAGGCGGGCCCGGAATCGGGCGGCGCGAGCGGCGGATTCGAAGAGCACTGGTTCGGCATGTCCTTGGCCGCGCCCTGCTCGAGGCTGCCGAGCGGACGCCCGCTGAGGAATGTGGCCAGCATTTTGCGCTGGTCCTCGGTGAGCAAGGAACCTTGGGGTTTCATCACGCCGGTGGTGAGCGCTTCGTAGATCCGCTCCGGAGACATCTGGCGGATCACGGAGGGCTGCGGCGCGCGCGGGACCTTGGGATTGCCGTGGCACATCATGCAGTGCTGCTCGAAAACGGCGATGCCCGATTCCGTGCCGGCGGTGGCCGGAGGCATCTGCGCGCGAACGGCGCTCGGCAGGCCAAAACTCGCGATAAGCGCGGCGGCCGCAACTGCGGTGATGCGAAGAAGTCGAGTCATGTGCGATCGGTCCCCCTGGAAGAAACGATCAATCCCTATTTGTCACTGATTCCGCCCCACGGCGACTTTAGATGATACGGCAAACCGGAGCCAACCATCTCGATACGATGAATCAGGCCATCCTGAATCTTGAAGGCTTCGGTGCCCTCGATGCTCGACGGACGATTAAAAATACCGGGCATCGTGACGGTCTGGCCGTTGGTGAGCTTGATCTTGTGCACCGTGCCGTTCTGGTCGAAGACCATGTTGGCCCACACGACGCCGCGCTCCCGATCGACGACTGGGAAGCGCCGCTGCCAGATACGCGTGACCACGGCATAGTAGCCGCTTTCGAATTGCGCCTTGCAGCCGAGCGCGAAGGCATTGAAGGCCGCTTTCGGGGAAAGCGCGGGATTGTTGGTGGTCTGCATGCCATTTTCGACGCGGTTGCAATCATCGGCGAAAAACGAGTAGTCGCCCTTGCCGCTGTCGTTTTCAAGGCTTGCGAAATACATATTCGCGATGGAAATCATGCGCGCGCGAGAAACACGCTCGGACTCGGGAACGGTTTTCAGCCAGATGGGATCGGGAGTGCTGGCGTCAAGCGCCGCAATGCCGGAGGGCCCGCCGCCGCCCTGCCGATAGTAGGTAGTCTCGATTTCGGTGATGCGCCCAAGCTGCACGCGAAGGCGCATGGCCATGATCAGCAGGTGATCGCTTTCGTGCATGGTGACCATGCAGCCGATCTGCTTCATCACCAAATCCGAGAAGCAAAGGCGGAAATGGCCGACCGCCGTGGCCGTGCCCCAAAAGCCGTCGCCGACGTCCATGATTTGGTCGTTTTCCGTGTACTTCACGTCCTTGGCCAGCGGCAATCGGCTGGGATCATGGGCGACCAGCGCGTTCAGATAGGCGGTGGCGAGGTTTTCCAGGCAGGCGCGATTGCAATCCACGGGAATCGGGCCGGCAGCGTAAGCCTTCGGCGTGAAGCTCCCGGCAAACATCGCCAGCGCCATGCAGATTGCCGCCAAAATCGGCACGCGTTTCATTCGCACGATCCTGCTCCTTCCAGCCGCATTGAGAGCGGCGTCATCGGCCGGAACCTTCCGTCCAACCGTTGCCCAGGCCATAGGGCAGCGTGACGAACGGGAACGCTTCGATTTCGTGGATCAATCCGCCGCGAATGCCGAAGGTTTCCATGGTCACCATGTCCAGCATCATGCCCGGAGGCGAATTGGGAGGAGCGCCGCGGCGCGTGCCGTCTTCGACGAAGAGCGGAAAACTGGCCACGACGCCCTTCTGTTCGTCGACGACCAGGACCCTGCGCGGGCGAATCTTCTTGATGAAGGCGAATTCCTTCGTGGAGATCTGCTGCGCGCAACTCAGCATGCTGAACTTGAGCTGCGCCCGTCCCTGCGGCGTATTCGGGTTGGGCAAAGCGGGCGACGGCATCGTGCGGCCGCCCGGCGACGGATTGTTCACGGTCTGGTAGCCGTTTTCGTGGCGCACGCAATCATTGGCGAAGGCGCCGATCTTGCCGTC
>Ga0210077_1000448_pt1 | contig 15551 bp, 12 predicted proteins | sample RushMan_CattailN_5_FD_185556 | JGI IMG/M metagenome (GOLD analysis project Ga0210077, IMG submission 185556) | Wetland microbial communities from San Francisco Bay, California, USA, that impact long-term carbon sequestration -... | ecosystem: Environmental > Aquatic > Marine > Wetlands ... | reverse complement strand
AAAACATTATTGGCCATTGGAATATATTTATTCATATTTTTAACCGGTACTGCCGGCTTGATTTACGAGGTAACCTGGCAGAAATATCTTAGCAGACTGCTGGGAAGCGACAGTGTGGCCACGGCAATCATACTGGCGACTTTCCTTGGAGGTCTGTCCGTAGGATATTATTTTTGCGGAAAATTAACAACAAAAATAAAAAGGCATTTCGTCGGGTATGCTTTTCTGGAAGGTATTATCGGCATATGGTGTTTAGTTTTCCCTCATCTTTTCAATGTTCTGGATTTTTTAACAAAGCGTTGGAGCTTTTCCCCGCCTTTTTTGATTATCATTCAGGGAATATTCTGTTCTGTTTTGCTCATGGGGGTTCCCACCATTTGTATGGGGGGAACGATTCCCTTTCTGACCCGCGGCATATCCAGGAACATTACGGAAGCTACCAGTGTCCATGCCCTGGTATATGCCGTTAATACCGCCGGAGCATTTGCAGGAACTCTTTTATCCGGCTTTTATCTGATTCCCAACTACGGTCTGCCGGCGACCATGGTCAAAACCTCATTTCTGAATCTGGGAACATTTTTCTTTTTTCTTATCTTGCCGAAAATTTTAAAGCAGGGTGAAATTTCTCGAGAATCCAAGGAATATCTCGAAAAAGCGATGCCCGAACCTTCATCGGACATCGGGAGATTTCCGCCGCTTCTTCTTTACTCGATTGCCTTTCTGAGCGGTTTTTATGTCATGAGCTTGGAAAATGTTCTGATTCGTATCACCAACCTCTCTCTGGGAAGCTCCTCATATTCCTTTACGATCATTGTTTCGGTTTTTATACTCTCAATCGCCGCCGGCAGCTTTGTCATCAGCCGTTTTAAACAGATCTCAAGATGGCTGTTATATGTCAATCAGATTCTGATATCCATGTTTCTGCTGATCATCTTTATCTTACTGGATAAATGGCCATACTGGGCGCATCTGATCCGGATATCGTTCCAGTCGAACATCGCCGGTTTCTGGGGATATTATCTGCAGGTTTTTTTGGCGTTGGCCTGTATTTTGATTTTACCAGTAGGGCTGATGGGGGCTACCATTCCAATAATTTTCCACGAACTGAAACGAGATTTGCCGAAAGTCGGACAGTATTCGGGAATGATTTTTTCATGGAATACTGTGGGCAACCTGATCGGAAGCCTGGTCGGCGGAATCGTTCTATACTATGTTTTTAACAACCGGGGCGTGTTTTTAACGGCTGCGTTTTTAGCGGCTTTATCTGCCGGACTTGCCGGATGGCATTTATCCAAAAAATCTATTGCTTTATCCGTAGTATTGTTTTTTGTTATTGGTTTTATGGGAACATCTTCTTCTTTTTATAAATCCAAAAATTTTACAATGGGCACTTTTCGACTTCGAACCCCTTTACCGTACTCTTTTTCCAATTCCAAAAGATTTTTCAAAACATTAAATGAAGGATTTGAAGTAAAATATTATAACGACGGACCGACCGCGACGGTAGCCGTCATACAAGATAAAAAAATTTTTCCGCTGTTCGATAAAAAATCGATGGCATTATTTATCAACGGCAAATCAGATTCTTCCACGATAGGTGATATATATACGCTTAAGCTCCTCGCCCACATACCGGCCTTGCTGGCAGAAAAAAGAACCAACATTATGGTTGTCGGCCTCGGCACAGGTGTTACTGCCGGAGAGCTAACCCTTTATCCGGATGTCAAGCGGATCGACATCGCCGAGATATCACCTTCCGTTGTCAAAGCCCTCCCTTATTTTGAAAAATTCACCCATGGTGTTAATAAAGATCCAAGAGTTCATATCGATTTGGGTGATGCCTTTCGAATTATTGAAAGAAGCAAAAAGAAATGGAATATCGTCATCTCTGAACCCAGCAACCCGTGGGTCACAGGGGTTGATTCGCTTTTCACTCGGGATTTTTATCAATTGGTGAAAAACCATTTAACCGAAAAGGGTGTGCTGATGCAGTGGGCCCATACTATCGTTGCCAGCCCTAAAATGATTGATATGATCCTGAACACGGTGCAGCAGGAATTTAAGTACTCTCATGTATTTCTTGCAGGATCGGATTTGCTGATAATGGCCTCAAATCAACCGATTTCGTGCTCAAATTTAATACAAGCCGAAGTTACTTTAAAAAATAATAGAAAAGTGAAACAGTCGCTTCAGGAAATCAATGTATCGTCACTGGCATCTATCCTTATTAAAGAGCGTTGGACCACTTCGTATATCGCTGATTATTTTTCCGACTCTGACATTCAAACGCTGGATTTTCCGAAACTTCACTATCTGGCAGGGAAAGATTTTTTTATCGGAAAAAATTTACCCGAAAAGTATTTTTTAAATTCAGAAACCGCTGCATACATTGATGAGTATCTTTTTTATAAACAGTGTAAAAACTGGACGATCGGTCCGGACACTAAAGAGGCTTTTATATCCCTCGTTGAATCAACCAGATCAAAGATTGAATACGATAAAATAATGCCCATTACCAAAGCCCTGCTGGAAAGAGCTTATTTGAGCGATCCCAAGAAATATCCGCTGTCGGGGAAATTGCTTGCTGAATTCAGGGATGATCTGGTGACATTTATTGCCAGGTATCCTGAAACAGAAAAAGAGTGGAACATCGTTGGACTTGAGGGAGCATCTTTTCGCGCCAAAGCAGAAATCCTTCTGGGCCATATCGATAATTTCAGAAACTGGATGGTGCCCTATCCACTGGATGGACTTATAGCGTTACTTCAGAAAGGAATTTCACAGGGAAAAGATGCATATGAAAAGAATTGGTGCGCCCTTCAACTGGCAGCGCTTCTCAAGAAAGAACGAGTTGTCCGGTATTCCATCAATAAAATATTAGAAAACACCATCAAAGACAATAACGGAAAAATTCTTCTCAAGGCAGAGGATAAATATTTGTTGAATCAGGTGATGCCGGAGGAAAAAGAAATTACCGAGACCGGAGAAAGATGAATATACGTCTTGAACAGATTGAGGCGGGACTGAGATCCGTCAAGGGAATTTTAGATGTCAAATGGCTCGATCAGGAGGCTCGTACAAAAGTATCTGAAATTGAAAATGGCCTTAATAAAAATGGATTGTCCGGATTAGGGGGGTATTGTAATGAGGGGATAAAGGATGTCCTTTCTAGAAGACAGATTTGCATCGTGCTGAATAACAATGAATTCAGGCATGCCGACCAGCCGTCTCTTTTTTGGGTAGCTGGAGACATCATCATCGGCGAGGAGGTGACCGATGACACGCGATTGCAGCGTCTTAAAGCAAAAAACGCCGTTAAAATACTTGGGAAGAAATTTGTTCTTCATTTTGACAGGATGAGAGAAGCTCGAGGCCGTCAGCCGATTTTTATAGTTCGAGGTCTTCCTTTTCATGAGATTGAGGGTATTCGCGGCATCCATGATGTCCTCTCCGCTTCTCCCGCAGGTTCGCTGGATTTGTATTTTAAAGAACGTTACGGGTGGGATGCAAACGCAAAAGACTTGGGCACCATCCTGATTGGGTTCAATATGACCTGAGTGCCCGAAAGGAATGTGCTTTAATTTTGGAAGAGAATCTCCGGCGGCAAAATCTCTTCCAGATGGGGAAAAGGATCTTTCTTGTGAGGGATGTAAATCGCTTCAAGGAATTCGTCTTTAAACCCTTGTAATGAAGCCAGATCAACATATTCAACCATTTGCGCCACCCAGTCGGACTCGGATCTTTTTTTCCGGTTCAGCAAGGTGACAAGGGCGCCGACACCGGCTGCATTTCCAATGGGAATGATTTGATGCGGATCACAGTCCGGGATCATTCCCATGATCAGCGTCTTTATGGGATCAATGTGAATTCCAAAACCACCGGCAATTTTCACTACGTCAACCCGATCTGTTCCCCATTCTCGCATCAACAGCTTACATCCGGCATAGATGGCGGCCTTGGCGAGCTGGATCTGACGGATATCTTTTTGCGTTATGGTGATGTCTCGGCGTATAGTCGTCTCATCGGCCCAGGCGATAACAAATTCCCTCAGCTTCGTACTGGGATTGATCCGAAAACGCGGGGACATTTGATTCTGTTGAAAGGATCCGCTTTTGGTAATGATCCCTGAACGATAAAGCTCCGCCAGGAGATCCATAATTCCGGATCCGCAAATACCGCGGGCTTGAAGTTCTCCGGGCTTTACATAGTTGGACCATGCATCATGACCGACCACCTTATACAGTACTTCATGAGTTTCAGAATCAATAGCGATACGCTCAATGGCGCCGGGTGCGGCCCGCATTCCGAAAGTAATCTCGGCACCTTCGAAAGCCGGCCCTGTGGCACAGGATGTGGATAGCAGACGCTCTTTATTTCCCAGAACCAGTTCGCCATTGGTGCCGATGTCGATAATCAGTTGAATCTGATCGCTCCTATACGGCGCTTCAGCCGTTAAAACGGCGACGTTATCGGCACCAACAAAGCCGGATTCATTGGGCAGTATATGGACGTACGCCGAAGGGCATATGTTGAGTCCTAACCTACCGGCCTTGATATTCAGGCTCTTTTGAACAACCGGAGGAAAAGGGGCGCGGGCAACATGTCTGGGGTCGAGTTTCAGAAATAGGTGATGCATGATGGTATTTCCGACGATGGTGACATCCTCGATATCCTCCGGAGTCAGACATAAGCATTTTTCTTCTGTTTTTGCCCGTTGCTGTTGCACGCTACTGTAATTCAAATCTTCTACCGATTCCAAACAAGAGATATTATCCGGCCATGTCGAACACAGTAATGCCTCAATCATACTGTTAAGAGCCTCGATGATATCTGCACTCATTTGGGCAAGACCGCCTCTATTGTTCGCATGATAATTGATACGAGATATCACATCCTCGCCATACTTGACCTGGGGGTTCATGATATACTGTGTATCAAGAATTTGCATAGCGTTTAAATGCACCAGGGAAGCAACGACGGTAGTGGTTCCGATATCAATGGCAATGCCAAAGGTGTCCAATACCCTTCCCGGTAGAATGCGGATAATCTCTCGATCCATCCAGACACTGACGGTAACATGCCAATGTTGTTTGCGAAGCCTCGAGGGGAGGTCCCTTAACACGTTAATATCACAAGGACATAATGATTCGATATTGCAAGCGAGGTTTTTTAAGCCATGTTGAATGCCCAATGCATCTAAAAGGCGTTCCAAATCTCCTCGAGAAGCATTGGCCGTTGGAGGTTCCACGATCAAATCGTATTTTTCTATTATTGGATCATATGGGACAGATACCCGGTGGAGGCGTTTGGAGACGACCTGCTTGGCAGCCCTGGATTCCTCCGGAACAAAAGCCAGCACATCACCTTTTATTGCCGCACAGCAGGCCAGACGGAATCCTTCAGTTCTCTGCTTTTTATCAATGAAATTCGCTTCTGTTTTCTGCCAGCTCGAAAGATTTTTTCGCCGGGAATCTATCCCATATTTCGCATAACGACCCTCAGAAATCAAAGTCCTGCATTTTCCGCATGTACCTTTCCCACCGCATAGCGATTCAATATTCTCGCCAAGCTCCCGAGCAGCCTCGAGAATCGTTTTCCCTTTAGAAATTTTTCCCCGTAAGCCCGAAGGTTGAAAGATAATAGTGGCCCTTTTCATGTGGTTTCATTCCGTGTGGTTATGATTTGTTATCCGTTCTTTCGAGACCTGAAACCTTTTATCCATTTCATTCCGTGAGGATCCCTGCCCATAACAAGGTCGGCAGCCTGAAGAGCGATTATTTCTTGTACTTTTAGTGGGTTGCATATCGGACAAGACAGCCCGGACACAGCGGCCATTGCCATGAAAAATGAAGTAAGATTTTCTCTGGCCGGCAATCCAAAAGAAATATTACTCGCACCCATGGTAATATTGACGCCATATTTGTCCACGATTTTGCCAATGGCATCCAGAGCAATCTTGCCTGCTTCCCATTTTGCACCCAACGTTAACACCAGACAGTCGATGACAATATCTTCGGCAGGAATGCCAAGTTTTGCAGCCTCTTCCATAATAATATCCGTGTTTTTCAAGCGGTCCTCGGCGGTTTGGGGAATACCGTCATCACCGCTGCACAGACCAATAACGGCTGCGCCATATTCTTTGATCAGAGGCAGCACCTTTTTTAGACGATCGGTCTCTGCGGTGACGGAATTTACCAAAGGCTTGGCACCGTCTTTACAGTAATAATTCAGCGCATATTCAAGGGCTTTCATGTTCGGCGTATCGATACATATGGGAGGATCATCGGCTGCGTCCTGAACTTCCTTGATCATCTGAACCAAAAGCGCCGGTTCGTCGGCTCTGGGAAGACCGGAATTTATGTCAAGGATGGCCGCTCCGGCATTTAATTGGGACAGCGCATCCTTTCGGACCATGTCAAATTTACCGGCTTTGAGTTCCGTTTGAAGTGCATTCCGACCGGTGGGATTTATTCGTTCGCCGATGATGACCATACCCTTATCGCGGCAGATACCGACCTCATGTTTGGTTGACTTGATAACTGTCGTAAGATTTTTTGCCGTCATATTTAATTTCTTCCTCCATTGGCTATCATTTTTTTATTTTTTCAAACATACCTGATGCTGTTAATTTTGACAACCGGGTTTTGCCCTACCCGCCCAAAATAGAAATACCCATGTTGAACCATTGAAAGATAAGTAAAAATCGGTTCAACCATGGGGATTTCTATTTCAAAGAATCTTGTAAAATTGTATCTTTTAATGATGCAATTCTAAAGGTGCTGTATTTTCCTCTATGGTTGAGGGGAGTAAGGCAATGTCTTGGGATATTTACCCTTTTCAAAATATGGGTCGGGTTTCTGGAATGTCCCAGGAACCAATTTAAACTCGCCATGGCGGTTGATGACCGGATAGCCGTCCTCCAGCCATCCCCTGAAACCGTCAGTGAGATTGTAAATCGGGCCGGTATATCCCATCATTCTCATGTGCCTGGCGACAATCGCTCCCCGGACACCGCCGTCTCCCGGAGCTCCGCCTTTACATTGGAGGTAATATGTCGCTGTGGGGTCCGGTGCCAGTCCGGGCAAATACCAAAAATCAAGTCCTGTATCCAGCCTAATGGCACCTGGTATATGGCCTTGTAAGAATTCGGATTCCATACGAAGATCGAGAAGCAAGGACTTGGGATCTTTCCATTTGCCCTCATCGATCCATATTTTCTTAAAGGTTTTCATGTTCATGCCCACACCGTATTGCAGCATGATCGGCATCCAGACAGCCTTACCATTCATGTAAAGCTGTTTAGAAGTCAGATTCCCTTTAACCTTTTCCAGAGGAAAACCTTGTTTGTCAAGGAGGTAGGCCGTAGATGCTTCACCCAGCATTTTTTCCTTTTCTTCTTTTGTCCAGGGTTTGTTGACAAACGCCTTGATTTGATCCTTGGTCCAGTCTTTCGAATATTTGGCTCCGATATCCTTCGAATGCCAATCGATTTTCTCACCTCCATTTACGTTCCAGTTCGGGACACCGGAACCGGCGAATGAGACGCTCGTGAAGGCCAGGGCTATAAAAATCGCCAAAATCGACACCGCCGTTCTGTTAAATAGCTTCATACATCACCCCTTGTTCAGTTGTTATGCGATAGTTAAATAAGTTTAAAAAACACCAAAAGACAGTCAATTTTAAACCATCACCTCCTTTCTGTAGGTTAAACATTTCCGCAAAAAATTTGCACCCTATCTCTTTTCTTTATAGAGTGCTGCGTACTCTGATTTTCCGCTTATAAAATTTCGACTTGCCGAGGTTTAGAAGAATTATGCTTCTAAATTCTTATATGCAGACTACTTTCCGTGCTTGCGATTCAAAAATCGTGCCAATATTATTACGCTACAATTTGACAGTGCAGGAATGGTTTTTCTTTTAATTAAGTCAAGATTGCAGGCAAAATTTTGCTTGACTGACCTTCCATATTGGAATATCACCTTCCAAAATGGATTTTATATTTTTGCATACGAAAATTTCCGGATAATATGGAGCCCTGAAATGAAGCCGACAGACCTTTCAATTATTGATGTACTCGATTTCCGTCCCGACCAGGGTTTGGTCGAATTGGAAAACCGGCGTGTTTTGATATTCGATGGAAATATTTTAATGGAACTGCGCCGCATGATCCTTGAGAATTTAGGATGGGAGCAGTGTCAACCCGTAATTTTTCACTACGGGTATGAAGTAGGAAACATGGATGCAAAAAGTCTGGGACAAATGTACAAATGGGACAGCAAAGAAGAATGGTTTCAGGCAGGTACGACCATGCAAACCCAGAGGGGTTATTGCAAAACGGTTTTGAATTATCTTTCTTATAATCCGGATGAGAAGCATTTGGTTTTTCGCGGACGCTGGTACAATTCTTATGAAGTCGACTCTCACAAACATCTTAATCTCACCGACAGCGGACCGGTCTGTTATGTTTTATGCGGCTACCTTAGCGGTTTCGCTTCTTATTGTTTCGATCGGGAAGTCCTGGTTCAAGAACAGGAATGCCTTCATCGACAGCACTGTTCGTTCGAGGGAAAATTCGTGGAAGAATGGGGAGAGGCGGGAATTAAATTCATGGAAACCAGCAAGAATAATGACCTCCGTCATAAATACGCCCTGTTAAAAAAAATGGCGGCCGGCCGCAGCAAAAAAGTTCCCAAAGGCAAAGGCGAGAAAACAGAATACCTTAGCGTATATAATGATCTGGAGATACTGCCGTTCCGGAGCAAAAGCATGGCAAGAGTTTTGGAAATGTCCCATCAAGTGGCCAAAACCGTTGCGAATGTGTTGATTACAGGAGATACAGGCGTGGGCAAAGAGGTAATTGCCAATTTTATACATTCGGTGTCTCTGATATCAACGTCCAGATTTCTACCGATCAACTGTACGGCGCTGCCGTTGACCTTGCTGGAATCCGAGTTGTTCGGACATGTTAAAGGATCTTTCACCGGTGCAGATCGAAATAAAAGAGGATTACTCATTGAAGCCGGTGACGGAACCATCTTCCTCGATGAGATTGGGGATATCGCACTTTCAATCCAGGCAAAGCTTTTGCGCGCTCTTCAGGAAAAGAAAGTCCGCCCAGTGGGCGGCAACACGGAAGTGCCGATCAGGGCACGTATAATTGCAAGCACCAATAGAAACCTTGAAATAATGATGAAGGAAGGAAAATTCAGGGCAGACCTTTATTACCGACTCAACGTCTTTCCGATTCATATACCGGCACTACGTGAACGAAGGGATGATATATTACCTATCGCACGGTACTTTCTGTCAAAGTTTGCCCCCGGGTCTCTAGGCTTTTCACCTCGAGTCGCCCGTGCACTCGAAAACTACGATTGGCCGGGTAATGTCAGAGAACTCGCGAATGCCGTCGAGCGAGCCAGCATTCTTGCTGGGAAACAAAAAATACGATGTGAACACCTCCCGCCCGTGATGACCGTCGGTGATAAGAATTGCGGATTCAATCACGGAACGGCTGAATGGCCGGCTCTGGAGGAACTGGAGCAGCAGTATATTTTAACCGTACTGGATCACTGTGAAGGCAAAAAGATGAAAGCAGCCGAATTGCTGGGCATCGGCACCAATACCCTATGGCGAAAACTCAAAAAATATAAGCCCGACTAGACCGGATTTCCTCAAGCCCAATTTCATAGATATTTAAACCGGCACAACAGGTGCATTTCTGCAGCTGATTTAACGTCTCGACAGTTCTTCTATTCCGGGATGCCATCATTTTGGGGCGAAGCCCCAAACTTGTCTGATCTCACTAAAGTAAAAGCGCCCAATCTATGGTGACTAAACTTGGGCGCTTTCAACTTTAGAACAATATATTTTAGAAACCGTGCTTGGTCTTTAGCCACACCCGCGAGGAACCTTTGAATCCGCAGCACCGGCACGCAGGTATGTTAATATATCAAGCAGATCCTGTTCGGACAGCTTTTCCCACTGATCTTTACATGGGTATTGCTCATATTTGTCTTTTGCAAATATACTATTCCATTCTTTAATCTTTTTCTGGAATGGACCCAGTGCCTGCGCTTTGTCTCCATTATGACACAAGCGACATTTCGTTCGGAAAAGGTATTTTCCCTTGCGGCTATTTGCTTTCTGAACTCCTGCAATCCCCAAACTAAAAAGGCTTAATGATAATATCACTGTAAAAAATATCAAAATCCCCTTTCTACTCATATTTCTCCCCTTTGTTTTTAATATCAGCTAAGATGTTCTATCCAAAATGTCTCGGGAGTTTGTTCAAAAAACCAGATAGCGGTCACATTCTTTAATCATCTCCGCGTTTCTTGCCTGTGTGGCGAAGTCTTTGAAACCAACGCCGGGCACATCCCCCTCAAGACCGTTGGCGCGGAAGCTTACATCACAAACCGACAACTTGGCTTTTCCCACCAATTCCGAGAACTCAGGCTTTTGAGTGAGCACCACTCCCTGACCGGTGAAAAATATCTGTACCTTCTTGCCCTTTTTGTGAGCGGCGTTTGTTAAAGCGATAACTTCATCGAGATGTTTGTTCGAACATACCAGGACACCTAATCGATCTCCCATAACAATTAACCCCTTTGATTGAATTTAATCTATAAGAAAGGTCCTATCAAAACCCAATAAATGTGAAACTTTTTCGATAATCAAGGCCGACCAAAGGTTTTCATCTATGTGTACATGCAATATTCCGCGCACGAAAACCCGAAGAAATCGCGACTCATCGGAAAAAGAGTCAATGATGTCCGGAAGCCGATTACCACCAGCAGATGATCCGGTCATGTGAAAAGATATCGTCCACAAGAGAGGACCAGTTCACATCTCCTTCATAAAGGGTAATGACTTTGTCTCTTTCACCTTCGGAAAAAGCGTCTATCAACTTCTTTTCAAAATCATCGGGTGTCGACCGAACGATATTTAGCACTTTCATCATGAATCGCCTTTAAAACGGGATGATAAGATCAACCTCTTTGAGCTTGATCAACAAATCCTCGATAGTTACGGGTTTGAAGCCGTATTTTTCGACATTGGCCGGATGGTTGGAGTAACGTTCCCCTTCCATCTCATCAATGAACTCCATGTTGTCCCGGTATGCTTCGTCCATATTTTTAATTTCATGATTCAGGACATACATTTGAACCGAGGCTGCTTCAAGCAGCAAACCAAGGCTGGTTCGCAATCCTTCATACTGCTGGTCGATATCCTTGATAAGTACCGCAACTTTATCAACTTTGGCCAACTTACCCTCCTTTTTTGATCAGGTATTTTGTATACCCCGCCTCATCAACGTAGCCCAGAAACTCATCACCTTGCTTTTTGGCAAAATCCGGCATGTCTTTTTTGGATCCAGGATCCGTGCTCCACAATTCGATAATTTGCCCCTTCTTCAAGCTCTTTAGTTCTTTTTTAACCCTCAGGATCGGCATGGGGCAGCTTAAGCCGCGGCAGTCCACCAGAAGGTCCGCCTTGATGTTTTCAAAGTCATTCATAGTATCACTCCTTTAAAATGTTATGACGAATTTTTCCGTTTTTGAATTATATACGGCAAGTAAATACCACAAAAGGAAAAAACCGATATATAAAACCGGCGTCCAGGTCCAACCGAAAATATCAACGGTATAAATACCTTTGCCCAGAAAAGGACCCAGAGCGGTACTGGACACAGCATGTTTGGTTATCGGATAAACAGTAGCAAAACCGACAATTGCTACCCAGACTTTTGTGTTGCCTTCGCCGGCCCGCCACAAACCGGAGCTGGCGCAAGCGCCTGCAATGACCATTCCAAAGCCGAATATACAGCCGCCGAGCAGGCTTCCCAACCAGAATCGGTGGTCGACGCCATTGGAGGTCGGTTGGAAAAAACCGTACTTGATCACCGCAGAGCCGGCACTGTAAATGATCAGACTCAATATCACGGCCTTGACCATTTCGTAATCACCTGTCATAAAAGGGTTGCGGAAGGTTCGCTGGAGGCAAAAGCGTGCCCGCTGCATGAAAAACCCGACCAAAAGCCCAAAAAAAGCCATTCCACCGATAACTGTCTTATTAAAAGCCGAGTAGATGTAAAAGGAAAGACAGATCAAGAGATAAATCCCGGCTCCAATATAGGGGTAAACCTTGCACCAGTTTATTATTGGGGTTTTTTTGCATTCCAAAGGTTTCTGATTGGGTATTTTCACCGGCCAGTTCAGCATCTCCCATATCAGATATTTAACGCCCAGAATCGCACCGAGTGCGAGTCCGATCATCATCATAAAACCACCCAGGGAATATACACCGACTGCGGTGTAAAATCCGCCCTCAATACATCCGTTGGCAAAGGAAGAACCGACTCCCATTAAGGCGCCTCCAATAAACCCTTTAACATACTCGCGTCCGGGTGCGCGATAGGTGCTGAATTGACCTTTCATCATTGCCGCACCCATTGCCCCAAAAATCATCCCGAAATTCATCACGGAGACAGGATGGAACCATGGGGTAAGGGGGGGAGTCTTATTAAATCCAATCCATTTCCCAAGACCGGCATAGTAATACAACTGATCACCCCAGTTGCCGTAACCTGAAGAAATCCCCCAGGGGTATCGCCACAAAAAGATGAATATGGCCAGAATGCCCAGTGCAATACCTGCCACCCAGAGAGGCATATCCTTTATGAAAATAAAATTGTAACCATTTTTGATTTCTTGCCAAATGTCGCTAGCTAAGCTTGTTTTTTCCAACGGCAAAACCTCCTTCATATTTCTTGTTTCACTATCATCGGGAAAGAATTTATAATTTTGAATACGGTCTTGTAAACCGAACCTTACAGCGTGTTATGAAAAAGCTTATATTTGCTTTTTGAGCTTGATTCCCCGCTGCAAACTCGACAAAAGTCCAAGGTTGAGTGCGAAATCCGACTTCCGAAGGCCTATGCATATTTTATACCATTTAGACGGACAAATAATCGGACTGCAAGATAGCTTCAGATCAAGTGTGTCGTCACAAAAATTTCGTTTTGATCGATGATGTGAAGATTCTTTTATGTATTTTCGATCCTTTTTGGCATTCGGGTAATTTAAATGAACACAATAAAAGCGCTTTAAAAAATAATTTTTAATCATTAGAAATTCAAACAACATCAGCAGCCTTTAAAACCAAATACGCAATTATTCATGCTTTCGGCGCCCGCTATATTCCAAATTGGAATCCTGCCATCCAATAATTTTATTTCAGCAATTCATCATTTGGTTTCCATAAGAAAATGAACGGTTTCTTCGTCTCAGAATTTCTTCGGTCTTGACATCAGAATGTACCATGCGTTACGAAGAGAACTTGCGTAAGTTCAGGATTCAGATTTTAAAACGACTGCTGATCCAAGGGTTATTTATGCCAAAGCCGTTTCAGAACCTTCATAAAGTGATGTTTGATTTGATTACCGAAAAACGCTCTGTGGAGGGTAAAATTTGTACCTGTTTTAGGGTGAAAGCCCGAGTTCTACTCGTTGAAAACGTTTGTTTGCCGATATGTTACTGAAAAAACCCGGCACCATCAGCTCCTTTTTGAACAAAAAGGTCATCTTTATCCTCGTTTTGCAGGCTGCAGGTATTATTTCGATTTCCGGATATCATGCATGGCAAAAGAGTTCAGCCGAATGCATTCGATGCCATGCAGACCGAACAAAAATGACGCAACTCGGGCATCCCGAATTTTATATTACTCCGAAAATGGTGGCCGAACAAAGCAAGCACACCACTGCCCAATGTCGGGATTGCCATCTGGGTAACGGCCGCGCAAAGGATAAGGACAAAGCCCATAAAGGCATCTTGAAAATGCTCGTTATCGGTGAAGAATCCGATCTTAAACAGCGAAAGACCTTTTATCCGACGGCATTGAATCCCACCGGTCCCGATCGATTCTTTAGATTTATCCCAAAAATAAAAACAGATGGCGGATTCCGATACCCTTATGAGGTGCGTACCCTTTTATGGAGCGGCCGGAATCCGGAAACCTATAATTTCGACCCGGAACTGGCACAAAAAACCTGTGCCAAATCCGGCTGTCATCAAGAAGAGTTCAAGCAATTTCGGACCACTCTGATGGGTGCCAATTTCCGCCAACGGACCATGAGAACCTGGATGGATCCTTACGGCCCGCACAACTGCGGTCCTTCGTTTGCCGACCTTCCTCCGAAGAAAATACTCAAGGCTTCGGGTTTTGATTATCGAAATACGAAAAGAATTCGTCAGGACCTTAATGTTCCATTCACACGAAAGCAGGCGAGAGACAAGCAGAGAATCTGCAACACCTGTCATGCCGGCTGCCTGGATTGCCATTTTACGCCCCAAAAGGGAAAGCCCCATGAATTTACAAAGATTCCGAAATCTGAAAGTTGCAGTGGATTCGGCAGGGCCAGCATGTGTCATTCCGGATCCATGGAAAGCCGCAGAGGCGAGACTTATATCGGTGGAAATTATTCAATCCCTTCCGGCTTTAAGCCTGATGTGCATTATAAAAAAGGCATTCGCTGTATAGATTGTCATCCTTTGGGGAAAAAAGGGATGGGGGATATGCAACGCAAGGCCGATTGCCAGGACTGCCATATTGCCATTGAGAAAGCCCATTCTAAAAGTATCCATAAAAATCTTGATTGCGCAGCATGCCATGTCAATGAACTCGGAGGCTATCAAATCACTATCTGGGGACCTGGATATTTTGCCGGTTCGCGCAACCCCTTTTATAAATATGCACTTTATTATGGGACCCAAAAACCTCCGATTTTAATGAAAGACCAAAAGGGGACCTGGATGCCGGTCAAAATAATGCCCCAAGCAGTCGGTAATATAAAACAAAAAGTAGCACCATCTTCAAAGGTTCAGTTCAGATGGCCGGACGGAGAAACCAAGGACGCCTATTATATCGTCGGCACTTTTGACGGGCTGCCGAAGGACAACAACCACCTGCTTTGGCTGGAAATTCAACAGGCCGACCATCCTTTTGGCAAGGCACGGTCCTGTGAAAGCTGTCATCAGGAACAGCAGCTGTCGGTGTCGACCTGGAGGTTTCTCGATGACCAGGGATCTGAAGATACTTTCACCGGCGGGTATGAAATCGTGGCAGACCAAAGTGCGCTGTTGGTACGAAATATGCGTAACACGTCACCGATAAAGCCTTTTAAGGGTTACAGTTTGAGTGATTTTGCATCCTGGTTGTATTTGAAAGACAAATGGAGAATCAAAGGAGATTTTAGTATTAAAACCGATAAAACCAAATATCGCGTTGATCTGGAAAAATACCAAAATCTTGCTGAAAAACTGAAAAAACTTGACCCAAATGCCAAACACCTGGATCCAAAATCACTACGCCGTTATCAAAATATTAGAAGAGCCGCGCTTCACAATATCGAAGATGAAAAGATTGTATCGCGTCTGAACGACTTCTTCTCTAACTAAATTAAATGTTAGATAATTCATCTTATTCAGATAGAAGAACGTTTTTAAAGCAGGTTTGTAAACTGTTTTCTTTTTCCGGTTTATTTTTAATGGCGG
>Ga0210077_1000447_pt1 | contig 15589 bp, 14 predicted proteins | sample RushMan_CattailN_5_FD_185556 | JGI IMG/M metagenome (GOLD analysis project Ga0210077, IMG submission 185556) | Wetland microbial communities from San Francisco Bay, California, USA, that impact long-term carbon sequestration -... | ecosystem: Environmental > Aquatic > Marine > Wetlands ... | reverse complement strand
CAAGCAGATTCGGATACATTAAGAAAAATACGTGACATGCTCAAAGAAAAGAAAGATAAAGATCCTTATTTCCTTTTTGAATAGAAAGGTACTGTACTGTTTTTATAACCTTAATTTATAGTAAACTAAATGGAGGATAACCTATCGAAACGGATATACTCATATGGGCGCGTTTCATCTTGCTGGGCGTCAGTGCGCTGCTGTTGATTTTCGTACTGATCCGGTTGAGATCCGGCGGAACAGGGACCGTTGAGCCGGCGGTTCGCGAAGAACTTCGTTTCGGCCGCGAAGAATCTGCAAAAGCCGCAAAAGATCTCAGACAAGAAGTCTTTACAAGCCAGAAATATTCCTTGGACACGATGGTCAAAACCATCGGCGAAATGGGCAAATCCCAAAGCGACCAACTTGAATCCATTGCCAAACGCATTCAGGAACTGACGGAATCCAACAAGGCCGGCATCGAAAAGCTTCGAGGAACCATCGATGCACAACTGAATTATTTGCAAGAGAGCAATGAAAAAAAGCTCGATCAAATGAGACAAACCGTGGACGAAAAACTTCAAAGCACCCTTGAAAAACGACTTGGCGAATCATTTAAACTTGTCAGCGAACGCCTTGAAGCCGTCCAGCACGGCTTGGGAGAAATGCAAAATCTTGCCACGGGGGTGGGCGACCTGAAGAGAGTTCTGACGAACGTCAAAGCACGCGGCACCTGGGGTGAAGTTCAGCTCGGTTCACTTTTGGAACAAATATTGACACCGGACCAGTATGATAAAAATGTGAATATTAAACCTGAGTCCATGGAGAGCGTTGAATATGCTGTTCGCCTGCCCGGAAAAGACGATTCTGTCGCGTCCAATGTCTGGATGCCCATCGACTCAAAATTCCCCCAGGAAGATTATCTGCGGCTCGTGGAAGCCGCCGACGCCGCCGACGTCGATGCCGTACAGAAGGCTACGGCGGCGCTTATCCGTTCCGTACACGGCTCCGCGAAAGAAATTCGTGATAAGTATATCGAGCCGCCCAAAACCACAGACTTTGCCATCATGTTTTTGCCGACAGAAGGACTTTATGCCGAAGTGCTTCGGCAGCCGGGACAGGTCGAAAAAATTCAGCAGGATTACCGGATTGTGATCGCCGGACCCACCACGCTCTCGGCAATACTGAATAGTTTGCGCATCGGTTTTCGTACATTGGCCATCGAAAAGCGATCCAGCGAAGTCTGGAAGGTTCTTGCAGCGGTTAAAACCGAATTTGGTAAATTCGGAGACGTGCTGAGCAAGGTCAAGAAACAATTGGATACCGCTGCAAATACCATCGATCAGACCGGTGTACGAACCCGCGCCATGGAGCGTAAGCTGCGAGAAGTTGAGGAGCTGCCCATGGAGGCAACGGTAAAAATCCTGGAATTGGCTGACGAGGATAATAATGCGGGGAACGGTGATACGCTCATCGAGTCAAAACTCGATTAGAGATTATTCGTTATCTGTTAAATGAAACCTAACTTCAGCCGGATATGGAATTATGAATTAAAATGAGTAACGGCACGACGACACTCAGGATAAACAACACCCCTTCATAAGAAATCCAGGCTTCCAACCGGGTTTTCCCTCTATTACGAATGCTGACGTATTTGGCCAAAAACCCCAGCCCCATGACCAGCCAGAATATCAATAATGCAGCAATAATTGTCGGCGAGTTCATCTCCGGCATCATTCCTTTCCGATTATCACAAAAACCTACAGCCTTTATTAACCCTACTTTTTCGTTTTAGTCAACATCCTCCATTTTATCGTGTATAAAGGCAAAATTATATTAATATAGAATGGATGTATTTTCAAGGGGATTATAGAAGCGCTGGTCTTGACCGTGTTCATAATGCCCAATGAAGGCAAAGAAATGGAGTGAATCTGGAACACTGTATTGAAATCTATTCCAAACCATTGTACCCTGAAATTGAAAATCTTCAATCGTTTGCCACAGCAAAATTATACCGTTTAGATGTTTTAGGTTCAAAAACACAAGATTTATAATTAAGGTGCAAAATGACCTTGTCGAACCCGGCTTCTTCTTATCGGTTTCGCATTCCGCCTGAAAATAAAGACAATGGAATGCCTGTCGGTTTGGTTGAAGACGAAACCAAAGAGGACATACTAGAACAAGAAGAATATATCCGTTGCCGGCAATGCCGAAACATCATTGGGAGTCCGGACGACCGCATCACCGTACAGGGGGCCCACCGGCATACTTTCGCCAACCCCCATGGCATTGTTTTTGAGATCGGGTGTTTTAAAGCGGTTAAAGGATGCGGGCATGTGGGCGCCCCTTCGGATGAATTCAGCTGGTTTTCAGGATACAGCTGGCGAGTGGCGGTTTGTTTCATGTGCCTGACCCATTTGGGCTGGCTCTTTACCGCTCATGGAAAACAAAGTTTTCACGCCTTGATTCTCGATCGGCTGATAACTCGATAACCCGAGTAAAATTACAAAAATCCCAGGATAATTATCATCTGTTCAACCGGCTCAGAGCCCCTTTGACGGCATTGGCGGCGTCATCAATGCTCAACGCTCCGGTATTGATGATAAGGTCGTAGTTGAGAGGATCTCTGATGTCGTCATTAAAGTATTTTTTAATAAATGCTTTCCGATCCGACTCTGTTTTTAAAACTCTGGTTTTGGCGTCTTCAACGGTCACGTCGTATTCCCGGGATACATTTTTTACCCGAGTATCCAACGGCGCGATGACGCGGACGCTGAGCCGTTTTTCGGGCGGCAAAAGAAAGTTTGCGCCTCTTCCAACAATCACCGAGCTGCCATGTTTACCGATGGTGCCGAGAATCTTCATCAGATGTTGAAGATATTGGTCCGGCCACAGGTGGCGCTTATCCACAAGAGAATCTATCCACTCTTCGAGCACTGAAACGCCTTTTTCGTCCAGCGTTTCGAGAAGGCGAACGCTGACATGGGCGCTCTCAGCCATACTGTGGATAAAGTCCTGGTAAAACAAGTCGAAGCCAAGCTGGTCGGAGAGTCGTTTAGCCAATATGTTTCCGCCGCTTCCGGGTTCTCTGGAGATGGTGATGACGGATATCGTTTTCTCATCTTTTTTCTCCTGTTCGGGTGTCATCCGCCATCGTTTGACCTGTTCTTCTACGATTTGTTCGATGGAACGTATTTTTGCTTTCATGATCCCTCCTTTTCCGCCGCCTATTTATTATGATAATTTTACCCTAAGATGGTGTCAAGAAAAGAAAAAAAGACTGAAAAGAGAAGCGGGTTTCTTTTGACATGCGCGCAGTTTTATCTTACGATAATTTTTTAAAATCATATCTCAATGGGCACTATTTTGTGCTCGAACCATCCTGATGCCAAATTTTTTTCGGCAAATCTTTTGAATGCACCGGGTGAATTCATCAGGGTATTTTATAAGGATCGAAACATAACAAAACGCAACCAACGCCATAAATTTAAACCCCAACCAAAGGAGGAAGCGGTTATGAGAGTGGAAATAAAAACTATTTTTTGCACCACCGACATTTCTGACTTTTCAAACCATTCCATATCCTGGGGCGCCGCTCTTTCCCGAGAATTCGGAGCCAAGCTTATTGTCTGTCATGTGGTCGATTTCCCTGCTGCCGTTACATACGGCGACGGCCCCATATTTTTTATGGATCAACAGAACCAGGCGATGGATAACGCTCATCAACAAATCAAACAGCTGATCGGCGATCAACCGGTCCAATGGGAACCTTTGATCACCATCGGTCATGCCGGTGATGAAATCACCCGGCTGGCCGAGGAAAAAGGTGCAGACCTGGTCATTTCAGCCACGCACGGCCGATCCGGGCTCAAGCGACTGATCCTCGGTTCCGTTACCGAGAGGCTTATGCGTACCCTTCACTGTCCGTTGATGATTGTTCGGGGGCCGAAGCATGATCTTACCATCCTGTCGGGTCAAAGGATCCATTTTCAAAAGATTTTAGTGGGTTGTGATTTTTCCGAAGACGCTAATCTCGCATTTCAATACGGGCTGAGTCTCGCACAGGAGTTTCAGTCCGAACTTCACCTTGTCCATGTAAAAGAGCCGGCCGTTTATTCGGAGTGGCTTAAGACAGCTGTTGACTTGGAAGAAGTGCTTTATCACGCGTTGAATGAAAAGATAAAAGAAAAACTCTTAATGATGATTCCCAAAGAAGCCGCCCACTGGTGCATGCCGAAAGTCGATATTCTGGAGGGAAAACCGAACGAGGAATTGATCGGTTATGCCAAGGAAAATCAAATTTCTCTGATCGTTCTGGGTGTTCGGGGACAAGGTCTTGTGGAGCGGATGTTTGTCGGTTCCACCACGGATCGTGTTATCCGTGAGGCCCCTTGCCCGGTACTCTCGGTATGCCCGAAAAATTAGCCCGAATATTTTCATGAAAATTTTCGAGAGGCCTTTTTATTAATACGGAACCGGAACAGTTTTTGTCCAGGAGCAATCATGAGAAAATCACCTGTCATCAAAACATCTTTGCCCGGTCCCAATGCCCGCAAACTCATTGATCAGGATAAAACTTACGTCTCTCCTTCATATACCCGCTATTATCCTCTGGTGGTTGAAAAGGCCAAAGGGCTTTGGGTGCAGGATGTGGACGGCAATGTATTTTTGGATTTTACCGCAGGCATTGCCGTTTGTGCCACGGGACACTGTCATCCGGAAGTGATTAAAGCCGTCAAAAAACAGGCCGGGCTTTTGCTCCACATGTCGGGGACTGATTTTTATTACCGGCCTCAGATCGAACTGGCCAAAAAACTCGCTCATCTGACACCGGGTAAAGGGGGCAAGAAAGTCTATTTCGGCAATTCGGGCGCAGAAGCGGTAGAGGCGGCTTTTAAACTGGCGCGATGGCACACAAAGCGTGAATTGAACCTGGCCTTTTACGGAGCATTCCACGGCCGGACCATGGGGGCGCTTTCGCTGACGGCAAGCAAGGCCATTCAAAAAAAACATTATAATCCCCTGGTGCCCGGAATCACGCATATCCCTTATGCGTATTGCTACCGGTGTCCGTACAATCTTTGTTATCCAACATGCGGACTGGGGTGTGTCCGATGGGTCGAAGACACCCTTTTTCGAACCACCATTCCTCCTGAAGAGGTTGCGGCCATTTTCGTGGAACCGATCCAGGGTGAAGGGGGTTATATTGTTCCGCCGCCTGAATTTCACAAAGAAATGAATAACATCGCAAAAAAATACGGCATCTTGTATGTCGCCGACGAGGTCCAGTCCGGAATGGGCCGGACCGGGAAAATGTTTGCCATGGAGCATTTCGGCGTCGATCCGGACATCATCGCCCTTGCCAAAGGCATCGCCTCCGGCATGCCCCTGGGGGCACTCACGGCACGGGCTGAAATTATGGACTGGGAGGCCGGTTCCCATGCTTCGACATTCGGAGGGAATCCTGTTTCATGTATGGCCGCGCTTGCGACCATTGAACTTCTCGAAAAAGAGCTCATGAAAAATGCCGCGGTTCAGGGAAAGCGTCTTCTTGACGGACTCGGAGCACTTCAACAATCCTATGCGTGCATGGGAGATGTTCGGGGCAAAGGCTTGATGGTTGCCGTGGAGTTTGTTGAAGATCGAGAGACCAAGGCACCTGCCAGAAAGCTTCGAAGCAACATCATTAAAAATGCTTTTCAGAAAGGGTTGTTGCTTTTGGGATGCGGAGAGAACAGCATTCGCTTTTGTCCGCCGCTGACGGTCAGCCGCACGGAAATCGATACCTGCTTGTCCATTTTCGATGATGTTGTCGGGAAAATAGCGGCATAACCGGGAGATTTATGGCGTACCAGAGGATGTGTTTGCCTGCTGATAGAACGTGAGATCCCATTCCCATGTTTCCGAATTGTGACGAAGAATATAAATGGCGTTGTCGTCCCCATGAATTTTAAAATATCGGTGGGTCGGCGCCAGCCAGCAATCTTGAATTTCCTTGACCTCGATTTTTCTTTTGCCCAACCAGATCCGCCGGGGTGTCTCTTCACCCTTGTATCCGGCATAGCATTCCACGCGAATATCCACAGATTGCCTCCGATGGCCGACAACGTTTAAACCCAAAATAACAGCATCCCTTTATGCCTTTCTTTTTAAAAAGTAAAGCTGTTTTTACGGCCTGACCGGCATCGGGCCGGGTTTTCTGAAGATTTTGATTGCAATTCAAAGACAGACCAGATTAATTCATTATTTTTCTTTTGATTTAATAGCCGCCTACGTAAAAAAAACAATCTGGGGAGTCTGTTCATGCCTCATCCATCACCGGTTGAGACGCGGGACCTTAACCGCTCGGGGCTGGTCTTGAAGATCAGCGCGGTGACGCTGTGCCGTCTGGTTTTGAATACGGCGCGGCGGTTTGCCTACCCGTTTGCGCCTGCGCTGAGCCGCGGTATGGACGTGCCCCTGACCGCAGTAACGTCTATCATCGCCGTGAACCAGTTTACGGCGGTGCCGGGCATGTTCTTCGGCCCCTTGGCGGACCGGGTGGGATACCGGTTGATGATGCTGGCCGGTCTGGGAATGCTGGTTGTCGGCATGTTTGCCGGCGGGTTTTTACCGGTTTACGGCGTGGTTTTGGCGGCGCTCTTTTTGGCAGGCCTCGGTAAAAGTATTTTCGACCCGGCCATACAGGCGTATATCGGCCAACGGGTGCCTTTTCACCGGCGGGGGTTGTTTATCGGCCTCATCGAGTTCAGTTGGGCGGGAAGCACACTGGTGGGTATTCCTTTAACGGGATTGTTGATCGGGTCAGTGGGGTGGCGGGCGCCGTTTTTTGCCATGGCCGGTGTCGGGCTGATCGGCATGGTGGCGCTGAAAATTTTAATACCAAAAGATGATGAAAAAACCATCCAATATCAAAGCCCCGCAAGTCTTTTAAACGCCTGGCGAAGATTGGGCCGGGAGCGGGCCGCCCTGGGAGCGCTGGGGTTTGGTTTTTTTGCCTGTGCCGCCAATGATAACCTTTTTGTGGTGTATGGCGCATGGCTGGAAAAATCCTTTGATTTGAGTATTGTGGTTTGGGATTTTAGTACTGTATCCTGAAATTCAAATCGCTTCTTATTGAATCGATTAAAGTTGACTTTGACATACCTAAGAACCTTTAGCGCAAAATGTTCCTTTGTTTCTGAAAATGTGCTATTCGTATCCATGCCATGATGGAAAACATAAATGATCAACATCTGAATGACACCCTTAGAAAAATTAGGACCGATATTCCACGGGCCATGGATATGCTGGGTCTTGACCGTCACAAGGCGGCGGATGCATGGGCTCAGATCATCGATAAAAAATTACTGACGAGGCTGGCTCCGGATTTTCCGCTTACGATCACCATCTGCGGCGGCGGTTCTTCGGGCAAATCGACCCTTTTCAACACCATTGCGGGCGAACAACTCTCCCCTGTCGGCGGCAGCGCGGGCTTGAACCGCCGGGTGCTTGCCTCGGCCCACAGCGAGCTTTTAGAAAAGGAAAACTTTCTTTCCGCGCTGTTCGAACCCTTTGGCACGCTGCCCCTCCCGCTCAAAAACAAAGACGAACTGTTGTCGCGGGGGCATCCGGTTTATGTTCTATCCAATGCAATTCCGAAAAACCTGGTTTTGCTGGACACCCCTGATTTCGATACCGGCGCAAAAGGCGTCTATGTCAACCGAGATGTGGCCCGGCAGGCCCTGGAATCATCGGATATCCTCATTTATATTTTTACCAATTCCAATTATAACAACCGCGAAAATACGGATTTTATCTCGGAAATGCTCACCGGCATCGGCATGCGAAAATGCTTTTTGATCTATCGCGTCTATCCGAGTTTCAAAACACGGGAGGTGCAGGAACACGCCATGACCGTCGCCGGAAATCTCTACGGGAGTTTGGCGGATCAGTATGTCCTGGGAGTTTACCGCGCCGATGAGGATAATGCCGTGGCCTCGGGTGAAAAATTGATGACCCTGCGGCCGGTTCGTAAAGATGATCCTTCCTTTATCGATGCGCTGATGAATATCGATTCCGTCGGGATTCGGCTTGCATTGCTGTCATCGATCCTAAACGACGTATTGGCCCGGGCCGAAGAATTTCTTGAACAGACAAAAAGCTCCAACACGGCGCTGAGTCTTTATCTCGATGCCCTTCAGACAGCCCAGAGTCATTGTGTTCGCCAGGCCCTTTCGCATTTTCCCGTGGACCGGGTGATGAAGCGTTTTGTCGATATATGGTTGTCTACGGATCCTCCTTTTATCAGAGCCATGCGAAAAACCGGCCACATGGTTGAGCTGCCTTTCAAAATAGCGGCCCGTACCGCAAAAACCATTAAGGACGCATTTTCCGGCCGTGAGAAGGCATTCGATCAGGAGAACTTCAGCGAGGCGGTCAAGGAGGATTTGCTCAGCGCTGTAAACCGGATGCGCTATCAAACGTTAAATGCCCAAATATCGGTTTTGGCAGCTTTAAAAGATCCGGTGACCCGGCGCATGTCGGACGCCGTTGACCGAATCAGATCGGAAAAAGGATTAAAAGATGAGGATCTCCCCCGAAAGGAAATCGAGCAGGGAAAAGGGGCCATCAAATTTGTTGTCTCGGCCCATCCGGTTGTTCTTCCGCAACAGGAAACCATGCGCGCTTTGGATTGGAAATCCATTCAAGAATCGATTCTTTCACGGCAAAGCATCATTTCTGAACTATCCCTTGATATCGAAAGGGATCTTACAGATCTGGCGAACGGTTTTCGGCGAAAAATGGGGATGTGGACCAAAATTCGGCAGATGTTCGCCGCACTCCTAAACGTGGTGCCGGCCACCGCAGCCATCACCTATATCCTTTCAACAGGAGATCCTGTCGGGGCCGTCGGAATCAAGGTCAAGCTCTCCGGGCTTTTCGGACTGCATGATCTTTATGCCCTTATTGCAATACCCGCCACCTCGGGACTCAAAAAGGCGGACCAGACTCAGCTCAAAGAAATGTTGGGGCCCATTATCCAGGCCTGGCTCAACAGCAAACTCATCGCGGTTAAGGATCTTTTCGAAAAAGAGATCACCGGCAATATCCTTCAAATTATACAAGATACGCTTAAATCGTCCGATGCCCTGATCCAACGGATCGACGACGACATTGCCAAATGCAAAAAGGGTTTGACGTCATGATGATTTCAAATATCAAAACCCGTATCATCAAGGCCCTCGGAAATATCGAAGGGTTTAAAAATGATGTCCGGATGCTGGCCGATGCCGTTGACCAGGCGCCCATGTGGCGGCCCGGCGCCGGCTTGAGAAAACAGTGCGATGAAGTGCTTCGCATGATCGATCAGCTTGAAGCGCGCTTTGAGGGAAAACTCATTGTGACCATTATCGGCCCGTGCGGCTCGGGAAAATCGACGCTGCTCAATGCCCTGGCCGAAGTGGACAACCTGTCCGAGACAGGCAATCGGCGGCCCACCACCCAAAACATTGTCGTGCTTGGCCGCGAAACAAAAGATGCCGAGCATTTGAAGGATCAGCTCGGTGTGTCACATGTGGACATGCGATCGAGTTCGACTGCTGCTTCCCTCGAGCATGTCCTGTTGATCGACACTCCGGACACGGACAGCACGGAGCAGGAAAAGCACATTCACCTGGTCCAAAAAGCCATTACCGTTTCAGATATTCTTATCTGCATGTTCGATGCGGAAAACCCAAAAAGAAAGGATCACGTGGATTTTCTGGCGCATTATGTCCGCCTGTTTAACGGAGACGCGATAGTGGTGGCGATCAACAAGTGCGACCGCCAGGATAAAAAAGAACTTATTGAAACGATCGTTCCCGAATTTATGGAATTTATTAAGACCGCCTGGGAGACGCCCATCCAAAAAATATTCTGTATCAGTGCGCGGCAGCATCTGAAAAACCCGCAATGGGATCCGATTGCGGCGCCCAAGCACGATTTTGACGAGTTTATTGACTTGAAACAGATGATATTCGGCGATTTCAACCGTCCGGGATACAGTATCGACCAACGGATTGAAAATGCCCGAACCCTTCGGAATTATATCTTTGAAGAAGTCTTCCGGCAAATCCAAAAGGATTCGAAATCCCTGGAAAAAACCAAACAGCAGATCAGATCGGCTGAAAACAACGCCCTGAAGGCGGCGATTTCAGCTTTTAATCCAAGTGAATCCAACCGAATCCCGGACATTAACGTTCTTATCTACCAAAAGCTTGCCCACCGGTGGCTGGGACCTGTGGGGTGGCTGATCGCGATATGGGCGCGGATATTGATTTTGGGCACCGGCATCTCAACCATGTTCAGGTTCGGCAATCCCATCCGCCGGCTTTCCGACATGGTGTCTTCACTGATTCACTTTAAAGAATCCAAGGCGTCTGTGACCGAATCCCTTGGGCCGGATCATGTCGATATTGCCATGCGGGCGTACCGGCTTGTTGTCTTACAGCAATGGCCGGACATTGCTGAAGCCCTTGTTAGGTCCCGGTTCGATCCGCGCGTACGAAAGATCGAACAGGCACTTCCGGATAATACGACCTTAAACGAAGATCTGAATGCCATTTGGACCGATTCTCTGGATCATACCATGGAAACCGCTTCCAAGAACCTCAGCAGTTTAATTTTGCAGGTCTTATTCAATCTGCCGGTGATCGGCATCCTGGCACATGTGGGATGGATCACCACACGGGATTATTTTACGGGTCAATACCTGTCTTCAAATTTCTTTTTGCATGCGTTTTTAGCCGTTGCCATCACATTGTTTTTGGTTTTCTTTATTTTTCAGGCAGTGGTACGGCTGGCGGCCGGACCTGAGCGGATTCTCCGAAATGCGTTTAAAAAGATGAAATACCGGGTGGAGCAGATTCAGCCCATATCCATGAACCCCGTGGGACAGCAGATCGATGTGTTGTTGACGCTTGGCGCTATCGATCCACCGGTTCAATAACTGATTTTAAACTTCGATGGTCTCGTAAATCGTCAAAAAAGCGACTTTTTACGAAATCAGCAACTTTAGATCGTTTTAGATCATTTTAAACTTTAGCTCGGTTATACAAAGGATTTTCAAAATAATGCTCGTTTACGTTAAGTTAATACTCACGGCCGTCCTCTGGGGCGGGACGTTTATCGCCGGCAGGGTGGTAGCAAGAGATGTGGGCCCGTTTTCGGCGGCATTTTTCAGATTCTTCATCGCTTCGATTTTTCTCGTCCTGTTCACCTGCAAAATCGAAGGCCGGCTTCCGGCTTTGCGGAAAAGACAGATCATCCCGGTTTTTCTTTTGGGAATGACCGGCGTATTCTTATATAATGTGTTCTTTTTTAAAGGCCTTAAAATCATCCATGCCGGACGGGCGGCCGTCATCATCGCCGGAAATCCCATATTCATCACCCTGTTTTCCGCATACTTTTTCAAAGAAAAATTAAATCTTATCAAAATTGCCGGGATTATGCTTTCGGTGTCCGGCGCCGTGATCGTGATCTCAAAAGGAAGTTTAAATGAAATTATTGCCGGCGGCGTGGGGTGGGGAGAAATTTTCATTTTCGGCTGCGTGTTCAGTTGGGTGGCGTATTCGTTGATCGGAAAGGCGGTCATGGACGGTCTGTCGCCGCTGGCGGCAGTATCTTATTCCTCGATAATCGGAGCGTTTTTCCTGTTTTTTCCGGCGCTTTTTGAAGGCGGGATACAAAACTTCCGCCTGTATCACCCTGTGGACTGGGCGGGACTGTTTTATCTCGGGTTCTTCGGAACCGTCATTGGATTTGTTTGGTATTATGAAGGCATCAAAAAGATCGGCCCCATGAAGGCGAGCCTGTTTATCAATTTTGTTCCCATCAGCGCCGTTGTGATGGCATTTTTTATTTTGAATGAGCCGATCACCCCGTCCTTGTTTATCGGGACCCTTCTGGTCTGCTCCGGTGTTTATCTGACCAACAAAAGATTTACCCCGCATCTCGTTAAATCGACCGCCTAAGCATTTTCTTTTTGGACGCAGATGGACACGGATGATCAAGATGGTTAAATTATGGGAAGATTAAATAATAAACCTCTCCCCGCCGAAGTAAATGGGTGGAGCAAGTGAGACCAAATTTTGAAACCCTTCACGAAAACAAGACAGAAGGAAAACTCGAAATCAGTTCAATTTTTTCGTGTTTTCGAATTTTCGCGCTTTCGTGATAAATTTATTTGTTTTTGTTTTGTTTTTTTGATTCAGGAGTTTGAGAATGGATTTTGTTGATCAAAAGTATTTGTCACCCACAGCGATCATCGACAGCGATCATCCGGCAATTGTCGAATATGCTTATGAAACCGTAAAAGATGCTGGAAACGATCCTGTTTCCCAGGCGGTAAAACTATTCTATGGCGTCCGGGACGGCATCTGGTACGATCCTTATTATCCCTTTTACCTTCCGGAACATTACCGGGCCAGCAATATCCTCGATTCCGGCCGGGGATTTTGCATCAGTAAGGCCGGGCTTCTTTGCGCCCTGGGAAGGGCCTGCAAAATTCCCTCCAGGGTGGGCTTTGCCACGGTTCGCAACCACCTGGCGACCCCGAAGCTTCTGGAATTTATCGGTTCAGACCGCTTTGTCTATCATGGGTATACGGAATTTTATCTCAACGGGAAATGGATCAAAGCGACCCCTACCTTCAATATCGAGTTGTGCGAAAAACACCATGTCGCCCCCCTTGACTTCAACGGCAAAGAAGATGCCATCTTCCATGAATTTAGTCAGGATAAAAAGCAGTTCATGGAATATTTAGAATATCACGGAACATATTCGGATATCCCTATCGACAATATCCTTGATGAATGGGAAAAAGCCTACGGCAAAGACCGTATCCAAAAATGGATCAAAAACTTTAAAAAAACAGGGACCATCAACCCGGATTGACGGCATCTCAATCCTTAAGCCTGTCTTTTCCTTTCAGTGTTCAGCTTTGAGCCTTATTTCCTATTTTCTACGTTAACGGTAAAGACCGGCAAATTTTGCCGGTCCGTGAGGCAGCCTACTGAAGTCATCCCTATAATTCTCTGTAATTCAACACAAAACGGACATTCATCTAAATGGTATGGTTTTTGCTTTCTATTTAGTGTCCATTCATAAATGAGGATTTTTGTTCGAAATCAAGGCATGCGAAAAAAATAACCATTTACTGCAGCGCCAATATGAATATGCTCATCTCACCGCATCAAGTAAATAATGTTCTTCGAGTTTATGGAGATCAACTCTGTCAAAGCAGGATTTCTAATCAGCCGGAGGGTACCGATGGCAGAGAACCCGTGAGAATCAGTATCTCTCCAAAGACCAGACGGGAAACCATTATTGATGGTATTGCCTCAAATATTATAAAGAGAATCACTCAATCCGAACCCCATGACACAGCAACGACAAAGGGATTTAAACACCTCGAAAGTGAACATGCAAAACCCGCGACTATTCATGAGAATCGCCGTGATAAGCTTATATTTAAGGAAATCGATGGAAATACCGAAACCATAAATTCGCTTTCAATCGAGAAATCTAAATTCTTAAGGCATAAATTAAGAGTTATCACCTTAGAAAACCAAGGGGAAAACAAATGAAAAAAGACATCATCAATTACCTTATTGACTTCCCATTATTTGATGCGCTTAAGGGAAACCAACTGAATATTGTTGCAGGCCATATGAATTATCATGAGATCGATCAGGGCGGAATCCTTTTTAAAGAAGGGGATAAGGGAGATTATATCTGCTTTGTATTGAACGGCGTTATAGATGTCCTTAAAAAATCCGTAACCGGAGACAGTGTCGTGATTGCCGTTTTACCGAAGGGGCGTTCTTTTGGTGAAATGTCAATTCTTGATAACTTCCCCAGATCAGCGACGGCAAAAGCCCGCACAAAATCTTCGTTTCTCACGTTAACCCGGATGAGTTTCGATAAGATACTTAAAGACTATCCTCAAATCGGCATCACCATTCTCAAAGGAATCTCAAGGATACTCAGTCAAAATCTCCGTCAGACATCCTCAAGACTTGCCGATTATATATTGCCGCTTGCATGATCTAAATAAAAGTCAATAGATTAGTTCATGTCCATCCTTTATCCTGTCCTTTCCTTCCCGCCTAATTTTTGATTCTTAGTTCTATTTCCTGTTTCCTCTTTCCTATCCCTCAAAACGGCATGCTGACTATATGATGGTGATTTTAGTTGTCGGCTGCCGAAGATGATTTTGACAAAAGTCATAAATAAGTTTAACCTGGTCTTATAATAGCAAATGATGATATCGGTGATTCAGTTGTTTGGTTGATTTTGTAGATACCGGCACGAAAGAAAAAATAACAGATAGCGGAGGTGTGAAATGATTAAAGGCCAACTTGTCAATAAGATATTGTTAACATTACTTTCGATTTCCTGGCTGATGTATACGCCAACCTATGCCGCAGACATGGGTTTGGTTGATCTCCTTTCAAGCCGGCTTGGCGTTTCTAAAAATCAAGCTGAAGGTGGCGCAGGATCAATTTTTCAATTGGCAAAACAAAATCTTAGCGCCGGAGACTTTTCTACTATTGCAAAATCGGTCCCCGGTATCGACCAGATGATAGGTTCGGCACCAAAAATAGAAAAGAGCTCCGGTACTCTTGGCAGTATTTCATCGATGATGGGTAGCCACTCGAACAAACTCTCAGGAGCAGCGGGTTTAACAAGCTCTTTTGAAAAACTAGATTTGACCGGTGATATGGTCGGTAAATTTACGCCGATAATCCTTGATTATGTTAAAAATAAAGGCGGTGAACACGCAATGAATCTCCTTAAGGGTGCTTTGTTTTAGATATCACCCTACATAATCTAAATTTGCCTCGACGTTTTCCCTGCCGACAGCGATCGGCTAATCGCAAGATTTAAGGGACAAAAAAAGGACGATGTATATGATTCCTGAAATTAAGAATCAGGTGATTCTGGTCACGGGCGCCACCGACGGCCTCGGCAAGCGCGTTGCTCTTGACCTGGCTGCGCGCGAGGCGACAGTTCTCCTGCACGGCCGCAGTCCGGAGAAGGGAGAAACCACGCTTCAACAAATCCGGGATGCCACCGGTAATCAGAAGATCATTTACTACAACGCCGACTTCTCCTCCCTCGATGAAGTCCGGCGGCTCTCCGAAAAGATACTGGCCGGCCAGAAGCGTCTCGACGTCCTCATCAACAATGCCGGTATCGGTGCCGGGTTGCGTGGGTCCCGGCGTGAAAAGAGTATAGACGGCCACGAGTTGCGCTTCGCCGTCAATTACCTGGCCCCCTTTCTCCTGACACACCGGCTGATCCCTTTGCTCCGCCGGTCGGTTCCTGCGCGCATCGTCAACGTCGCTTCGGTCGGCCAGCAGCCCATAGACTTTGATAATGTGATGCTCGAGGAAGGCTACGACGGTCTGAGGGCATACATGCAAAGCAAGCTTGCGCAGGTGATGTTTACGTTCGATCTCGCTGTTGACTTGAAAGAAAGCGGGATTACGGTGAACTGCCTCCATCCCGCGTCGCTCATGGACACAAAAATGGTGTTTGAGACGGATTACTTCGGAGGCCCGATGACCACCGTGGATGAGGGAGC
>Ga0210077_1000446_pt1 | contig 15597 bp, 12 predicted proteins | sample RushMan_CattailN_5_FD_185556 | JGI IMG/M metagenome (GOLD analysis project Ga0210077, IMG submission 185556) | Wetland microbial communities from San Francisco Bay, California, USA, that impact long-term carbon sequestration -... | ecosystem: Environmental > Aquatic > Marine > Wetlands ... | reverse complement strand
GATGTTGACCACGATTCTTCCCTTTTTAAAGAATTTCCATCTTTTGTAAAGAGCGATAGCACCTTCCAGTGTATAATAGGTATGGACGTCTTTTCCCCAGTCATCCATCATGCCATCGGTTTCTTCCGGCAAGACCCTGCAGCCGGTGGCGACGACCAGCCAGTCGTAATCGTACTGGCTTTTCTTGGTTTTTACGGTCCTTTTCTCGTGGTCGATGTTTACAACCTCGTCGACCACGAGTTCGACGCCAGACGAAATGAAATCGCCTTTAGGTTTTACACATTCTTCAGGCCTGTAGATCCCAAACGGAATAAACAGCCAGCCGGGCTGATAGTGGTGCATGGGATCCTTGTCGATGACGGTAATCTGCCATTCCCGACTCATCAGCTCCTTGCGCAGCTTTGCGGCGACCATTGTCCCACCGGCACCTGAACCCAAGATAACGATTTTTTTCATAGGTACCTCCCTGTTAATGTTGTTTGACTATTAATAGAGACACAAAAAAACCAAATCTCATTGAAGCTATTAATGGGGTTGACATCACTCAACGTGAAAAGACGGTATGAGTTACAGAAGGATTCAAAACATCCTTTGGGCATGCGATCGTTGAAGGAGGCAAATGATAAAGGCATTTACTTCATCGTCTTGTTTGATTTTTATAAAATATGAAGTTTCGATGGCATCTACGAAAAAATCCAAGATATTTTTCTCTCAGGTGCTTGCGCTTATAAATTTATTATATGTTACAATGTAGTACATGTTGTCAACAAAAAAATTTTTTTGCAATAAAATACTGTCATCGTTTCGCTAAACTTTTTATGTGAACCTTCGGCATCGTAGAAGAGAAAGGTTGATCCGTCGCAATTCCTATTCTCATTCTATTCATAGGGCTTCTTTGAGCCAGATAAAGACTCGATCATCTTAAAAAAAGACTTGACAAGAAATCCCACATAGCAATAGTGTTAATTGCCACAATGTGGTTGTCTATGGGGGATTGGCATGACCAGCAAGGAATTTAAAAAGCACCGGGCTGAATTGGGAAAAACACAGCGGCAGATGGCGCAGCTTCTTGGCGTATCCATCAAGGCCATTCATAGCTATGAGCAGGGGTGGCGATCCGTCCCGGCCCATGTGGAACGCCAGATTTTCTTTCTGGTTTCCAGATTAAAGAAAAATATCCAAAACAAAGTGCCGTGCTGGGATCGAAAGACGTGTCCGGCTGAAAAGAAAAAACATTGCCCGGCCTGGGAGTTCCGGGCCGGCGATCTTTGCTGGTTTATCAATGGTACCATCTGTGACGGCAATGTCCATAGATCCTGGAAAGAAAAAATGAATCTTTGCCGGACCTGCGAAATTTTCAAATCCATATTTTAGGACATACCATCAAAACAATATCCATTACATTTTATGGAAAAAACGTTCAAAATGAAACAATTTGATGTTTTTGTCGATCATTTTGTCCGACCGTTTTATCTGGATCTTGACCGTGCTGCCGCTTTTGCTGAAGAACAGATTCAGTCTCAAGTCCGCCAGTGATTGAATAGGCCGCTGTTCAAACTTCTGAATAACGTCACCCGTTTTAAGCCCTGCCTTCTGTGCGGGAGTATGTTCATCGACGCCGGTGATTACCAGATGCCGGTCTTTCTCTTCCACCGTTATACCCAGCTTGGGAGATGCTTTGCCCTCGAGTTTAGTGGTTAACAGCACATAATCTCCGACACCGCTTTCAATCTCTTCATCCTGTACCACAACGGCAAACGGTTCGTGGTCGCGCCGATACAGTCGTTCCGGAATTCCATAACGATAACGGACATGACCGTTTCCCGCCAGGATCACCATTTTAAAGCCGGGATGGTTTGTCAAGAATCGATGGGCGGATTCGGCCATGCTCTCATCCCACAGCAGCTGCGCCTGCAAAAAATAGTTGAAATCCCCGAGATCTTCCTGATGATTATGCACGGAAAATATCTTGCGCAAATCATTTCGGTATGCTTCGTTCGAAAAATTCATGGCAGACGGCAACTGTTTTTTTTCAGTGCCGGAAAGGCCGTATATCCCCTCCCGTGCAACTTCGTGAGTGATATCTCCCTCAATATTTAATGCAACCAGCGGGATGTGTTGTTGTTTCAGATAATCGATAATGGGTTTATATAAATTGTAATCATATCCCCATCTGCTGAAATATTCGGTCTTTTTTAAAAATGTATACTCATCAATCCGTCCGGACAGATAGTCATCCACTACCGGTTGAAAAGGTTGTTGAAACATTTCCATCCCCACAGCCAGTTGATATCCGGCTTCGTGAATGTTTTTAATCACTTTCAGTTGATTCATATGATGAGCATATTGGTCGTGTATTTCCCCGACGTAAACAATGCGTGAGGCTGCCAGCTTCGGGGTAATTTCGTCCAAGGTTGGAATGGTGTTGGGGTTCAGCGCCCGGACTGGCGGGCGGGATAATATCTGGATGCCGCTTTCTGTCTCGGCGATCGCTTTAAAGGTGTTTCGGCCGTTCGAAAATGCAAGCTCGGTATATTTTCCGTAGTGCGGTATTTTATATTGAACGTCCAGCGCCTCCTGCTTGTCCGCCGCATGCAGCCATACCACTCGTTCCGATTCATTATACGGATTTTTATATACCTTCAAATAAACGCCGTGTGTCGAACCGGACAGTTGACCCAGCATCATATCCGCAACAGGATTGTCATCGCCGGCAATGAACAATGAATTTTTTTGGATCTGATCGAAGGTGATTTTATCCGGTGTCACATAAGTGATCGCTTTAACGCCTAAAGCGTCAATCAGGGGCTGGTATGTCGAACGCCGCCCGGATGAGATCACCGCGATCAGCTTTTCTTTGCCCATGATGCCGGCCAAAACCGCAGGTGTTTCCTCAGGGGTTAATTGCCGCATCAGATCGTAATTTTCGTCCATAACGACCTTTTCGGGCGGTTCGTCCAATGCAAGCGATATCTTTTCTTTGGAATTTCTCACATCAACCCACTGTGTATCCTTTTGTTTGCCCATATACCACGTGATGGGGATATGCAGCGGATAGAGTTCTTTGGGCTGTAAAAGATCAAAAGTCAGCTTCAGCTGCCCCTGTTCCAAATACAGCTGCGTATTTTTGACTTGAAGATCGGGGATACTTTTGCGGGTGAGCCAATCTCCGAAATAGGTATACAGTTTTTTCCCGGTGGCGCTTTCAAAGGCATGCTGGATGTCGAGCCAGGATGCCTGACGGAAACGATTTTCTCGGATAAAATCCCTGATGGCCTCATAAAAAATGTCATCGCCGTAAAGTTTGCGAAGTCCGTGAAAAAGCATGGCCGCCTTACCGTAGCCGACAGCGCTTTGGACCTTGTTGCTTCGGCTTTGAAAATCGCTCAGTGGTATGGCATTGTCCGTGTGGACATACGCGTCGTAATTCACCAGGATCTCTTTTCGATAAGCACTGCCTTTGCCTTCCAGTTCGGCATAATAACAATCTGAAAGATAGGTTGTAAGCCCTTCCGCCCAGTTGCCCGACGCAAAATCGATATAAACGGAATTGCCGAACCATTGATGTAAAATTTCATGCCCCAAAGAGGTCTTGACGATAAACGGCAAACGCACCACCTGATTTCCCAGAAGAGTGAACGTGGGCATTGAATTTCCTGTGGGCAATATATTTTCGACGACGGCGAAACGCCGGTATGGATATGGGGTCAGCATCTTCTCGTACATGGCCAGATATTTTTTGGTATAAGCAAGATACTCATCCGAAAGATGCGCATCCTCTTTGAAAAAATAGGTTTCAATGTCGATGTTTTTATATCGATCTGCTTTTCGGACCCAGCGGCTTGATGCTGCCAGGTGCAGACTCTCCAGGGGATGGCTGAATTCAAAAGCGATGGTTGTTGATCGGTCGTGGTTTTGAATGCCGATAAATTCCGATTCCGACACGGCCATAAAATTTTCCGGCAGCGTTACGGTAAATGCATATTCAGCAAGGACATCCGGTTGAGGATACCAGCCGGAGGTTAAAAACGCGTCATCTTTATCGATAAAATTATCCTGGTTTTCGCTGATCATGGCTTCATAGCTGATTTTGATCTCCGAACCTTTTTTCATGGAAAGTCGAAGGATATCGCCCGTTGAATGGACGATATTGCCGCCGGCCAGGTTCAATATCTTTAAATTCTGAACAGCCAAATCGAGCGTGATATCGATACTTGCTTTCAAGCGGGCTGTGCCGATGATCTTTTTTTCGGCCGTATTGACTTTCACATCAAGCGCATACTGCAAATTTGCGCTCCAGCTTGTTGCTGGCAGACAAATCATCAAAAAAAAGACCAGTTTCTTCATTTTTCCATCCAATCTTTCATCGGGTCGGTGCCCGCTAGGGTTTCATGTTTCTTTTTAATGTTTTGACCAGATTTTTGACAGGTTGTCCGCTCGGCGAGGTGGCCGCAGGATTCCTTTTGATCAGCTCTTCCCAGGCTTTAATTGCGCCTGGAATATCATTTAAGTCATGCATAAGCACAATGCCTTTATCATAAAGCGCCGTTTCCTGGCGAGGGTCTATTTTGGCGGCTTTATCGAATGCTTCGATGGCTTTTTGGGGTTGACCGGTGCGGCGGTACATGATCCCCAAATCGGTCATGACATCGGCGTTGTTCGGGTTCAACGCCAGTGATTGGGTATATGCCTTGATCGCCTTTTTATAGCTGCCGGTATCAAAATACAGATTCCCCAAATTTGTCCATGCGGCAACATCAATTGGGTCCTCTTTGGTCCTTTTTTCAAGCTCAAAAATTTGCGCGGCTTTTTCGGCTGAAGCGCCCTGTCCTTTTTCATCCGGCCGGGAAACCGGTGCGTTCTGAAATGGTTTTAGGGTTTCGGATTTGTAGACGCCGAAAACGATGCCTGCTAAAAAACCCACGACCAGGGCCAATGAAGCGACCATCCACATGGTCTCCTTCTTTACGGTGCTGCTGGTTTCTTTTTCTTTTTTACCCATACGGCCTCTTAAGTCAAAAGTTATGGATTCCTTTCTCGAAGTTCGCTGACCTTAAAACGATCCAAGCATATTTAAATTTTATTGACTCCGACGAATTCTGCTCACTGTATCGACGGCTCGAATTCGGCGTGCGTTCAGCGTTCATGTCCTGAACGCTGAACGCTCAAAAAGCCTACTTAAGGCTTATTCTCTATTGAAATTGTTGGACTCTTTTAGTTAAGGAACTCGTATGTAAGCAGCTATCTAATACCCTTATGTCACGGTGTGGCATGACCGTCAATAGTTATTCATCCGTTGCCGGAATACCGCCAAAACCTGTCGAAACGCCGCGAAAATCCCGATGAAGATCAACCCTGGCGATAGTGTTATGATCATAGGCTGCAATGTTCATTTCCGGACAGATCACTTCCGTACCGCACAAAGAAAAAAGTCCCCATATCTTCCTATTGACAAAATCCCACAATGTAACATATATGGTTAATTACGAACTCTTCTGCAAAAGCGGTATTTATCGCTTTTTAAATTTCTTTTTAACGCACAACGGGTGTTTCTTCTCCAATAACCGGGAACTTCAATTGAGCCTTTTTTGTTCAATTGCATTGATATCGGATGCGTGATGGGCATAGCTAGAGAAAAAGAATATTTGCTCAAGGCGATTGGCGCTTTTAAAAGAAGATTTATTGTCGTTTCGCCGGAATTCAGAATCCTGGCCGCCAACTGCAGATTAAATGGTGCGTCGGAATCCGAAATTATTGGGAAATGCTGTCACCGGGTGTTTTATGAACGACAGGATCCTTGTGATAACTGCGCGGTAAAGGAGGCCATGATAAGGTGTAAACCCACCCTCATGCCCAAACCGGAAATTACTTTGGATCTGGACGAAATGCCGTGTTATTTTGCATATCCCATTTATTCCGGGGATGAGATCGAAGCCTATGTCAGCATGGATTTTGACCTCCCCACCCGGGGAGGACTGGAAGAAAAACTGCATCGTTCCAATGCCTTTTTGCGAAATCTCATTTTCAGTGCCGTAGACGGCGTCATCGCATCGGATATCAGCGGGAAGATTCTCATCTTCAACGACGCCGCCGCCAAGGTTTTCGGTTATTCGGTGGATGAAGCGCTTCATCATCTCAATGTTCGGGACATTTACCCCGACAACAATGCCTATGAAGTCATGCTAAATCTTCGAAGCGACCAATACGGCGGCAAAGGAAAACTTCAATCCTATCAGGTTGATATCATCAGTAAAGACAAAGAAATTATTCCCATTTTTTTAAATGCCGCCATCGTCTACGAAAATGGGAGAGAGGTCGCCACCATCGGTTTTTTCCACGATCTACGGGAAGAGCTTCAAATAAAAGAAGAGCTTGGCAAAACCCAGCTTCAACTTTTGCAAGCCGAAAAAATGTCTTCTCTCGGGAAACTGGCCGCCGGGGTGGCCCATCAGCTCAACAATCCCCTCGGCGGGATTACGCTGTTTACCAAACTCATCCTCGAAGAATATGATCTTGAAGACGGCATCGAAGAAGACCTGAATAGGATTTTACGGGATGCCAAAAGATGCCGGGATACGGTAAAAGAGCTCCTTGAGTTCACCCGGCAGACACGGCAACTGATGCGCCCCCATGATATCAACCGGGCCCTCACCCGGACCCTCTTTTTGTTGGAAAGCCAGACCCTGTTTCACAACATCGAAATCGTAAAAAACCTGGATGCATCACTCCCCCCTGTTCTTTCAGACATCCAGCAGTTATATCACTTGTTCATGAACATCATTCTCAATGCAGCCCAGGCCATGGAGGGAAAGGGAATGCTGACGATTAAGAGTTTCCTGCTGCCGGACGGCGACAAGGTCTGCATCGAGATATCCGATACGGGACCGGGGATATCCCGGGAAAATCTGCCCCACATTTTCGAACCGTTTTTCACCACCAAAGAAGAAGGCAAGGGAACCGGTTTGGGACTTAGCCTGGCTTACCGAATCGTACAAAATCATGGCGGTCGAATCCAAGCTGAGAGTGTTCCCGGAGAAGGAACGATGTTTACGATAGTGCTTCCTGTTGGGTCTAAAAAAATGTAAGCATTCGGTTTTTGAAAATGGACCGTTCCAGATGGGGTTAAATATTTTCTGAAACACTTCTGCATTGATTTATTTCAAACATCTAAACAGTTTAAAAAAAGCAAAGGAGTAGAAAGTGGAAAAAGCACCCGGCGCAACGGTACTGGTTGTTGATGATGAGCAGGATATTCGCGACGCATCCGAACGCATCCTCAATCGCGCCGGTTTTCAGGTTTCGAAAGCATCCGGCGGCGGCGAAGCGCTGGATATTTTAAAAAAAGAAAGGATCGATATCGTGCTGCTGGACCTGAAGATGCCGGGAATGGACGGACTAGAGGTTTTAAAGCGGATTCGCGAATTGAGCGAAACCATTCAGGTCATTGTGATTACAGGGTATGCTACGGTGGAAACCGCCATCGAAGCCATGAAGAAAGGGGCCTATGATTTCATTCCCAAGCCATTTGAGCCGGACCAGCTTAGAATCGTCGTCAACCGCGCCTGGGAAAAAATCTGCTTTATCCGGGAGTCGCAGAGGCTCGAACAGGAGAGAAGAAGGACATTGTATGATCTGGATACGGAAAAAAGCCGCATCCGCACCATTATCGAATCATTTCCTAGCGGCGTCGTGGTAACCGATCCCAAGGGGCATGTCGTATTGATGAATCCTGCTTTCAAAAAGCTCATCGGACTTGATTCCGGGCTTAAACCCGGCCGCCCTATAAAAGACTACTTGCCGGATTCAGCGGTTTGCCGCATGGTCATGGAAATTTCCCGGGGAAAACATGTGGATTTCGACGACATCCCGAACCTCGAGTTTTCTCTTGAAGATAAAAAATATGTGATGGCCAGAGGGCGACCGGTTTTGGGTGAAAGAAAAGAATGTCTGGGCGCGATTTTGAATCTTGTGGATATTACCAGTATGAGACTGCTGGACCAGCTCAAGTCGGAGTTCGTTGCAAAGGTTTCACACGAATTGCGATCGCCTTTGTCCACCATTCATGAACAACTGGCCATTGTAATCCGAGACATGGTGGGTGAAGAGACAATACAAGATCAGCAAATACTCGCCAGAGCTAGAGAAAAAACAAAAGGATTGATTTCACTGATCGGAGACCTGCTTGATTTATCCCGTATCGAAGAAGGGATTATCTGCCATGAACCCCAGCCGGTCCGACTCGATGAGATTCTAAAAAATATTGTCGACTTTTTGAAACCCTCGGCCCAAAAAAAGAACCAAACGCTTTCCCTCTTGCTTCCTGAACATGCACTTCCCGAACTCACTGCCGATCCCATCGGCATTGAAAGCATTTTTGGAAATCTCATCACCAACGCCATCAACTACACCCAGGACGGCGGAGAAATCAACGTCATGGCGGATATAACGGGAATTAACATTCGCATAAGGGTGAAAGACAATGGATTCGGTATCGCGGACAAATACCTGGATAAAATTTTTGAAAGATTTTACAGGGTCAAAGACGATAGAACCCGTTATATTACCGGAACCGGTCTTGGGTTGCCCATTGTCAAGGGGCTTCTTGATTCTATCGGCGGAATTATCGATGTTGAGAGCGAGTTCGGGAAAGGGAGTATGTTTACTGTTCTGCTCCCGATCAAACATTGAAAAATTACAAATTTTCATCAAGGGCTTTTAAAAATTCTTCGGGCGGAACCTGAACGCCCGTCCAGAGCGCCAGGGTCCGCCTGCACTGATAGGCAAGGGGCGACAGACCGTCCATGAACCGTGAGCCGACCCGCCGAGCCAGATTCCGCCACAAATTGTTATTGCGTCCGTAATTCAGATCGACGACCAGTTCGCAATTCTTTATGTGAAATTTTTCAAGTAACACCGCCATGTTCGATGACTCATCCGGACTTGAAACCGAAGTGGCGTTGACCACGATGTCGACGGCTAACGTTCGATTTGAAAGCTCATCAAGAGGCACTGCTTCTCCCCCAAAACGATCCACGATTTGGAGGGTTTTTTCTCTGTCGCGGCCGACCACGAAAATAGAAGTTGTTCTCAGCCAGTTTAAGATAAATACAATGGCCCTGGCCGCTCCGCCGGTTCCAAAAACAAGCGCCGATTTTCCTTCGACATCAAACCCTGAAGCATTCAGCGCGTCCATGAAGCCGATGGCGTTGGTATTGTATCCTTTGAGGATATCGCCGCTGCGGACGATGGTGTTGATGGCGCCGATAATGTTCGCCCCCTCTGAAAGAACATCCAAATGCGGTATGACTTTTTCTTTAAACGGTATGGTGATGCTCGCGCCGGCGATATTTAAAACCCGTATGCTTTGCAATGCCGAACCGATTTGGCGAGGATCGACGCTGAAGGGTACATAGGTCCCTTTTAATCCGATCCGTTTCAAAACCGTGGAAAATATGATCGGCGATTTTGAGCGCATGGCCCGTTCATCGCCCAGTATGCAATATACCTGCATGCAGCATCTTTTCAGTATTTATGGACGAACACTTGTTAGACAAAAGACCCGCACCGGTTTCCCAGGACAGGTCTGTTAAGGAACAAACCGGTTATAAACCGAACTCGGCCAAATCCGGGCCGAGATACTCCCGTTCATTTTCACCGAGGATCCCGAGGGACAGGCATATGATGGTCCACAAATGTGTCGTGTGATAATTCCCGCCGTAATGTTCTTTGAGGTCATGGATCTGAGCATGGCAGTTATGGCATGGTGTCAGACAGTAATCGGCACCGGTCTCCATAATCTGTTCAAATTTTCGCCTGCCGTAATATCGGCGGGCCTCGGGAAACCCGGACTGAAGGTAACCGCCGCCGCCCCCGCAGCAGTAATTGTTGGATCTGTTGGGCTGCATGTCCACGAAGTTCTCTTCACCCACCACCGATTTGACAACATACCGCAGGTCTTCCGCCACCGCGTCGCCGAAGCTTTTTCGAACCAGTTGACACGGGTCCTGGAGCGTAAATTTGATCTTCAGATCCTTGTTCCAGTCGGAGTTCACTTTCAGCTTTCCGTCGCGGATCCACTGGGCATAATACTGAATAATGCTTTTACACTCGAAGTGATGATCAATGTTGAATCGCTGCAGTCCGACCCGGACCGCAAAAAGTTCGTGCCCTCACTCGGTATTGAGCCATACCTTGCACCTGAGATCATCCACGGCCCTGGCCTTGACCCGGACGATGTTTTCCCAGTTTTCCAGATCCGCACAGAACAGGCAGTAGTTTTCCGCAGCCCATCCTTTGGACGCATAAGTCCAGTCGGCGCCAACCAGATGCAATATTTTCCAAAGCGGCACCATTTCATCCGGTTCGGTCACCGGTTCCCGCGAGTTCTGATTCAAAAAAAAATAAGCGCCTTCTTTGTCCACGGGGGCTTGAAGACCTTCAAATCCGCTTTGGGTGTCCCGAACTTCTTCTGCAACATCTTCCACAACAAATCGCCAGTCTTCTTCGGTGGCCCCCATGGCGCTGCAGGTATCGTTTTTCAGCGCCATCTCGCACGAACCCCGGATGCCTTTTGGCTGTTCGTCCTTGGGCCAGTTGCTGCGAATGTTGAAGACCAGCGCGGCAATGTCGATCTTCATGGGGCAGGCATACGTGCAGCGGGTGCACATGGTGCACATCCAAGCCCAATTCGAATTGATGATCTCGTCGTCAAGCCCGAGAGAAGCCATGCGAAGAAATTTTCTGGGATCCATATCTTCAAGACCGGTCGCCGGGCAGCCTGAGGAACAAAGGCCGCAGGTCAGACAAAGATTCAGGTTCCCGCCTTCGGGCAGCAAGGACATCACATGATCTTTGAACGTGCTTTTTTTCTTTCCCTTAACCTCGATAATCCGGGATGACATTATCCCTCCTTTAAATTAAAGATTGACGACCGGAAATCGGACATTTGATATCGTCCATCTTCAATTGAACATTTCCTTTGCAACCATGAAACGTTTTTTGCCGCTCGATCAGTCGAGCAGCCGTTTAATGCTTTCCGAGATTTGCTCTGCCGACGCGGGTTTGGCGATATAGTCATCCGCTTCCGTGGCCATTCCATCCCGATGGGTATATCGGGTCGACGTGACGTGTGATGCAACGGCCGTCAGAAGGATGACGGGAATATTGCAGCGCTTGTCATCGGCTTTCAGTTTTTTGCACACCTCGTATCCGTCCATTTCAGGCATCATCACATCCAGGACAATGGCGTCCGGCGGATTGGCCTGAACTTTCTCCAACCCTTCGATACCGTTATAAGCCAACTCGACTTCGAAGCCCTCTTTTTCCAGTTGACTCTGGACAATCGAGCAGAAATCAGGCTCATCATCGACGACTAAAATTCTTCTTTTTTCATTCATAGTAAACCTCCTTGATATTGGCACCGGTCATTTGTCATTGACCTTTTGCCCATTAAACGATGATCTCTCAGCGTTCTTATTCAGGACGGTGAGCATTGTTTTTAATCCTTTAAAATATATTCCGCCGGCACACCATTCCCGGCAGCCGGCCACTGAACCTTCCTGCACACAAATTCACACCACGGTCGGTCTGGGATAGAGACCGGATTTTTCAACGATTTCGGGAACCTTATCTTCCCACTCGATGGCCATGACATGAAAGCCGCGCACCCCTTTGACTTCTTTGAGCCGTTGAATCGTTTCAATACAGATTTTGATGCCTTCTTCGGGCTGCTTTTCCTTGGGAGTATCGGCCATCCGTTTGACCATCTCATCCGGCACTTCGATTCCCGGCACCCTGTTTTTCATGTAGCGTGCCATTCCGGCGGATTTAAACGGCGTTACGCCGGCCAGGATATAGACTTTATCCAGAAGCCCGCGATCGCCGGCTATTTTCGTCCAGAGTTCAAATTTATCAATGTCGTATATGCACTGAGTCTGTATAAATTCGACGCCCGCAGCGATTTTCTTGGCCAGCCGTGGAACACGGATTTCAAATGGATCGGCAAAAGGATTGGCCGCAGCCCCGACAAACATTTGCGGCGGACGGCCGATATCGTCTCCTCCCAAGAATTTTCCCTCGTCCCGCATATGTCGCACGGTTTGAATTAACTGCATGGAGTCGATGTCATGGACATTCTGTCCTGTGGGACAGTCGCCGAAACTCTGATGATCTCCGGAAAGGCAGAGAACGTTGAATATGTCATAGGACGCCGCGCCGAGGATATCGCTCTGAAGCGCAATTCGATTTCGATCGCGGGTCACCATCTGCAGCACCGGTTCAAGCCCCATGAGCTTGAGGCGTATACAGGCCGCCAGACTGCACATCCGGGTAACCGATGTCTGATTGTCGGTGATATTGATGGCGTCCACATGGTCTTTAATCATATTGGCTTTTTTAACGATCACCTCAGGATCGCTCCCGCGCGGGGGGCCGCATTCGGAGGTAACGGCCATATGGCCGTCGGCCAGAATCTTTTCCAGTTTGCTGGGTGTCTTTGGTTTCATTCCTGCACATCCTCCCTGACAACTTTTCTGGGTCCCCCGGCCCTGTCGAAGGACCAATCCTTTAAGCCGCAAATCTTTTCGTAATCATCGAGCCGGTTGAGTGCCTTGAGGCGATCGACAATCAATTGCCAGGCACAGTCGATGTCTTTGTTTATTTCGCAACTGCCGCGGGCGGAACCGCCGCAAGGCCCGTTCAGGAGCCGTTTTGCACAGCGGGAAACCGGGCAGATTCCGCCGGTGCTCGCCAGAATGCACTGACCGCATGCCTGGCATCGTTCCGTCCATAAACCCCGTTTTTCCGTGACGCCCAAAAAACAGGTGTTCACTCCGGGATAGACGGGCGTATTCTGATATTTTTCAGCCATAAACTGGACCCCTACGCCGCACGCAAGGGAAACAACGGCGTCATACTGATCCATTCTATCCCGAATCTCTTCAAGATATTCATGGTCGCACTGCCGTTCCAAGGTCTCCTCATCGATTTTGACATTGCGTCCCTGATTTAAAAAATACATTCTGAGCGCCGAAGCCAGAACCCCGACCTCCTTCTTTCCGCCCGCCTCACAGACCGTCACACATTCATTGCAGCCAAGAATCAGGATTTTTTCATGTTCCTTGATTTGTTCTATAATTTCTTCAATGGGTTTTTTGTCTGCAACAATCATAAGTCCTCTCTTTCAATAAATATTTAATCACTTCTAAAGCGCCGATATTCTCAAAAATCCAAGGTGTTCCAAGACTGACAAACGTTCGATGGGTTTATGCGGCCCTGTGTTTGACCTGTTTGATGGGATTGGGCCCTAACTTTCTGATCCTTTCATCCATTTCAACGGCGATCTGGGCAAAACGGGGTCCTTCACTGGATGAAAGATTATACATTTGTACGCGCTCCCCTCCCATGCCGATGGTATCCAGAATATGTTGGGCCTGCTCCACCCGTTTTCTGGCCCTCAGGTTGCCGCTGTTGTAATGGCAATCCCCTTCCATACATCCCACCGCATATACGCCGTCCGCTCCTTTTTCAAAGGCGTGGAGGATATGAAGAACATCCAGTTTCCCGGTGCAGGGAAGGAGAATGATTTTAATATCCGTCGGATATTGCAGTCTCATGGAACCTGCCAGGTCCGCTGCCGTATACCCTCAGAAACTGCAGCAAAACGCGATAATGATCGGTTCGAAATCTTTCGTCATCATACCCCCTTGGATTGACGATTCACATCAACATTACATAACGCCTTCGAGCAGGGCGTCCACTTTGCTCATGATCTGAGCATCTTCATACCAGTTGAGTTCAATGGCCTTGGCCGGACATTCCGCCGCGCAGACGCCGCATCCGTGGCATAAAGCGACATCGATTTCGCTGACGCCCTCCCGGTTGATCCTCGGCACCTGGTAGGGACAGGACCGGACGCAAATCAAACACGACGCGCAAAGGTCGGCATTGACCTGGGCCGTGACCGCCGACAACGTCAATTGCGGCCGGGACAAGAATGTTGTGGCCCTGGATGCCGCAGCAAATGCCTGAGAAATCGATTCATGAAGCAGCTTCGGACTGTGGGCGGTTCCGCAGACAAAAATTCCTTCCGTCGCCATATCCACCGGCCTCAGCTTGACATGGGCTTCCATGAAATGACCCTCGGCCGTTCTGGCCAGTTTTACGATGGATGCGAGTTCCTCGGTATCCTCCGCCACCATCCCTGCACTCAGGGCCAGCAAATCCGCATGGACGCAAAGGGAGCGGCCCAGAATCGGATCCTCGAAGGTGACCGACACCCCCTTTTCCGCCGATTCGACGGTCGGCGGATTTTCGGGATGGTACCGGGAAAAAATAATTCCCTGTTTCCTTGCTTCGGTATAATAGTCTTCCAAAAGGCCGTACATCCGGATATCCCGGTAAAGGATGAAGACGTCGGCATCCGGTTGAAGTTTTTTAATGTGAAGGGCGTTCTTGACGGCGCTCTGGCAGCAAATCCTCGAGCAGTTCGGATTCTTTTCATTTCTGGATCCGATGCACTGGATCATGACCACCCGCTGCAAGTCTTTGGCCCCTTTTTCTTTCAATCGTCGGGCCAGCTCGATCTGGGTCACCACGTTTTCATTCTCTTTGTAAAGAAATTCCACGGGGCGGTATTCCGTAGCGCCGGTGGCAAGAACAACGACGCCGTGACCGATTTTTCGTTCATACATGCCCGGACCCACCAGCACTTCCGTGGTAAAATTCCCCTTGAATCCGGAAAAGCCCACAATCAAAGACCGGGTCAGCACCTGAATATCCGGATGAGAAGTGACCTTTTCAATCAGTTCTTTGAGGTAAGTTCCGATATCCTGGCCGTCGATGGTGGTCGTGAGACGACCGGCCATGCCCCCCAGCGTCTTTTCCTTTTCGATCAACACCACGGGATAGCCCTGATCGGCCAGACCCAGCGCGGCATTCATTCCAGCCACGCCACCGCCGATCACCAGGGCCCTTTGGATCACCGGTATCTTTTTTTCGTGCAGGGGATGGAGCGTTGCGGCGCGTGCGGCCGCCATTCGAACCAGATGGTTGACCTTTTCCGAGGCTTTCTCCGGAACATCGGAATGGACCCATGACCCCTGGTTCCGTATATTGGCCATTTCAAAAAGATATTTGTTCAAACCGCATGCTTCAAGGGTGTCCATGAATATGGCTTCGTGGGTTTTCGGCGTGCATGCCGCCACTACAATCCGGTTGAGACGGTGTTCTTTAATGATTTTTTTCATCTGTTCCTGGGAATCCTGGGAACATGTGAACAGATTCTGTCCGGCGTAGGCCACATGAGGAAGTGTTTTGGCGTATTCTTGGACGCCGTTGACATCGACAACGCCGGCAATGTTGATGCCGCAGTTACAGACAAAGACCCCGATGCGCGGTTTTTGGCCGGTGACGTCAATTTCTTCGGGAACTTCCACGCTGACGGTTCGGGTGTTGCGGGCTTTATTTAGAAATCCTCCGGCAAGACACGCAGCCGCGCTTGCTTCAATGACGGAACTCGGAATATCTTTGGGTTCCTGAAAAACACCGCAGGCGTAGACCCCCGGACGGGACGTTTCCACCGGGGTAAACGGCTGCGTC
>Ga0210077_1000443_pt1 | contig 15695 bp, 14 predicted proteins | sample RushMan_CattailN_5_FD_185556 | JGI IMG/M metagenome (GOLD analysis project Ga0210077, IMG submission 185556) | Wetland microbial communities from San Francisco Bay, California, USA, that impact long-term carbon sequestration -... | ecosystem: Environmental > Aquatic > Marine > Wetlands ... | reverse complement strand
GGGTCTGCAGGTTGAGGTCGACCACGGTGCGCGGCGCGACGGCGAGCACGGCGCCGAGCGCGGTCGAGATCGGCCCGCCCGAGCTCACCACCAGCACCCGCTCCGCGCCGTGGCGCGCCGCCTCGAGCGCCTGGCGCACGCCGGCCTCGAAGTCGGGAAAGGACAGGTGCGCATCCGCCCGCAGCGTGCCGTCGACCCAGGCGTAGAGCGCGTCGCGCAGCACGCGGAAGTGCCCGCGCCGGTCGGCGGCGTGCTCGGGCAGCGGCAGGCCGCGTTCGCCCAGATGCGCCTTGAGCAGGACGTCGGCGTGGTATTCGTCCAGCCCGGGGCGCGTTTCGGCGGCGGGCAGCCCCGGCAAGGCCTCGGCGATGCCCTCCAGGGTTTCCCGGTGCCGGCGCAGGGTTCCGGTCACCACGCGATCGAACGCGATCCCGAGCTCGGCGAAGTACTCGCCCAGCCAGCGCGCCTGCCGGTGGCCGAGCTCGGTCAGCCGGTCGTAATCGTCGGTGCCGAACGCCGCCTGCGCGTGCCGCACCAGAACCAGTTCCGCCATCGCACTCCGCCGCCGGTGGAAAGGGGCCGACGATATACGCCGCGCGCGCAATCGTCCAGAATGCCCGCTGGAAAAGGAGGAAAAAAGATGGAACTGCGCGACAAGGTCTGTGTGGTCACCGGCGGCGCAAGCGGCATCGGCAAGGCGCTGGTCGAGCGCTTCGCGGCGGAAGGCGCGCGGGCGGTGGTCGCCGCCGACCTCGCTCTGCCCGAAGCGGCGGGCATCGCCTGCGACGTCGCGGACGAGCGGCAGGTCATGTCCCTGGTCGACAAGGTGATCGCCCGCCACGGCCGGATCGATCTGTTCTGCTCCAACGCCGGCATCATCGAGCGCAGCGGCCTGGACGCGCCGATCGAGGCCTGGCGGCGCACCCTCGACGTAAACTTCATGGCCCATCTGTACGCCGCGCGCGCGGTGGTCCCGCAGATGCTGAAGCAGGGCGGCGGCTACCTGCTGAACACCGCCTCGGCCGCCGGCCTGCTGATGCAGGTCGATTCCGCGACCTACACCGTGTCCAAGCACGCCGCGGTGGCCTTCGCCGAGTGGCTCGCGGTGAACTACCAGCCGCGCGGAATCCGCGTCTCCTGCCTGTGCCCGCAGGGCGTGCGCACGCCGATGCTGCTCGGCCCGAAAGGCAAGCGCAAATCCTTCCTGCTGGAAGGGTCTGTCAGCCCGGAACAGGTTGCCGAAAGCGTGGTGCGCGCGATCGAGGCCGAGACCTTCCTCGTGCTGCCGCATCCCGAGGTCGCCGAATACGAGCGCCGCAAGACGGCGGACCGCGACCGCTGGCTCGCCGGCATGCGCAAGCTGAAGGCCAAGATCGACGCCGACCCGGATCTGCGCGGAGACGACTGATAACATCGCCTCTCGGGCAGGCACTGGAGGGCATTCGCAGATGGACACCTTGCTTCACTACTTCAATCAGCTCGACGCCGACGCCCGCACCGCGATCACCCACGGGGTGCGCATCGTGCTGATTCTGATCGCCGCGAGCGTTCTGCAGAGCGTCGCGTCGCGCCTGATCCGCACTTTCCGCCAATTCATGGAGAGGCGGGAGCCGGGCCAGCTCGGCCGCATCCAGACGCTCGGGCGCGTGTTCCGCTACATCGCCGCGGTGGTGATCTGGCTGCTGGCCGGGATGCTGGTGCTGGGCGAGCTCGGCATCTCGGTCGCCCCGGTGCTGGCCACCGCAGGGGTGGCCGGCCTCGCGATCGGCTTCGGCGCGCAGAGCCTGGTCAAGGACTACTTCACCGGGTTCTTCCTCCTGCTCGAGGACCAGGTCCGCCAGGGCGACGTGGTCGATTTCGGCAGCCAGTCCGGCGTGGTGGAGGAAGTCACCCTGCGCTACGTGCGGCTGCGCAACTTCGACGGCCACGTGTTCTTCGTGCCGAACGGCGAGATCAAGGTGGTGAAGAACATGACGCGCGACTTCGCCCAGGCGGTGATCAAGGTGGGGATCGCCTACCGCGAGGAGGTCGACGAGGCGCTCGAGGTGATGAAGGAAGTCGGCAAGGAAATGCGCGAGGACCCGGTGTTCGGCCCCAATCTCGCCGCCGACCTGGAGATCATCGGCGTCGACGAGTGGGGCGATTCCTCGGTCAACCTGATCTGCCGCCTGAAGGTGGTGCCGCCGATCCAGCAATGGTCGATCCGGCGCGAGTTCCTCAGGCGGCTCAAGCACGCCTACGACGCGCGCGGCATCGAGATCCCGTTCCCGCACCTCACCGTCTACGCCGGCGAGCTCAAGGACGGCAGCGCGCCCGCGTTCCAGCTCAAGGGCCTGCTGCCCAGGCAGTGAGGATCGCGTGGATGCGGCGCACGCCGTCGGTGAGCGCCGCGGGCCCGGGCTGCAGGATGTCGGCGGACTTGATCTCGTAGAGCTCGCCCGCGCGCACCGCGGGAATCGCGTCCCAGCCCGGGCGCGCCGCGACGCGCTCGGGCCTGAACTTCTTGCCGCACCAGGAGCCGAGAATGACGTCGGGGTGCCTGGCAATGACCTCGCAAGAGCTTGATATCGTTCTTCCTGCCGCGGATTGCGATTTCGATAGCTCTTCGAACACATCCTCTCCGCCGGCGATCCCGATCAGCTCGCTCACCCAGCGGATCGCGCTGATCATCGGCTCGTCCCACTCTTCGAAATAGACCCTGGGGCGCCGCGGGAACCGCTTTCCGGCAAGCCTGATCGATTCAAGACCCTTCTCGAAATCCTCGATCAGCTTCCTGCCCCTGTCCGCCGCGCCGACCATCGCCGAAAGCGTCAGGATCATCGACAGGATCTCGTCGACCGAGCGCTGGTTGAAGATGACGACGTTGAGCCCCGCCTTCGCCAGCTCGCGCGCGATGTCGGCCTGGAGGTCGGAAAAGCCGAGCACGAGGTCGGGCTCGAGCTCGAGGATCCTGTCCGTTTTCGCAGAGAGAAACGCCGAGACCCTCGGCTTGTCGCGCCGCGCCTCGGGCGGGCGCACGGTGTAGCCCGAGACGCCGACGATGCGGCGCTGCTCGCCGAGCAGGTAGAGCGTCTCGGTGGTTTCCTCGGTCAGGCAGACGATGCGTTCGGGATAACGCGCGGGCACCGGCTGAGGATATCATCCGGGTCATGGGACCCCTCGCAGGCATCCGCGTGCTCGAGCTCGAAGCGATCGGCCCCGGGCCGTTCACCGGCATGCTGCTCGCCGACATGGGCGCCGACGTGCTGGTGATCGACCGCGCGGTGGGCGCCGACCTGGGCCTGAAGCGCGAGCGCTGGAACGACGTGATGATGCGCGGCCGGCGCTCGGTCACGCTCGACCTCAAGTCGCCGCAGGGCGTCGAGGCGGCGCTCGAGCTCCTCGCGCGCGCCGACGCGCTGATCGAGGGCTTCCGCCCCGGCGTGATGGAGCGCCTCGGGCTCGGGCCCGAGGTCGCGCTCGCGCGCAACCCGAGGCTCGTCTACGGCCGCATGACGGGCTGGGGGCAGGACGGGCCGCTCGCGCCGCGCGCCGGGCACGACATCAACTACATCGCGCTCTCCGGCGTGCTGCACGCGATCGGCCACAAGGACGAAGCGCCGGTGCCGCCGCTCAACCTGGTGGGCGACTTCGGCGGCGGCGGCATGCTGCTCGGCTTCGGCATCGCCTGCGCCCTGCTCGAGGCGCAGCGCTCGGGCAAGGGACAGGTGGTCGACGCCGCGATGGTGGAGGGCGCCTCCCAGCTCGCGGCGATGTTCTCCGGCATGCTCGCCGCCGGGCGCTGGAGCGAGGCGCGCGGCGAGAACTCGCTCGACACCGGCGCGCCCTGGTACAACACCTACGAGACCAGGGACGGCAAGTACGTCGCGATCGGCTCGATCGAGGCGCGCTTCTACGAAGACCTGCTGGACAGGTTGAATCTGAAGGGCGAAGCCCTGCCTGCCCAGCACGACCGCGCCGGCTGGCCCGAGCTGCACAAACGCTTTACTGAAGTCTTCAAATCCAAGACCCGCGACGAGTGGAGCGCCGCGTTCGAGGGCTCGGACGCCTGCTTCGCGCCGGTGCTCAGCTTCGGCGAGGCGAAGACCCATCCGCACAACGTCGCGCGCGCGAGCTTCGTCGAGGTCGGCGGCGTCACCCAGCCCGCCCCCGCGCCGCGCTTTTCCCGGACCCCGGCCGAAATCCGCCGCCCGCCCCCCGAGCGCGGCGCCGGCGGCCACGAGGCGCTCGCCGACTGGGGCTTCGACGAGGCCGCGATCGCGCGCCTCGCCTCACTCGGACTGGGTTTCCAGGCCGCTTGATCGGAAGAATTTCAAACTCCCTGGGCCGTTCGCGCCCGGCCCGGTCAACCGGATCACTCAGAAGGCGTTGACTGACCCTGGGGCATCCAGATTTGCCCCGGGAGCAGACGATGAAGTCCGCGATCGCGGCGCCTCTCGAGCGAATCGAAGACCGTATCCTGCTGGTGCGCGGCCACAAGGTGCTCCTCGACACCGATCTGGCCGCTCTTTACGGCGTTACGACCAAGCGCCTGAATGAGCAGGTCAAGCGCAACCGGAAGCGCTTCCCGGACGATTTCGTGTTTCGGCTGAACGCGGTTGAGACCCGGGCACTAGACCGGTCGCAAATTGCGACCGGTTCCCTGAAGCACCGCGACCCGCGCTATGCCCCTTATGCGTTTACCGAGCACGGCACCATCATGGCCGCCATGGTGCTTAATTCTTCCCGCGCCACCGAAGTCTCGGTGTATGTCGTGCGCGCGTTCGTGCACTTGCGGGATATCCTCGCCTCCCACAAGGATCTGGCCCGTCGCCTCGAGACTCACGAACGCAAGCTCGCCTCGCACGACCAGGCAATAGCTGGATTGGTCGAGACGATCCGAACACTCATGGCGCCGGCCGAGCCCAAGCGACGCCCTATCGGCTTCGTTCGCCCGGAGCAAAGAAAGCGCAGCTAGAAGACTGGAATGCCCGCGCGCTAGCCCTTGGCGCGGGCGTTCTCGTCTTCCTGCAGCTTCCTCCAGAACACCTTGCCGGTGGCGGTCTTGGGCAGCTCGTCGACGAACTCGACCACGCGCGGCACCTTGAACGCGGCCATGCGCTCGTGCGCCCAGGCGGTGACCTCCTCGGGCTTCAGGCGCCCGCGCGCGCCGGGCTTGAGCACGACCACCGCCTTCACCGTCTCGCCGCGGTAGGGGTCGAGCGCGCCGATGATGCAGGCTTCCTGGATGTCCGGGTGCGCGTAGAGCATCGCCTCGACCTCGGCCGGCCAGACCTTGAAGCCCGAGGCGTTGATCATGCGCTTCAGGCGGTCGGTGATGAAGAAGTAGCCTTCCTCGTCGTAGTAGCCGAGGTCGCCCGAGCGGAAGAACTTCTTGCCGTCGTGCTCGATGAAGGCCTCGGCGGTCGCCTTTTCCTGCCTCCAGTAGCCCTTGAACACCTGCGGCCCGCTCATCACGATCTCGCCGACCTCGTTCGGCCCGCATTCGCGGAAGGTCTCGGGGTCGAGCACGCGCGAGTCGGTGTCGAAGATCGGGATCCCGCCGCACTGGCGCTTGGGGCGCTGCGGCGGGTTCGAGTGGCTCGGCGCCATGGTCTCGGTCAGGCCGTAGCCCTCGATGAACTCCAGGCCGAGCGTGTCGTAGAGCTTCTTCGCCAAGGCTTCCGGCATCGCCGCGCCGCCGCCGCCGAGCGTGGTCATCGACGAGAGGTCGTACCTGGACAGGTTCGGGTTGGCGAGAAAGTCGACCACCATGGTGGTGATCGCGATGAACGCGGTCACCCGCGCGCGCTCGATCTGCATCGCGGCGCACTCGCGGTCCCAGCGCGCCATCACCACCGACATCGCGCCGACCTGGATCGGCGTGTTCATGCCGTTCTGCATGCCGGTGACGTGGAACATCGGCAGCACCGCGAGCGGCACCGATCCGCTCGACGCGCCGCGCCAGTGGCAGCCCGCGGTCGAGGTCGCGAGCACGGTCGAGTGGGTGTGCATGCAGCCCTTGGGCTTGCCGGTGGTGCCCGAGGTGTAGGGCATCACCGCGAGGTCGTCCGGGCCGGCGAGGTGCGGCCCCGGCGCGAGGTTCGCCGCGAGCGCCTCGCGCCACGAGGTGACGCCGCCGTAGGCCGGGATCGCCGCCGGCGCGCGCACGAAGTCCGGCACCGGCAGGTCGGTCGGCGCGCTGAGGTACTCCGAGTGCGCGCCGATCAGCGCGTTCTCGAGCGCGCTGGTGCCGAGCAGCGGCGCGATGCGGTCCCACAGCTCCTGGGTCGAGACGATGGTGCGCGCCTCGCCGTCCTCGACGTAGTGGCGCAGCTCCTCGGTGCGGTTCATCGGGTTGACCGGCACCACCACCGCGTCGGCGCGCAGGATCGCGTAGTAGCCGAGCATGAAGTGCGGCCCGTTCTGGCAGTACAGCAGCACCCGGTCGCCCTTGGCCACGCCGCAGCGCTTCTGCAGGAAGCCGGCCAGCGCGTCGACCTCGCGCTTCATCTGCGCGTAGCTGATGCGGCTGCCGTAGTAGTCGATGACGGGGGAGTCGGGATAGCGCGTCGCGCTCACCTCGAGGTTGTAGTACAGGCTGGTGCGCGGGATGCGCAGCACGCGCGGCACGCCCTCGGGCCAGTACGGAAAGTGGCGCGTGAACATGGCTAGAGCGCGTAGCGCCGGACGGCCTTCTCGTCCCAGCGCATCCCCAGCCCGGGGCGCGCGGGAATCAGCACGTGGCCCTTGCGCAGCTCGAGCGGCTCGGCGAGCACCGGGGCGGCCCAGTCGACGTATTCGAGCCAGTGGCAGGTGGGCGTCACCGCCAGCAGGTGGCAGCTCGCCTCGGGAAAGAGGTGGCTCGACATCTCCAGCCCCGCGCCTTGAGCCAGCGCCGCCGCGCGCATCCAGCCGGTCACGCCGCCGATGCGCTGCGCGTCGGGCATCACGTAGTCGCAGGCCTGCGCCGCGAGCGCCTGCGCCATCTGCTCGGGCCCCATGAAGTTCTCGCCGATCTGGATCGGCGTCGCCACCTCGCGCGCGATGCGCGCATTGCCGGCGAAGTCGTCCGCGCGCACCGGCTCCTCGATCCAGAGCACCCCGCCCTCCTCGTCGATCATGCGGCCGCGCCGCAGCGCCTCGCTCACCGTGAGCCCCTGGTTGAAGTCCACCATCAGCGTGACCTTGCCGCCGAGCGCCTTCTTCACCGCGCGCAGCGCCTCGATGTCGTCGCGCGCCTCGGGACGGCCGAGACGCAGCTTGACCGCGTTGAAGCCCTCGCTCACCAGCTCGATCGCCTCGCGCACGAGCGCCTTCAGCGGCTGGATGCCGAGGCCCTTGGAGTTGTAGGCCGCCACCGGGCGCGGCGCGCCGCCGAGCAGGCGCACCAGCGGCTGCCCGAGCGCCTGGCCGAGCGCGTCCCAGGCCGCCATGTCGATGCCCGACATCGCGAACAGCACGACGTTGTGCACCCCGAGCAGGGTGTGGCGGGCGCGCAGCTTCTTCTCGATCTCGAACGGCGCCAGCGCGTCGCCCTCGATCATCTCGCCCATCGCCTCGACCAGCTTCGCCAGCGGCGGCAGGTGGTGCGCGCCGATGCCGAACAGGTAGGCGCGGCCGGTGATGCCGGCGTCGGTCTGCAGGTCGACGAGCAGCAGCGGCGCGACGGTGATCGCGCCCGTGCTGGTCGCGAGCGGGCGCTTCATCGGCGCGCCCACCGCGCGCACCCGCACGCCCTTGACCCTGAGTCGGTTCGCTTTCATCGCCGGCTACCTTCCCTTGAACTTCGGCGTGCGCTTTTCCATGAACGCGCGCCGGCCCTCGACGTGGTCCTCGCTCTTCGCGCAGCGCGCGATCAGCGCCTCGCCGGCGGAAAAGTCCCCGTCCGGCTCGATGAGGCCGTTGATGATCGACTTCGAGGCGGCCATCGAGAGCGGCGCGTTGGACGCCAGCTCGCCGGCGAGCTTGCGCACGAAGCCTTCCAGCTCGTCGTCGGGCAGCACGCGGTTGACCAGCCCCATGGCGAGCGCCTCGTCGGCCTTGTAGCGCCGCCCGGTGAGCATGATCTCGCGCGCCGCGGCGTGGCCGACGCTCGCCACCAGCCGGTTGGTGCCGTGCACGCCGTAGCCGATGCCCAGGCGCGCGGCGGGGATCGCGAAGCTCGCCGACGCTCCGGCGTAGCGCATGTCGCAGGCAAGCGCGATCTCCAGCCCGCCGCCGAGGCAGAAGCCGTGGATCATCGCGAGCACCGGCTTGGCGGAGTTCTCGAGCGCGAGCTGGGCGAGGTCGATCGTGTTGTCGTGCTTGCCGGCGGCTTGCGCGTCCGCGCGCCGCTTCTCGAACTCCGAGATGTCCGCCCCGGCGGCGAAGGCGACTTCGCCCTCGCCGCGCAGCACCACGCAGCGCACCTCGGGGTCGGCGTCGAACTGCGCCATCGCCGGCGGGATCGCGCGCCACATTTCGAGCGTGATCGCGTTGCGGCGCGCCGGATTGTCGAAAATCATCCAGCCGATGTGGCCGTCGCGCTCGGCGCGCAGTCGTGCTTCGCTCATCGCGCTTCTCTCATATAGGCCTCAGATCACCTTGTCGGCGCGCAGCCTGCCGATCTCGGCCTCGGCGTAGCCGAGCGTGCGCAGGATCTCGTCGTCGTGCTCGCCGGCGGGCCCCATCGTGCGCTTCATGCGCGCCGGCGTGCGCGAGAGCCGGATCGCCGGCCCGACCAGGTTCAGCTCGCCGCCGCCGGGCTTCGGTACCGGCACCGCCATTCCCAGGTGGCGCACCTGCGGGTCGTCGAAGACCTCGTTCATCTTGTAGATCGGGCCGCAGGGCACGCCGGCCTTGTTGAGCAGGTCGATCAGCGCGCTCGAGCCGTGGCGCCGGGTGAGGCCGGAGAGCAGCTCGTTCAGCGCGGCGCGGTTCTTCGAGCGCAGCGCGCCGGTGGCGTAGTCGGCCTGCGTCGCGAGCGAGGGCTCGCCGAGCGCCTCGCACAGCCGGGTCCAGATGACGTTGCCGGCCGCCGCGATGTTGACGTAGCCGTCGGAGGTGGGGAACACGCCGGTGGGGATCGAGGTCGGATGGTCGTTGCCGGCCTGCCCCGGCACGTGGCCCTCGACCAGCCAGCGCGCGGCCTGGAAGTCCATCATCGCCACCATCGCCGACAGCAGCGAGCTCTGCACCCACTGTCCCTTGCCGGTGCGGCTGCGCTCCTGCAGCGCGATCATGATCCCGAGCGCCGCGTAAAGGCCGGCGGTCAGGTCCGCCACCGGGATGCCCGCGCGCACCGGTCCCTGTCCGGGCAGGCCGGTGACCCACATCAGCCCGCCCATGCCCTGCGCGATCTGGTCGAAGCCGGCGCGGTCGCGGTAGGGCCCGTCCTGGCCGAAGCCCGAGATGCTGGCGTAGACGAGGCCCGGGTTCTCCTTCGCGAGCGTCTCGTAGTCGATGCCGAGGCGATGCTTGACGTCGGGCCGGTAGTTCTCGACCAGCACGTCGGCGTTCTTCACCAGGCGCTTGAGGACCTCGACCCCGCGCGGGTCCTTGAGATTCAGCGTGAGCGAGCGCTTGTTGCGGTGCAGGTTCTGGAAGTCCGATCCCTGGCGCGGGCCGAAGCCGTCGTCGCCGTCGGTGGCCGGCGCCTCGACCTTGATCACGTCGGCGCCCCAGTCGGCGAACTGCTTGGCGCAGGTCGGGCCCGCGCGCACGCGCGTCAGGTCGATCACCCGCAGGTGCGAAAGCGCGTCAGTCGCGTCCACGTCCGGCCTCCACTTGATGAAAGAAGTCCTCGACCAGCCGGTTGAACAGCGCCGGCTCCTCGAGGTTCAGCATGTGCCCGGTCCGGGGCAGCATCGCGAGCCGCGCGCCCGGCACGGTGCGCTTGATGAGCAGCGAGGGCTCGATCGTCGAGGGATCCTCGTCGCCCGCGATCACCAGCAGCGGCGCGGTGATCGCCGCCATCTCGGCGGTCAGGTCGTACAGCGACGGCCGGCGCGCCTGGTAGCCGAGCATGGTATTGGCGGATCCCTCGGCGGAGTGCTCGGACAGGTGGCGCTGGAACTCGGCGAAGCCGCGCGGGTCCTTCGCCTTCATGGTCACGCGCGTCGCGCGCTCGCCGTACGTCGCGGCGAAGTGCTGCATGCCCTTCTCGAGCATCAGCCTGGCACTTTCGCGCGAGTCCGCCCGGAAATCCTCGATCTCGCTCTTGTGCGCGCCGCTGCCGACGCCCGCGGTCACGAGCGAGGTCGCCCGGTCGCTGTGCACCATGCCGAAATGCAGCGTCGCCATGGCGCCCATCGACAGCCCCACGATGTGCGCGCGCTCGAGGCCCAGCGCGTCGAGCACGCAGCGCACGTCGTCGCGCTCGCGCTGCTGCGAGTAGCGCTCCGGGTCGGGCGGCACGTCCGAAGGCGGGTAGCCGCGCGCGTTGTAGGCGATGCAGCGGTAGCGGCGCGAGAAGTGGCGCAGCTGCGGCTCCCAGCTGCGGCAGTCGCCGGCGAACTCGTGCACGAACAGGATCGGCGTGCCGCTTCCGGTCTCCTCGTAATAGAGGGCTACGCCGTCGTCGGTGGTAAGGGTCGGCATGGGAAATGTGCAAGACTAACCAAATTTGTCCGATCGAGGGAGGGCTGTTTTATGAATTTGAATCTGACGGGCCGGCGCGCGCTGGTCACCGGTGCGTCGAAAGGCATCGGCAAGGCCTGCGCAGAGGCGCTCGCCGCCGAGGGCTGCGAGGTGCTGATCGCGGCGCGCAACCCGGCGCCGGGACCGCACGCGAAGGCGATCGATCTCTCGCAACGCGGCGCGCCCGAGGCGCTCGCGGCCTGGGCGGGCGAGATCGACATTCTGATCAACAACGCGGGCGCGATCCCCGGCGGCGACCTGCAGAAGGTCGACGAGGAGACCTGGCGCCGCGCCTGGGACCTGAAGGTCTTCGGCTACATCAACCTGAGCCGGCAGGTCTACGCGGCGATGAAGACGCGCGGGCGCGGCGTGATCCTCAACATCATCGGCAGCGCAGGCGAGAAGATGGACGCCGCCTACATCGCCGGCAGCACCGCCAACGCGGGGCTGATGGCGTTCACGCGCGCGCTCGGCGGCGCCTCGCACGCCGACGGCATCCGGGTGCTCGGGATCAACCCCGGCCCGGTCTCGACCGACCGCCTGGTGAGCCTTTACAGGCAGCGCGCCGAGACGCTGCTGGGAGACGCGGGGCGCTACCAGGAGCTGTTCGCCAACATGTCCTTCGGCCGGCCCGGCACGCCCGAGGAGATCGCGGCGGCCGCGCTGTTTCTCGTTTCGGACCGGTCGTCCTACACCTCGGGGTGCATACTTACGATCGACGGCGGATTGTCGAGCCGTTCCCACTAGCATTCTTGTCACGGAAAATCCATGAAGGCAGTGATCTGCAAGCAGTTCGGCCCGCCCGAGACCCTGGTGGTCGAGGACCTGCCCTCGCCCAAGGCGGGTCCGGGCGAAGTCGTCGTCTCGGTGAAGGCGGCGAGCGTCAATTTTCCCGACGTGCTCATCATCCAGAACAAGTACCAGGTGAAGGCGACGCCGCCTTTCACGCCCGGCTCGGAATTCGCCGGCGTGGTGAAGGAGGTCGGCGAAGGCGTCAGGCACGCCAGGCCCGGCGACCGCGTGCTCGGCGCCGGGTCCTCCGGCGGCTTCGCCAGCGAGTGCCTGGTGCCGGCGGGCGCGCGGCTGGTGCCGATCCCGGACGGAATGGACTTCCAGACCGCGGCCTCGTTCCTGCTCACCTACGGCACCTCGCACCACGCGCTGTGCAACCGCGCCGACGCCAGGCCGGGCGAGACGCTGCTGGTGCTCGGCGCGGCGGGCGGCGTGGGCCTCGCGGCGGTCGAGATCGGCAAGATCCTCGGCCTGCGCGTGATCGCGGCGGCCTCGAACCCGGACAAGCTCGCGGTGTGCCGCGAGCACGGCGCCGACGAGACGATCGACTACTCCAGCGAGGACCTGCGCGCGCGCATCAAGGAGATCACCGGCGGCAAGGGCGTGGACCTGATCTACGACCCGGTGGGCGGCGCCTACACCGAGCCCGCGCTGCGCTCCTCGGGCTGGCGCGCGCGGCTGCTGGTGATCGGCTTCGCCGCGGGCGAGATTCCGAAGCTGCCGCTCAACCTGCCGCTGCTGATGGAGCGCTCGATCGTCGGCGTGTACTGGGGCGAATGGACCAAGCGCGCGCCGGCCGAGTTCGCCGCCGCGCTGAAGCAGCTCGGCGAGTGGTTCGGCCAGGGCAGGCTGCGCCCGCACGTCTCGGCGACCTATCCGCTCGAGCAGGCGGCGCAGGCGCTCAAGGACATGGCCGAGCGCCGCGTCATGGGCAAGGTGGTGCTGCTGCCCGATGCCTGAGGCGCGGGTGCTGGTCCTCGGGGCCGGCGCGATCGGCGCGTTCTACGGCGGGGTGCTGGCGCGCGCCGGCTGCGAAGTCTCGGTTGTCGCGCGCTCCGACTACGACGCGGTCGCCGCCGGCGGCTACCGCATCGAGAGCGCGCTCGGCGAGCTCTCGTTCCGCCCCGCGCAGCTGCTGCGCTCGGCGGGCGAGTACCGCGGCGAGGCGGACTACCTGCTGGTCGCGCTGAAGCTCGTGCGCGGCGTGGACCGGCCGGCGCTGATCCGCCCCGCGCTCGCCGCGGCCAGCGCGATCGTGCTGGTGCAGAACGGCATCGGCATCGAGGACGAGGTCGCGCAGGCCTTCCCCCGCCACGAGCTGCTCTCGGGGGTCGCCTACGCGGGAGTGAGCCGCGAGGCGCCGGGACGGGTGCGCCATCATTCGAAGTTCACGCGGCTGGTGCTGGGACGCTACCCGCGCGGCGCCACGGACAAGGCCGCGCGCTTCGCCGGGCTGCTGCAAAAGGGCGGCGCGAGCTGCGTCGTGACCGAGGACATCGTCGGCGCGCGCTGGGAAAAGTGCGCCTGGAACACCGTGTTCAACCCGATCTCCGCGATCGGGGGCGGTCTCGGCACGCGCGAGATCCTCTCCGGCGAGGAGCAGACCGCGTTCGCGCGCGCCGCGATCGCCGAGGTGTGCGCGCTGGCCGCCGCCGACGGCCACCCGCTCGCGCCCGAGCTCCCGGACAGGCAGATCGAGGGCACGCGCAAGATGCCGAACTTCGTCTCCAGCATGGGCCAGGACCGGCTCGCGGGCCGGCCGATGGAGACCGAGGCGCTGCTCGGCAACGCCGTTCGCATCGGGCGCCGCCTCGGCGTCGCCGTGCCTCGGCTGGAGGCGCTCTACGCGCTGCTTCGCATGAGCGAAGCGAAAGCCGGCGCCGCGTGATCGAGACGCTGCACGCCACTGCCCCCGCCTGGCAGCTCGCCCTGTGCGCGCTGGTGGTGGTGGCGGCCTACACCCTGCGCGGCGCGACCGGCTTCGGCGCCGGGGTGGTGGCGATCCCGCTGCTGGTGCTCGTGCTGCCGCTGCGCAGCGTGATCCCCGTCATCACCACGCTCGGCATCGTGGCCTCGTTCGGCCAGGCGCTGCGCGAGTTCCGCCACGTCGAATGGCGCGGCGTGCGCGGCCTGCTGCTGCCCACGATCGCCGGCTGGGCAGTGGCGCTATGGCTGTTCAGGGAATTGCACCCGGAGCTGCTGCGCAAGGCGCTGGCGGTTTTCATCATCGCCTACGCGCTGTGGTCCATTCTTCCGCGCAAGGTGGTGCTGCGCGCGCCGCGCCCCTGGCTCGCGCCGCTCGCGGGCGCCGGGGGCGGCCTGCTCAGCACCCTGTTCGGCGGCATGGCGGGGCCGATCTTCGTGATCTACCTGAACGCGCTCGAGCTCGACAAGGCGCGCTTTCGCGCCACCATGTCCGCGATCCTGTTCCTGCTCGCGCTGCTGCGCGCCGGCGGCTACGGCGGGCTCGGCTTCTACGACGCGAGGACGCTCTCGCTGATCGCGCTGCTCTTTCCGTCGATGATCGTCGGCATGGTGCTGGGCGAGCGCGTGCACCACGGCATGCCCGAGGCGATCTTCAAGAGAGTGGTCGCCCTGCTGCTGGTGGGCAGCGGCGTCGCGCTGCTGCTGAAATGACCGCTTCGCGCCTGGCCCGGTTGCGCTTGCGCCTGGCGGAGCGGTTCGGCCCCTCCGAGGTGCACGCGATGCTGATCTGGGCCGCGCTGGTCGGCTTCCTCGGCGCGCTGGCGACGATCGCGTTCCGCGAGGCGATCCGCCTGCTGGAGTGGCTCGCGACGCGCCAGACCGGCGGCCTGGTCGAGATCGCGAGGACCCTGCCCTGGTATGCGCGCGTCGCGTTTCCGGCCGTCGGAGGGGTGCTCGCCGGGCTGCTGCTGCAGCTCAGCCGCAGATGGGCCTACGAGGGCGCGTCCTCGGACTACATGGAGGCGATCTCCATCGGCGACGGACGGATTCCGGTTCGCCAGGCGCTGGCGCGCAGCGGGTCCTCGCTCTTTTCGGTCGCCTCCGGCGGGTCGATCGGGCGCGAGGGCTCCATGGTGCATCTGGCCGCCACCTGCGCATCGCTCCTCGGGCGCGTCGCGCGCTTCGCCCCGGCGCGGCTGCGGCTGCTGGTCGCCTGCGGCGCGGCCGCGGGGATCACCTCGGCCTACAGCACGCCCATCGGCGGCGCGCTGTTCGTATCGGAAATCGTGCTCGGCTCGATCGCGATGGAAAGCTTCGGCCCGCTGGTGGTCGCCTCCGTGGTCGCCAACATCACGATGCGCCAGCTCACCCACTACGCGCCGCCGTACCAGATGCCCCCTTTCCCGCCGGTGTACGGCGCCGAGATTCTCGCCTTCGTGGCGCTCGGCCTGCTCGCCGGCGCGGCGGCGCCGCAGTTCATGCGGGTGCTCGAGCTCGCCAAGTCCGGCTTTGCGCGCCTCGCCCTGCCGCTGCCCCTGCGGCTCGGCCTGGGCGGACTGATCGTCGGCATCGTCTCGGCGCGCGTGCCCGAGGTGTGGGGCAACGCCTACAGCGTCGTGAACTCGATGCTGCACAGCGACTGGCTCTGGGCGATGGTCCTGCTGGTCCTGGTCTGCAAGATCGTGACTACCGCCTCGACCACCGGCTCGGGCGCGATCGGGGGCGTATTCACTCCGACACTGTTCGTCGGCGCGGCGCTCGGGCTGCTGTTCGGCCAGGGCGTGCACGCCCTGTGGCCGCAGGCGACCTCGATGCCCTTCGCCTACGCCATCGTCGGCATGGGCGCGTTCATCGCGGGGGCCACCCAGGCGCCGCTGATGGCGATCCTGATGATCTTCGAGATGACGCTGAGCTACCAGGTCGTGCTGCCGCTGATGCTCGCCTGCGTGGCCGCCTACTTCGTCGCCCGCGCCGTGCGCGAGGAATCGATGTACGAAGTGACGATCCATCGCGGCAAGGAGGAGCGCGCGCTCGCGCGCTGGCGCGGCGTGCGGATCTCGGAGCTGGTCAAGCCGGCGACGCCCATCGTGCCCGCGAGCGCCGGCTTCGACCAGGTCGAGCGCGCCTTCCTCGATCATCCGGTGCGGTTCGTCTACGTGGTCGACGACGCCGGGCGCTTCGCGGGGGTCGTGTCGCTGCACGAGATCAAGCAGAGGCTGCTCTCGCCGCGGGACGCAAGCTCGCCGACCGCCGGCGAGCTGATGCGAAGCGAATTCGCGGTCCTCACTCTCGACACCTCGCTGGGGGACGCGCTGCAGAAGTTCCTCGACCAGGGCGCCGAGCGCCTGCCGGTGGTCGGGAGCGCGGACGACCGCCGC
>Ga0210077_1000442_pt1 | contig 15703 bp, 11 predicted proteins | sample RushMan_CattailN_5_FD_185556 | JGI IMG/M metagenome (GOLD analysis project Ga0210077, IMG submission 185556) | Wetland microbial communities from San Francisco Bay, California, USA, that impact long-term carbon sequestration -... | ecosystem: Environmental > Aquatic > Marine > Wetlands ... | reverse complement strand
CAAGTGGGGGAAAGGGCTTTTTGGCGAAGATCACATTCTTCATCTGTTCGGCCCCATGCAGGAAATGCTTTCCATACCGGATTGGGTTGTTTATCATGGCCCGGTGAGCCCCGATGAACTTTGGGATAAATGGTTTCCCCTCTGCTCGGGGTTGATCACGCTTAGCCGTCACGATGAAGGAAGGCCCCAGGTCATTCTTGAGGCGATGGCTGCCGGCCTTCCGGTCATTGCTTCCGACATGGCTGCCCACCGGGATATCATAAAGCATGGAGAAAGCGGCTGGATTGTATCCACTTCTCAAGACCTAAAAGACGCAATATCTTTTTTCAATACCCGTGAAGCCGTTATACGGACGGGGGAATCCGCGCGCTCCTGGGTTCTGAAAAACATCGGAACTTGGAACGACTGCGCCGGGCGCTATATCACAGCATACCACGACTTGTTGGGGCGAAGCAGATGAGAGACAGAAATATTCTACTTTTAGGCGGCGGAGGATTTATAGGTACAGCGCTTGCTCGACGTCTTTACGAGAATAAATTTACCGTGCATGTCCTGTCCAGACACTTTCCCGACCGGCAAATTTCACCGAATCTCATGTTTCACAAGGGAAACCTGGACGACAAGGAAATTCTCGAACGGCTGTTGCCGGAATGCAGGACCGTCGTTCACCTGGCATCTTCCACCACTCCGGGCAGTTCTTCAAGACAACCCGTGTTGGAAGCAGATAAAAATATCACCCCGACGCTTCGTTTTCTGGATATTCTCCAAGGCTATGGAAATGTTCACATCATCTTTGTTTCTTCGGGAGGAACGCTATACGGGAATCCGGAATCGACCCCTGTGAATGAAACCCATCCGCTTAATCCCCTCTCCTTTCACGGGGCCGGAAAGGTGGCATTAGAAGCATTTCTGAGAACCTTTTCGATTTTACCTGAAAAAAACACAACCATCGTTCGCCCATCCAATGTATACGGTCCGGGACAATCCCTTCGCAGCGGATTCGGGGTTATACGCACAATGCTTGAACATGTTCTCCGTGGAACCGTAATGGAAATCTGGGGAGACGGTATGTCTGTTCGAGACTTTCTCTACATCGATGATATGCTCTCCGCCTTGATCCGCTTGATTGATTTTCCTTACGATAATAATACCTACAACGTTGGATCAGAGATCGGATACAGCCTGAACCAGCTCAAGGAAATTATCGAGACTGTTAGCGGTAAAAAACTGTCTGCTGTTTATCGGCCGAGCCGGAAGTCAGATGTCAAAACCATTGTTCTGGACAGCTCTCTTCTCAGTGAAAAAATAAAATGGCATCCAACGATATCCCTAAAACAGGGAATTGAATTTACATGGAAATGGTTAAAGAACCAATAGACCCTTCTGATTGTCCGATTTGTTCAATTTGCATTGCCAATTATAATGGCATCGGAATTATCGATTCCGCTTTGCAATCCGTAATGGCGCAGGATTGTAATTTTCCCATTGAGATCATCGTGCACGATGATGCTTCTACGGATGGTTCCGCTGATTTTATCCGTAAAAACTATCCGGATGTAAAATTGATTGCAAGTGAGGTCAATACCGGTTTTTGCGTCAGCAACAACCGCATGGTTTCAAAGACCAGGGGTGAATATATTCTACTGCTTAACAATGATGCCGTATTGTTACCCGGCGCAATTTCCACATTGTATAAAGAAGCTCGCCGACAAGAAACGCACGGCATTCTCGGACTCCCTCAGTATAATTTCTTTTCCGGGGAATTGATCGACAGAGGCATTTTATTTGACCCTTTTATCAACACGGTGCCAAACTTTAACATCAAACAAGCGAATGTCGGTATGGTAATTGGGGCCTGCCTCTGGATTCCCAGAGCCCTGTGGGATGAACTCGGCGGTTTTCCAGAATGGTTTCATACCTTAGGGGAGGACATGTTTCTTTGTTGCCTCGCAAGGCTCAGAGGATATCCTGTCAAGATAATCCATAAATCAGGATTTCGGCACCGGGTTGGAAATAGCCTTGGGGGAGGCAAGGTCGTCACGAATCGACTATCCACCAGCAAAAAAAGGCGCACGTTCAGCGAACGTAACAAAAGCTTTGTTATGGCGTTGACCTACCCTGCCCCGTTTTTTCAGCTTATTTTTCCTTTGCATCTTGCGCTAATGCTTGTCGAAGGTTTTTTGCTCTGCGTTGTAAAAAAGGATCTAAACCTGCTCCATGCCATTTATATTTTTTGCATAAGATCATTGTGGCACGAACGTAGGCGCCTGTATTATCTGCGCAAAGACATTCAGTCATCACGGCGCATTTCTTGTCGCCGTTTCTTCGGACCTTTTACTCCTATACCATATAAGTTATCAATGCTCATAAAATACGGGATCCCGGAAATCCAATGAGATTATTCAACGGATACATAGATTTTTATTATATTCCATATCGAACCACATCCCAAAGAAGAGCGTTTGAAGGCCGCTGATCAATGAAAAAACCAGGGCCATGGTGTTTATGCCTGGGATAAACCCTCTGAATCCCCAAATATAAAAAAGACGGATAGCCAAAGGAAAGCTTGCGAACAGTAAAAGAAATGAGAGCAGATAAAAGAAAATGAGAGGGTGAAAATCTTTGATTACATATTTTATAAAAAGGCGTTGCCAAAAGCCTTTAATAAGAATCCAGGTAATCTTGGGTATCACTTCGATCAGTTTGATGCCCGATTTTTCCCCGACATTGTAGACCGGTCTTACATGCACATCCTTCACACGAAAATCATACTGATTCAAATTGATCAGTAAATCATTCGGCATTCCATAGCGTTTGTATATCTTATCAAGATTTAGTCTTCGAAGTGCAATCAAAGAAATTGCAGTGTAACCACTTTGAGAGTCTGCAATGTGCCAATAGCCGGATGCTATTTTTGTCATCAATGATAAAAACGAATTGCCCAAATAACGATAATGGGGAATCATGCTCCAGGCATCGCCATAAAAAAGGCGGTTGCCTTTCGTATAATCCGCATTTCCGGCTGCAACAGGTTCAATGATATTAACGAAATCTCTCGGGTCCATCTGGGCATCCCCTGCCATCACAACGGTTACGTCCATTTCCAAATCTCGCGCCTTTTTGTATCCTGTGGCGATGGCACCTCCAACACCCTGGTTTACATCATGTTTCATCAGATGGACGCGAGAATTTTCTTTAGATAGTGCCTCAACTATCTCAGCCGTACGATCGGTACTTGCGTCATTTACCACAAGAATCCTGTCAACCAGTCCTGGAATAGACGCTATGGTTTTCGCAATCAGCTTTTCTTCGTTATGGGCTGGGACTACAACAGCGATTGTCTTTTCTTTGTACACGATTACTCCTTTTTTGCCTTTCTATGTCGGAAAATTTATACAAAGTGTAACTCTTTAAATTTAATGCATATTGAATGATCGTGTCAAGAGGCTCGTTGTTCTTAATCAATTTCTACTATTCGTATGCGTTCAGGGGGAGCGCACCCCCTGAACGCATACCATTATTCTATTTGGGAAATAACGTCGAATTGATGAGTCCCATTTTCGACAGACGAAATTTCATGGCGGCATCCAGACACCCGAAACCATATTTTATGCTCCGCAATAAATTGATCGACGAGGCTTCGGCAAAATACTTTGTCGGACAACTCACCTCGGCGATCTTATAATCAAACCATAATATTTGAGACAGCATCTGATTATCAAATACAAAATCATCGGAATTGACATCAAGCGGCAAACATTCCAAAAGCTCGCGAGAAAAGGCCCGGTACCCCGTATGGTACTCCGACAGCTTTGCGGTGATCAGAATATTTTGAACGAATGTGAGCAGACGATTGGAGACGTATTTCCACACCGGCATACCGCCTCTTATGGCATATCCACCGAGAATCCGGGATCCCAGAACACAATGGTAAAGACCGTTTCCGATCAATGAGGCCATGGCCGGTATCAGTTTTGGGGTATACTGGTAATCCGGGTGCACCATAATAATGATATCGCCCCCGGCTTCCAGAGCGAGCTTGTAGCAGGTTTTCTGATTGCCGCCATAACCCAGATTTTTTTCATGAATGTGCACCAAAGTATTCGGGAGCGCTTTTGCGATGGATACGGTTTCATCCCGGCTTCCATCATCGACCACAATAACCAGGTCTACGATTTCCTGAGCCATGACCTCATCCCAGGTTCGACGCAACGTTCGTGCTGCATTGTATGCGGGCATGACAACGACTACTTTTTGATCCTTGTACATATTTAAAGATCTCTCAACCCGGATATTTCATGAAAATATTCGGGTTAATGTTTCTCAAAGCCGGGAGTATCAAAATTTATATTTGCAAGAATAGGCATTTGGGTTTTAATGGTATCTGCCAATAATTTTTGTGATAGCGGGGCAATAATATTATTCTGATCCAGTCTTTTTAAGGATCGTATTATTGTATCCTTATCAAATGCAACGAATAATTTTTCCAAAAGACGGCCCATGTTTTCTTTATTGCCGCTTTTAGCACTGTTTTCAATCCGGGCAAACTGGACAAAAATATCATCCGGAGACAGCGAGTAAGCATTCTTCAAGTACGTATCAGCCTTCCTGTATTCTCCTTTTAAACTCAATGCCACTCCCATGTAAAAATGTGCTTTTTCATTCCCCGCATCGATATCGAGTGCCGATTTTAAAAGCGAAATAGCGTCATCGAACCGGCCGGCCGTTAATAATACAAATCCTTTTGTTTGCAAAAGATCACTGTCTCCCTTACGTTCCGCCAACAGCCTGTCCGCACTTTCTATGGCTTTAGAAAATCTGCCGGCCCTTACATAAACTTGGGTGAGGTTATATAATGCATTCATGTAGTGGGGTCTAAGTTCCAAGGCCTTTTTGAGATACGTTATTGAATTTTTATAGTCGCCGCTATTACAACTTATTATCGCCATATTGTTAAAAGTTAGTGCATGCGCTGTTTTAGAGTTCGTGTATTTTTTTGTTAATGACTTTTTATAAAGTTCCATGGCTTTATTCATATTCCCAATCTTCCCGTAGTGATAATACGCCAGATTGTGATAGGGCCTTGCCATGCCGGGCGCCTTTACAATGCAATCTTCCCACAGCGTTTTTTCAGTGGCCCATGCCCTGTTTCTGACAATCGTGCCGGCACAAAAGCTGAAAATCACTCCTGCGATAGAAACGGCCAAGAGCATTTGAATGAAGGAATTCTTTTTCTTAACATAATCGATGATCCATATTAAGCCGGTTGCGACAGGGAAAAACAGGAAAAAAGACGGAAGATAGTTTCGATGTTCGAATATCAACTCCAAGGGTATTATTGTGGACTCGATCATGTGATTCATAAAAAAGAAAAAAATCGCCAAAGCGACAATCGGTCTTTTTACGGCCTGAAGGAATCCCGTGCCCAATAGAAAAATAACGGCCAAAATTGCCGGAATCGTCGTCCATGGATTAAACAAAGATGTTGAGATATGAATATCATGCACCAGTGAAAGACGGGAAGCGATCGGATAGAATATCTGGCTAAGATAATAAATAATGATCCTGGGTTCAGTCATTAATCGTTCACCGGGTGTGAACGTTCGTTTGTCATACCCCTTTAAAACCTGCGCAATATCTCCTTTTAAATACAGGATCGTCAAAAAGGCAGCCATCAATACAACGGAAATCGTCACCGCTAAAGCCACCCTTTTTTTTGTAATTCTATTCGATAAATCCTGAAAAAACAGGATTTCAATACCGGCTATGGCGATGGGAAATGTCACTGCATTTTCTTTTGAACCCAGGGCAAGAAAAAAACTGAGAAGACATCCGGTAATGAATAATAATTGACGATAACCCGGCAAGGATCGTCTTGTCTTTAGATAAAAATAGATGCCGATGATATAAAACATGGCCGCAAGCGATGCCATGCGTTGTACAATATAGGTGACGGCTTGGGTCTGAATGGGATTGACGGCCCACAACACCGCAGTAAGAAATGCGATGACGTATTCATTTCCCTGGTACTTTCCTTTTAAATTGGGTGACATCAACAGGTTGAAGACGGTCAGAAACAGGAAAAAAGTCGTCACCAGATGAATTGCATTATTCACGATATGATACCCGAGAACCTTATCTTTTCCAATATACCAGTTCAGCGCAAACGTTAACATGGGAACCGGACGATATATCCGGCCACCTGAATATTGCCCTTCATCATACCCTGCAAATAACGCCTCTTCAAAATTTTCAAACTTGAAATCATTGATATGGATCCGTGGGTTATCAACAATATTGGGATAATCGTCCATATGCCAGGATGCATCATAGTTGGTACTGTATGCGCCAAAAACAAATAAAAATAAGAGTAGAAAGACAATCAGATTTCTTTTATATGGTTGCATCTCTTAACCGTTGCAGTGTTTTTATCGCTCATCCTGATGAGTCAAATTGTGTCGATAAGGCCGCCCAAGCTGATATAGCTTCAACCTTTTTTCTAAACCAAGGGCCAATTCTTTGGGACCCAGCTGCAATGCCAGACTCAGCGCCTTTTGAGCGGTTCCAACCGCCTTATTAAAATCTTCGGTTTCCGCATACGCTGCCGCAAGGGCATCCAATGCCAGGGGTTGTCGATGACCGGTCAGCATGCAAAGCTTTTCCGCCAATTGAACCGCTTTTATCCCGTTGCGATACCTTTTATTTTCAGAAGTCGCATATATCCATGACAGATTATACAGGATTTGGGGCGTCGCCTTGTTTATGGTTAACGCTTTTTGATAATTATGGATTGCCCCGCTGATCTTGCCCTGGCCATACAATATTTTAGCAATGTTGTAGTATGATTTAAAGAAATCCGGATTGAATTGCAATGCCTTGCGATAGTTATCGATGGCATCCTCGGCCTCTCCTTTTCGCACCAATGCGTTTCCAAGATTATAATATGCCTCTGCATAATCGGGTTTAACATTCAGCGCTGCGCGATACTGTTCAATAGCCTTATCAAGGTTCCCATTGCGTGCCAGGACAACACCTAGGTTGTAGTGCTGCCGTGGTTGATGAGGAGATTTGACCACACAATCTTTCCATAAACGAACATCGTCACTCCAAACGATATTTCTTTGATATGTCCAAACAGAAAATAAGATCACCATCGTACACAGCAAAATACCCCCTATCCACTTTGAACTGCCGAAACGATATATTAAACTCACGAATACCAAAATGAAAAACATGGATGGCAAATAGAGACGGTGTTCAAAGATAATCTCAGCACCGATAACAGAGGATTCGATGACCAGATTGCCCAGGAACCACAGGATGCAGAAAGATAACAACCGTTCTTTTTTTGCCGACCCAATTGCCGTCACAATCAATCCCGAGATGGCGATAAAAGAAAGAAGAGTGGTTATCGGATTGACAAAGGAATGTGAAATCGGAAAATCGTGGAGTAAATTGAGCCGCATTGGGTATGGAAAGAGGATAAGACCGATATAATAAATGACGACCCTAAATTCGGTCAACACTCTTTGCCACAGCGTGAAATCTCGATGGTTGTAAGTCGATAATATGCTTTTTATCGGATGGCCGCCCAGAAAAAATAATGCTGCAAAACCAATAATGCATAATAAACACAGAAAATAAATGGAATTTCGTTTCAGCCAATTCAGGTTTACGTCCTGAAAAAAATACCATTCATAAAGAAAGATAAAGAAAGGCAACGTTGCGGCGATTTCTTTACTGCCCAAAGAAAGCATGCCGGAAAGAATGCAGGCTAAAAATAATGCCGTTTTTTTCCCTTTGGAATTTGAAAGCCTAGCTTTTACATAAGAAAGCAAAGACAGAATATAAAACATGGCGGCCATGCCGTTCATTCTTTGTACGATATAGCTCACCGTCTGAGTTTGAACAGGATGAACAAGCCAGATGAAGGCGGTAAAAAATGATATGAACAGAAGTTCGTTAGATGCCGGGTTAAATGAATCCGGCGATGTTGAAATAATCAGGTTTGTGGAATTGCAAGTTGCAGCATTTGAATGATCAGAAAGGATGTTCGTTTCGAAACGGAATTTCAAGTTTTGTGCGCTCAACAACTCCAATGTAACTTTAATTAAATAAAATAAAATGATTCCTGTTAAAATATGCATCAGGATATTTATGAAATGGTAACCTTCTGTATCATACCTGTTAAAATAGTAGTTTAATGCAAAACTAATATTGGCGGCCGGACGATTCGAGCATGGACTTTCGAATCCGGCGTTGACGATTCCATTTAAGGTCAGTTCGGTTAAGCGAATTTGTGGATTATCCTGAATATTAACGACGTCATCAAAAACAAAAGGGCCTTTGATGCTGCTGGAATAAATAAAGAAAGTGCAAATCGCCATTAACAGCAACAACAAGGATTCCGTTGTTAAAAAAGAATTGATCGAACGTTTTTGGAATATTTTTCTGTTCATCTACTTTCGTTCGTTTAGGGTTTTATTTAGACATTCTTTTTCGCACGATGTCAAGATTGGTACGTGCTTCAGAAAAACCCGGTTCGAGTTGAAGGACCTTTGAAAAAAATACGGCCGCTTTTTTGAATTTTTCCTGCTTCAACAATATAAGCCCTAATTTGTTATAGGCTTGAGCATAATCAGGACTTAATTTTATAACCTTTACATAATGCATGAATGCCTCTGTTATATTTCCCTGATTGAGATAAATATTCCCCAGATTATAATGGGCTTTTAAATATTTTGGATCAATTCTGAGCGTTTCATTATAGTGGCGGATGGCCTCATTATATTTTTTTTGAGAAGAAAGCACATACGCAAGATTATAATGTACGTTGGCATTTTCGGAGTCGGTCTGAAGTATCTTTTTATATAGCGATACGGCGATATCAGGCTTTGCCTGTAAAAATAATGCATTTGCAAAATTCATGCATGTCTCTGATCCTGTAGGGTCTGTTTTAAGTGCCCTTTTAAAGTAATAATTCGCCTTATCATAATCACCTTTTTTAGTCAGCGCCTCTCCGAGATTATTCAGTGCCGCCGTATAATTCGGTTTAATATCCAATGCTTTTAAATAATGATATATGGCTTTATCGATATTGCCCTTTTCTAAAAAAACATTTCCTAAATTATAAAACGCCGTCGCATAATTTGGACGAATTTTTAATGCGGCTTTATAATAGAAAATCGCCTTATCCAAATCTATAGGCTCATAGGCTGAGCCCAGATTGTTGTAAGCCGAGTAGTTATTTTCAGTCACTGAAACGGCATGTTCAAACAGCGTTATTCCATTTTTCCATGAATTTAATTGTAAATATGTTTTCGATGCCAATGTGACGAGTATGATTACGGCAGCTATTCCTAAATATTTTTTTTGAAAACGTCGTTCTTTAAAAAGGTCCGAGACACCCCATGTAACAATGATAAAAATTCCGATCAAAGGTATATATGTATATCGATCCGCCATGGCCTGCTCGCCAACCTGCATCAGTCCGATCACCGGTACAAGGGTGCCGAGATACCAAAATAGTCCGACCGGTATATACGGATATTTCTTTGCCGTCCGTATGGCTCCATAACATGCAGCAACGATCAGCAGAGTGCCCCCGGCGATCTGCCACGAAGGCAGACTGTTTCCCGGATGGGGATAAAAAACCGCCAGTTTATGAGGCCAGATCGCTTTGAAAACATATATTACGTAAGACACGACGGCATTTGCAACACGATACTTCAGCGGTAAAGCGGCTAGAGATTTAACTGCACCCAAGCTTTTCTGAGCAAAAAAAGTGGCGATACATGAACCGACAACCAGAATAAAAAGCGGTATCTTTTCTAAAATGATCCGGTAATTTCTTCCAACGGCATCACCGTTCTCATTTTCTGATTTCAATAGAAAATTACGCTTCAATTGAAATCTTTTTAGCGGCCAGAAGTCCAGCAGAAGCAGTACAAACGGGAGTGTCACGAGCATGGGTTTGGCCATAAGACCCAGACTAAATAAAACAATAACCAACAGGTAATATTTGGCCGACGAGTTTTTAACATAACGGTAATAGGCGCCAATACTCAGCAGCCCGAAAAAGGTGCTTAAAACATCTTTGCGTTCAGAAACCCATGCCACGGATTCCACATGAAGCGGGTGAACGGCAAAAAGAGCAGCCACAAAAGCACTTCGCCAAAGTGCCCCGGTCATTTTGAAAAGAATGAAAAACAACAATAGCGTGTTTGCAATATGTAACTCGATATTGGTCCAGTGATGCCCGGCCGGGTTCATTTCATACAGTTCGCAATCCAACATGTGAGAAATCCATGTCAATGGATGCCAGTTTGCGGAATGAAAGGTTGTGAAGGCCCATTTGATCCCTTTTAATGAAACGCCTTTTTGGACATGAAGATTTTCGGTTACATATAACTCATCATCATAACCGACAAAGTCAAAATTCTGAACTTTTATATAGATAACGACAACGCAGAGGATCAAACATAGCGCCACAAATAGAACAATGCGATAATCTTTCTTGTCATCGGTCATGTCAGCCGATCCTCTTTTCGGAAAATGTTTGACGATAGGGCATTTTGTTTTGATATAAGTTGAGTCTCTTTTCCAAACCCTCAGCAAGTGATCCGGGACCTTGCATCAAAGCCATTTTATGCGCTTTTTCAGCGGTTAAGACGGCCTTATTAAATTTTCCGATCTCTGCATAGGCCGCAGCGAGAGCATCCAATGCAAGGGGTTGTCGATATTGGGTTATTTTGCAGAGTCTTTCGGCCAGGTTGACAGCTTCTTTGCCATTTCGATATTTTTCATCTTCATACGTCGATAGTATCCATGACAGATGGTAAAGCGCCTGCATCATGTCCGGATCGCATTGGAGTGCTTTTTGATAATGGAATATCGCTTTTTCGAAATCGTTCCGGTTGAAATAAATTTTCCCCAAATTAAAATGTGCGCCGGCATAACCCGGACTGATCTGAAGGGCCTTGGAAAGAAACGCAATGGCGGCATCAACTTTATTCTGGCCCGCCAATATAATGCCCAAATTGTTGTATGCCTTGGCATATCCGGGCCTTATTCTTATGGCCTCTAGATAATGCTTTACGGCACTGGACAAATCGCCTTTTCTTTCCAGTGTATCGCCAAGCTCATAGTGAGCAATAGCACGATCGGATTTTTCGCTCAAAACTTTCGAAAAATGATTAATGGCCTCATCAAGCTTACCCTCTTCTCTAAAATAAACGCCTATATTAAGATCCGCTCCTGTAAAATTTGGATTTACTTTTAATGCCGCTTTATAATGTTTTACAGCTTTATCCATATTGCCATGTTCTGCCAGAGCCTCACCCAGGTTGAGTTGCGCAGTGCTGTTGTCATCTGTTACATTCACTGCATGTTCAAAAAGGGTGACGCTGTTGGTCCAGTATTTTACTTGCTGCCGGCTTGTTATTATGAGAAGTAAAAGTATGGCCGCCGTTGCGGTAAAAAATCCGATCCTTTTATAATGCTTTTTTGAAGCCCAATCTGAAATCCACCAGGTCGCCATGATAAAAATACCGATGAGCGGTACATAGGTATAGCGATCAGCCAAGGCCTGTGAACCGACCTGGACAATCCCGATTACGGGCACCAGGGTTCCGAGGTACCAGAACCATCCCACCATAAGATACGGTTTTGATCTGAGTGACCGCAATACCAAAACGGTGATCACCGTTAAAAGAAATCCCGCGCCGGTAATTTTCCATAGCACTATGGATTTTGGATACGGATAGAGTACCGCAAGGTTATGGGGCCAGAGCATTTTCCCGATGTAGTCGACATAGGAAACAAGGGCATTGGCAATTCTGACGTGAAACGGGATTGCAGCCAGAGAATTTACGGCGCCGCTGCTTTTTTGAACGAGATAAGTGATGGCGCACGATGCAACTGACAGTATGAATAAGGGGATTTTTTCCCGGATTAACCCGAAATAATAAAATCTTTGTCCCGCCGGGTTTTCATTGTTTAGCGGCCGAAGTTGGAATCGATTTAAAGGCCAATAATCGAGCAAGAGCAGAACTAATGGAAGGGTAACAATCATGGGTTTTGCCATGAGGCCCAACATATAAAACAAAATAAGCAGAAGATACTTATCCGGCCTCGGATTTTCAACATATCCTGCGTAGCTCCACAGGGCCAGCATCAAGAAAAATGTGCTGAGCACATCTTTACGTTCCGCCACCCAGGCAACCGATTCCACATGTAGTGGATGCAATGCGAATAAAGCGGCCACAAAAGAGCTTTTCCATCGTGATCCGCTGATCCTTTTGAAGATAAAAAACAACAACAAGGTATTCAGTATATGCAAAAGCACATTTGTCATGTGATGATGCCCCGGGTTCATCCCATAAATCTGGCAATCCAGCATATGGGAAAGCCATGTCAACGGATGCCAGTTGCTGGCGTGTGTCGCGGAAAAAGACCATCGTATGCTTTTCAGTGTTAATCCGGCCTGTACATGGTAATTATCGGTAACATACTGGCGATCATCGAAGTTAACAAATGAAAAATTCCTCACCGGCCAATAAACGCATAATATGGAAATAACGAAAAACAGACTGATCCACACATCCAGGCGAACATTGCAGAATGTTTTCTTTTCGTGATTATAAAAATTACTCATCCGAGAATGTTCCAAACCACATATCCCTTATCTTCATAAACTTTTTTCCAATATTTTGTTTCAAGTGTCGTAAGCCGACGAATAGCATCCTTTGGAAAATTATCTTTTAAATATGTGTTCACCAGATCGATGCGCATGAGTATATGCGTAATCCCCATGGACCGAACGTATTCAATAAATTTTTTTTCATCTTCGGAAGTGTTTATCATATGTTTAAGCGTTGCCATTCCAAATGAAGCGTCATTTTTATAAGCCCTGTCAAGATAATATCCGCGTCTTCCCAGAAACATGGTGAAAACAACCGCATCATCAGGCAAAAAATGGTTCACATATTCAACCGCATCGTAGTGCAAAAGATGATGCTTTAAAAAAGCTTCTCGGGTTTCTTTGCCCAGCACATAGGGAAATGGATTTATTGTTTTTATTCGATCCTTTAAATAAATAAAATTAAATATCACTAAGATGGCCACACTCGCCAAAACAAAAATACTGACCATCGACTTTATCGTATTCCCCAATCTCAGGGAGGAAAAAAGGGTTTTTTCTCCCAGTTTATCCAAAATATCTTTTACCCCCATGACAGCAAGAATGGCAAGAAACGGCAGAACCGGAAGAATGTAACGGACTTGCTTGGCCGTTAAAAAATATGCAGCGATGATAAAAAAAACAGTGAAGATTGCAAAGATAAATTTGTCTTTGCCATATCTTTTCTTAAGCAGAATAAAGGGCGAAAATATAATCAAAATGGGATTGAGTACTCCTTGAAAGAACTGATAACTGTTGTCTTTTCCTTGAAAGAACATCCGTATGGGAATCAACAATGTATCCCAGAAGCTTTCTCCATACATGATCTCTCTCAGTTTAAAAAAACCAATCTGCCGCGTTTTTTCGATGGCATGTCGATATGCTGCTTCTTGAGTCAGATGATGATTTAATGATTTAAAGACACCGTCAAAAAGCGGATAAAACGGATTGCCGGTCTGAAGATAATTCTTCACATACCAGGGCGATGCGACAAATGCCGTAATCATAAAAAACAATATCCCATACCGAAGTGCCGCCGTCTGCCTATGCGTGTCCCGAACAACGCTGAGCATGAGAAGCATGTTTAAAATAAACCAGGCAATCAAGGCATTATATTTCGATCCAACGGCAATTCCCATGCCCAAACCGGAAAGGAAGAACCATTTGACATCCTTATATTCCGAATCACGCCATTTGATAAACGCCATCACACTGGCGGTGCTGAAAAACGTCATACCCAAATCGACATATGCCGTCGTAGACAGCCAGATAACGATAGGGGTCGTAATAAAAATGACCATGCCCAGCAATCCCCAGTTACGGCTGTATTTGGGTTTGATGTAAAAATAGATCAGGAAGCCGCTTCCCATTCCAAAAGCCAGGTGAATAAATTTTGGGGCAATATCATTATTAAAATAAAGACAAACAGCATAGAGCAGATTAATATTCATGGGATAGTAAGCGAAATTTGCCCATGGTATTTCATAAATTCCGCCGTGTTTCAGCCACAGTTTGGGAACTGCGAGATGATGAATGAGGGCATCCCGTGAAATAGGAGGGGTTAAATTCAGGATGGTTTCTATGCATAACAGCATGATGATGGAGAGGCATAATAAAAAAGTCGCCGTATTTTCCTGATGGTTACGATTCATGTGTCAGTGTTCAGATTTTGACGATATCGAAATATATAGTGAATTCCTAAAAGAATGATGCAAAGCCTATGCCATAACCCACTGCAAACTTAAAAGATTTAAACCTTATAAATATTTATAAAAATTTTGTAAAGAAATGCCGCAAAAAGAAGACGATTTGGAATAAAAAAAAGAGGGGTTACCCCCTCTTTTTTTCAGTGTTTTAATTTCAGCGGTTATATTACGATGACGACGGTGTTATACTGCCGTCAGCATTAAGCGTATAGGTTTTGCTGGACTTATAGTGCATGAATGTTAAAGTGCCGCTAATAGTTACTTGGCCGGTTCCAGGATCATGTATGATTCCAGTTCCGAGAGTTATATCAGGACTGTGGACTTGACCACCAACCGTATCAGTATTATTTACCTGGGTACCTGTTGTCGTTGTATCGGCAAAATAAGCCATTGCCGTTTGGTAAAAATTCTTGGCCTCAGCTTTAGCCGCCGAATTCTGCCCCTTTGTACGATAGGCCAGAAAGTTCGGGATGGCGATGGCTGCCAGAATACCGATAATCGCGATAACGATCATCAACTCGATGAGTGTAAAACCTTTTTGATCCTTTTTCCTTAATACTCGTAGCATGACTTTCCCCCTTTAGATGTTATTTTTGTTAATATTTAAAAAATCAAGGTTTATAAAACTGTCTCCAAAACATGTTATCTTGATTCCATCACCTCCTCATCCAATTGCTTTAAGATTATTTTCTCGTTTGTTTTCGTTTCATGCAAGTTATATGCCATTAAACCGCCTGTCGGCATCTTCAAGTAGAATATATTGATTTTAATAGTTTTATATGCTTTCATCCGTCGTTCTGCCCGTTCACTTTTTTATTCATCGTGACAATTATTGTCATCATCAGGAAATTTTGTCATAGATTTAACAGTCTTAAGAATGTATTTCGGCATCCGGCGACGAAACTTTAGCGGTTGTTAATGGTGGGGAATTTGATTGGCTGCTATATAAAAGGTGCGCAGATATAATATTTTTGCTTCATCATGTCTATACATAAACAAAACAGTTCAATTCGCTTGTTATTGGATTTGATGGTAAAGTGGAATAATGACCCCGGTGAAATAGAAAAGATGAATCCAAATAGCGGCAAAGCCGCCTTCCATAAAATCGTTACACGATTTTATTCCGGATACAGCTTGCTCATGCGGTAGCGAAATGTTCGAAAGCTGATGCCGAGAAGGTCGGCGGCTTCCTGCTTTTTGCCGTTGGTGCATTCCAGGGCTCTTTCCAGGTACGCCTTTTCGATTTCCTCGAGGATGTTATCCAGCGACACCCCGTTTTTCACTTCATCCAGATCGAAACGCCTGTTTTTAATCCCTT
>Ga0210077_1000441_pt1 | contig 15722 bp, 14 predicted proteins | sample RushMan_CattailN_5_FD_185556 | JGI IMG/M metagenome (GOLD analysis project Ga0210077, IMG submission 185556) | Wetland microbial communities from San Francisco Bay, California, USA, that impact long-term carbon sequestration -... | ecosystem: Environmental > Aquatic > Marine > Wetlands ... | reverse complement strand
CGATTATCCTGCCCAAACTGCAGGGCAAGGTGGAACTCCACGATGTCAGCTTCCGCTATTCAGGCGAGAAAAAACCTGCCCTTCACCATATCAACCTGGAAGTGGAGCCCAACCAGGTAATTGCCCTGATCGGCGCTACAGGTTCGGGAAAGACCTCGCTGGTCAACCTCATCCCGCGTTTCTACGACGTCAGCCACGGAGCGGTGCTGATTGACGGTTATGACGTACGCCAGGTGGAGCTGACTTCTCTGCGCCAGCAGATCGGTATTGTCCTGCAAACCACGCTGCTCTTCTCTGCTTCGGTGCGTGAAAACCTGGCGTATGGCAAGCCCGGCCTGAGCCTGGATGAGATTATCGCAGCTGCCAAAGTGGCTCAGGCACATGAGTTCATCAAGGAGATGCCCGAAGGCTATGATACCGAGGTTGGAGAACGTGGCGTGACCCTTTCAGGCGGCCAGCGCCAGCGCGTGGCGATTGCACGCGCTTTGTTGATGGACCCGCGCATTCTGATCCTGGATGATTCGACTTCCAGTGTGGATACCCAAACAGAGAGTCGCATACAACACGCGCTCTATCGCCTGATGGAAGGACGAACCACTTTTGTAATTGCGCAGCGGTTGAGCACTGTGCAGCGCGCCGACCTGATCCTGGTCATGGATCAGGGGAAGATCATCGAACGCGGCCAGCACACAGAACTGCTGGCCCAGAACGGTGTTTACCGCCAGATTTATGATCTACAGCTGCGCCAGCAGGAAATTACAGAATGATGAAAGGAAACATGCTTATCGATCTCAACCTGGAGGAAGCCGCATGCCGAGCATGACCCCTCCGCCCCAGGCAGATATAATCCAATCTTCTGGTTATGATTCTCGGGTAATGCGGCGGCTGCTCGAATATATCCGGCCGCATTGGGTCACCATGAGCATCACCATCTTCCTGCAGCTCTTCCAGTCGCTGGTTGTTGTGGCAGGCCCATACCTGGTGAAAGTTGCCCTTGACCAGGGGATCTCAATGGGGGATGTCACTGTATTACGGAATACAGTCCTGATATACCTTGGGCTGAATTTGGCGCGCTGGGCCAGCCTGTACCTGCGTACCTACCTGATGGCTTCTGCAGGTCAATCCATCATTTATGATATCCGTGAAAAGCTCTTCGACCACCTGCAGCAGCTGTCCCTTAACTTCTTCAGTAATTACAGCGTGGGTCGAATCATTACACGTGTGGTTAATGACGTCAGTATGGTGCGTGATTTTGTTACCTGGACCTTATTGGCGGTGTTTCGCAGCCTCTTTACCCTCATCGCTATTATTGTCAGTATGTTGTACATGGACGCACGCCTTTCTTTGATCACTTTTACCGTGCTGCCCTTCATGGTGGTGGCAACGATTATCTTCCGCAAGCACGTACGCGTGGGTTACCGCAAGGTGCGCACCGCCATAAGCTGGGTCAATTCGGTGCTGGCAGAGAATATCAATGGGGTACGGGTGGTGCAGTCATTTTCACGCGAGGAGACCAACTATACCTACTTCCAGGATGTGGTCAACCGCTACAACCTGGACGCCAACGTGCAGGTGATCCGCGTGGTATCGTACTTCTTCCCGGTGGTCGATTTCTTGGGCAGTATTGCCATGGGGTTGGTCATTTGGCTGGGGGGTACGGCTGTGCTGGGACAGCAAGTAACGCCCGGCATCCTGATCGCTTTTATCCTGTACATCAACCGCTTTTTCGAACCAATCCGTGATCTCAGCCAGCGCTATGACAGGTTCGAGCGTACCATGACCAGCGGCAGCCGAATTTTGGGTCTGCAGTCGGAAGAGGTTGAGGTTCAGGACGATCCCGAGGCAGTAGAGCTGCCGCAGATACAGGGTGAGGTTCAACTTGAAAACGTATCCTATCATTACCCAAACGATGATGAATGGGTGCTGAAGGATATCAACTTGCATGTCGAGCCGGGTCAGCTGGTAGCTTTTGTGGGGCATACCGGCGCCGGTAAGACTACCCTGATCAAGCTGCTGGCGCGTTTCTTTGACCCTACGGAAGGGTGCATCCTGATCGATGGCATTGACCTGCGCAAGGTGACCCAGCAAAGCCTGCGCAGCCAGATGGGTGTGGTACTGCAGGAGCCATTCCTCTTTTCGGACAGCCTGCGGGAAAACATCCGTTTTGGACAGCTGGATGCCAGCGATGAGGAGGTGGAAGCGGCTGCACGTGCAGTAGGCGCGGAACCCTTCATACTCAACATGCGCGATGGCTATGATACAACCGTGGGTGAAGGCGGTGGGAACCTCTCCGTGGGTCAGCGCCAGCTGATCTCCATCGCACGCGCCATGCTGGCCGATCCCCGCATACTGATATTGGATGAAGCTACTTCCAGTATCGATACCCAGACCGAGTTGATCATCCAGGACGCTCTCAAAAGGCTGTTCGAGAACCGTACAACATTTGCCATTGCTCACCGGCTATCGACGGTCATGAATGCCGATCACATCGTGGTCATCCAGAAGGGGGTCATCCGGGAACGTGGGACTCATCGGGAACTGCTGCAGCAGGGCGGCATTTACCATGATCTTTATAATGTTCATATGGCAAACCTGCCGGCGGATTGATTCGGAGTAGGTCCCGCCCCAGGGCTTATAATTGCGAGCATGGTCAATGCATTGAAGCAGCTCTTTTTGCTCGATCCGGAGATTATTTTCCTCAATCATGGCTCTTTTGGCGCCTGCCCGCGCCCGGTTTTCGAGGTTTACCAGGCATGGCAGCGCCAGCTGGAGCGCCAGCCGGTGCTGTTCCTGGGGCGCCAGTTGGATGAACTGCTGAAAGAATCTCGCCAGACATTGGGGAAATACGTCAATGCATCTGCAAACGACCTGGTATATATCCACAATGCCACGCAGGGTGTGAATATCGTTGCGCGTTCGCTGCACCTGGGACCGGGCGATGAAGTACTGACCAGCGACCAGGAATACGGTGCCTGTGACTATACCTGGGAGTTTGTGTGTTCAAAAACTGGTGCGAGCTATATACACCAGCCTATACATTTGCCAATTCAATCCGAAGCGGAGATGGTTGAACAGCTATGGCAGGGCGTGACCCCGCGCACGAAATTGATTTACCTCAGCCACATCACCTCACCCACCTCGCTAGATCTACCGGTTGGGGCAATCTGCAAACGGGCAGCCGAAGCTGGCATCCTCACCGTTATTGACGGTGCCCATGCTCCCGGGCATATTCCCCTCGACCTGCAACTGTTGGGCGCTGATTTTTATTCAGGCAACTGCCACAAGTGGATGTTGAGCCCTAAAGGTGCAGGCTTCTTGTATTCTAACCCACGGGTCCAATCTCTGATCGAACCGCTGGTTGTCAGCTGGGGATACCACGCGGCATCCGAGACAAGCACCGGGTCACGTTTCATCGATTATTTGCAGTGGACCGGAACCACAGATCCGGCGGCTGCACTGTCGGTCCCTTCTGCCATCCAATTCATGGCAGAGCACAATTGGGAAGGTGTACGACAGGAATGCCATAATTTGCTGCAAGACGCTGTGCAGCGTATCTGTGATCTGACCGGTTTATCACCGTTGTATCCACTCGTATCGAACTTCTACCACCAGATGGCCAGCATTCCCCTTCCACAAACTGTACAACTCTCCGAGCTCAAAACCCACCTGTATGATGATTATCATATCGAGGTGCCAGTGATGGAATGGCAGGGACGTAATCTCCTGCGTGTTTCGGTGCAGGGTTACAATACACCTGAGGAGATGGATGCCCTGGTCAATGCGCTTGAGGCCCTTTTACCCCTGGGAACGGCTTAAATGACTGCCGGTTGATCATCCTCGATGCGATGTCATCCCGAAACGGGATAAGTGTACTATTTGAACAAAGCAACATTCGATTTATGAGCTGCAAATGCCTGTCAACGTCATCAAACGTGATTTGCACATCCTGCACAATTATGTCTTGAAGCGCTGCGCCAGGTTTCCCTTCCTGGCCAGCTATAAGCTGACTTATCGCTGCAACCTGAGCTGTTTGCAGTGCCCCTTCTGGCACATGGAAGCACCTGATCCTCATTTCTCCAGTGTTGTTGAGACGCTTGAAGCATTATATGCGCGTGGGAGCCGCATCCTGATCTTCGAAGGCGGCGAACCCATGCTGTGGAAAGGCGGTTTTTATTCCATCCATGATGTGGTCGCAGAAGCCAGGAAGCGCTTCTACAGGGTGGGCATGACCACCAACGGCACGCTGCCGCTGGACGTTCCCACTGATATCCTGTGGGTCAGCCTGGATGGACTGGAAAAAACGCATAATCGCCTGCGCGGTGCGCATATATTCCAAAAGGTCATGGATAACATTGCAGCCTCCCATCACCCCAGGATCTTTGCACATATCACCGTAAACAGCCAGAATGCAAACGAAATTCCCGAGTTAATCCGCTTTCTCAAGGAGCGTGTCAAAGGCATTACCATCCAGTTTTATTATCCATATGATCCAGAAAATGCCCTGTTCCTGGATTTTCCAAACAGGGAAAAATTACTGGAAGAAATCATCCGTTTGAAATTGGGTGGCTACCCGGTGATGAACTCCAGGGCTTCTCTCGATGCATTAAAGAGGAACCACTGGCGTTGTATCGACTGGCTGATCGATAATGCCGATTCGGATGGCAGCATGCACCTTGGCTGCTACCTCAAGGGACGTGCAGAAGTTGATTGTACGCGGTGTGGTTTTTCCCCTCATACGGAGATCTCTCTCGCCTACCAGGGTAACCTGGAGGCAATCCGTGCAGGCCTGCAGATATTTTTCTGAGGCAAAACAGAATAATCGGAGCATACGTTAGCTTCTTGATTTGACAAAAAATCATTCTCTTATGGCTTTAAAAATTGAAAGCCAGGCATGAGATTACCTGGCTTTTCCATATATTATCCAGAAGGAGAATTTCTGGTTGTTATTTCTGCAGGTCACTATTGATCACCTTACTGCCTCCTCAATGCCTCCTTGCCTGGATTACACCAGTTTGTTTTCAGGGGGTGGATATGTTTTCAAGGCATATTGCTCCAGGTTCCTTCCCCAGTTCACCAGCGCCCCGCCCAGCCCGGACAGCACGCGGCAGGTATTCCGTGCCATCCATCGCGCATTGGGCGGTTTGACTTCACTCTGCAGCTGCAGTGCAACGATTTCATGCTGGCGATCTTGCATCCCAATTTCATGGAGACGCTCCATCATGGGCAGGCTGTGATTCATAAACATTTCTTATAACCTCCAATCTTGAGACCAGTAATCAAATCTCCAGGTGCATATTTCCCATAATGCCATAGTACCGGGTAGCAGGGTGATTTTCCATCCCCTAATCAGGGGATTGGAGTGGATGATCTCAGTAAATCAGGGTGAACCTGTACAATTGAAGCCAGGAATGCATGCCTTGCATCATACTGCTTCACAAATTCGGTTGGAACTGGCTTTTTTCAAATAGGTGCGTTTTCATCGAGATCAATATTCACCCGGCCAGGGTACCTGGGACCGCAAAGAAAGATTTTCGAGAGAATTTTTCCATGTCGTTAAGAATTCTGTAACCAGTATTACCTATGCTATTTATAAAGAACCAATAGAGGGGTGACCATCTTGGGTGCCTCAAATTATGGTTCAAGATACGAAAGGAGAAAATCATGCGACATATAGGTTCATTTTTACTGGGTGTAATAGTTGGAGCGCTCACCGGTTCGGTTTTTGCACTATTGAATGCACCATACTCTGGTGACAAAACCCGTGAAAAAATCATGGATGCGAGTGATGATTTACGAAAGAACGCTCAAAAACGCTTGTCTGAAAGTCAGCGGACTGTGGAAAAATCTGTTGACGAGTGGCGTGATCGCATAGCCGATAGAATTGAGTCCAGCAGCAAGCAGTTGGAGCATACCGCCAAGGACCTGCGCAAAATGGCTTCTGATCGAATAGCTTCTCGATAAGCTCTTTAATCAGACATTTATTTTTCATGGAGGTACATATAGTAATGGGGGCTGAAACGAACACGAACAATGTTTCAAGTGAAAAACTCTCTGCGGTAGGACGCGTACTAAAAGCGCTTGGAGAAGACAAGCGCACCACTAAAGCTCCCATTGAAGTACGCGAAATGCAGGGAAGGATGTATCTCGTAAGCACAGTGAATTCGCCAGAGATCCGGAAAGCTGCTGTGGAAATAACCCAGGCTAATTCTGGAATATCAGCGGTGATTAACGAATTAGATTTGAAAGCTGAGACCAGTTCATAAAAAACCGCAATATAGGTGGTGCTGTGTTTTACGAAAAGTTGCATTCGCGAAAAGCGAATAAAGGGAGGGTTGCTAAGCGCTATGATGCCATTTCAATGCGAAATACAATCAATGGAAGTTCGTGCCAGGCCATGGCAGGATATAGCGCATGTAACGGAGAGATCCATCGAAAATGGGTTATACGGCGTTGAGACAAACAGGTATTCGCAGTATTCTGGTGACCGCCTGTTCAGCGTCAAGACTTGCAGTATCCCAGTGATCTTGATCGATCAGTTCAAGGACATATTGGCAGGTCCCCTAAACACAGCAGCAACCCTCTCTTTTGTCTCTGGTAATAAAGAACGAAGCAGGGGTTTGAGTCCTGGAGATTTGCAGGAATCTGATCACAAAAATATCCGCTTGAGGGCAGAACAATCGTTTAAAGCTTCGCGATTTCAGCTAAAAAGGACGTTTATAAGAACGCCAATAGTAGCAATTTGGCATATTTTTATTATCGGTACAGCTGATTTTAATTTATTCAGCAATGAAAATGTGCACCGCTCATACACATGGGGTGCGTTGGCATTATGTATTTTATTGTTGGCAGGGGCAGTCTACCTGCCCGGGCTTGCTGAGAAACGCAAGCTAACAGATCCGGGTTGGCAGGGTTGGCCTTTGGTGATTGGAATGAGCATGTTGCCATGGGCCTTCGGGCGGTTAATCAACTCGACAGGCTTGCAAAGCAGAATCATTCATTGGAGGTAAACCATGTTCCCTGGCGGTAATAATAGAAAACAACGTGGAGGCGGAGGTGGTGTCGGTAACTTTGGCCCCGGCTCATCTCAAAGAAGCCCCTGGACGACGATCATATGGATCGTTGTGTTGATCTTTGTGGGCTATTTAATATTTTCATTGTTCATTGGGGGGAATTCAGGACAGGTTGAGATCAGCTATTCCACTTTCAGGCAATATGTTCAGAACGGCGAGGTTTCATCTGTGACCATTACGGGCAATGAAATAACCGGGACCCTTACCAGGCAGGTCACAGGCAGTGTGGTAGGCTCAACACAGAATCAAACATACAGCTCTTTCTATACGTATGTGCCGGCGGTAGGCGATCCCACACTGCTCCCGCTTCTGGAGGCCTATAATGTTCAGGTTGTATCTCAGCCGCAAAGTGGTATTTCCATAGGGACGATTCTTTTATATCTTCTGCCTACGGTCGCGATAGGCTTATTGATCTACTGGATGTTCCGTCAAATGGCAAACCGCGGCAGTGGTGTGCTTTCAGTGGGGAAAAGCCAGGCCAAACTTTATGATAGGCAGAGCAGGATAACTTTTAATGATGTTGCTGTCAGTGAAAATACCAAGAATGAATTCACTGAAATCATCGAATTCCTGAAGGAACCATCCCGTTTTCAACGACTGGGAGGGGCGATGCCTAAGGGGATATTATTGGTTGGCCCTCCCGGAACAGGGAAAACCCTGATTGCGCGTGCTGTAGCGGGAGAGGCAAATGTCCCCTTCTTCAGCATCACGGGTTCGAATTTCATGGAGATGTTTGTTGGCGTGGGTGCTGCACGGGTTCGTGACTTGTTTGATAATGCCAAGAAGGTTGCGCCCAGCATTATCTTCATCGATGAGCTCGATTCGATTGGGCGTCACAGGGGAGCAGGCATCGGCGGTGGTCACGATGAGCGTGAACAGACATTGAACCAGCTGCTTTCTGAAATGGATGGTTTTGAGAAGAATGACAATGTCATCCTTATAGCAGCAACCAACCGCCCGGATATTCTTGATCCGGCGCTGCTGCGTCCGGGTCGCTTCGACCGCACAGTCACCGTGGATCTTCCCACGCTGGATAACCGCATTGCCATCTTGCAGATCCATGCTCGCAACAAGCCCCTGGCAGAAGATGTGGACTTTGGCAAGATTGCCCGCAGCACGCCAGGTTTCAGCGGTGCTGACCTGGAGAACCTGCTCAATGAAGCGGCAATACTGGCTGCTCGCAAGGGTAAGCAAAAAATTGAATGGGAAGATGTGGAAGATGCGCGTGATAAGGTTGTGTTGGGCCTGAAACGAGAAAATCTTAACCTGACGCAGGAAGAAATCCGTATCCTGGCCTATCATGAGAGCGGGCACTCGCTTGTCGCCATGGTTTTGCCGTATGCAGACCCTATTTTCAAGGTGACAATTGTGCCGCGCGGCCAATCTATGGGAGTAACCCAGCAGCTGCCTGAGCGCGACCGCTACCTGTATGACCGTGAATATGCCATGGAACGATTGGCAGTCATGCTGGGAGGGCGGGTTGCCGAAAGAGTATTTTTTGGTACTCTGACCAGTGGCGCTGAGGCGGATCTCAAGCAGGCTACTCAGCTGGCGCGCAAGATGATCCTGGATTGGGGTATGAGCGAGCGCTTGGGCTCAGTTGCTTATGGTGACCGCCACCAGCAGGTTTTCCTGGGTGAACAGATTGCCCAGGGGCGTGATTACAGCGAGCAAACCGCACGAGAGATCGATGAAGAGGTCAAAGCATTCCTGCAGGAGGCATCATCAATGGCCAGGAACGTGATTGAAAATAACCGTGAAGGCCTCGAACAGCTTGTGAAAGCTCTGATTGAAAAGGAAGAGCTGGCTGGCGAAGAAGTTGTACGAATATTGAAAGAGGTTGGTATCGAAAAGAAAAAAGAAGGGGAGTTTGAACTGGTAAAGGAAGTTGAAGGGTAGATCCAAACCCTGAGGAGTGGATCATGAAAAGTATGTTGAGGCGGCAAGTAAATAGAGAATCTGACAGGACAAGGATCTTGCTGCTGGAAGGCGAACGGCGCCTGCGCAAGGCCATTGTCATGAGCCTCAAGCAATTGGATATCGAGATCGAGGAAGCCCCAGATGCCAGTGAGGCACGGGTTCTCCTGGAGGAGAACCCTCCTCCTGATATCTTGATCATCGATCTCGACTTTCCAGAAGGGAAAAATAGTGAGTTGATCGATCTTTTCCGCCAGACGGATGGCAACGAGAAGAAAATTGTGCTGGTAACCACTACAGAACGTCCCAAAGATAAATGGCGTCAGAGTTATCACCCTGATATGATCCTCTACAAACCGTTCGATATTCGCTACTTGATACGACGCATCCGTTCATATTTGTAAAGGCTTTATTAGAGCCGTTATGAATATTCAACAATCGCATAACACCACCCGAGGATCAAACACGGGTGGTCGATAAGGAGTTAAATCAGATGGAACTATTACCACAACAAGAATTGAAGGAGTTGATCGAGCGCAGCAGTCGCTATTGTATTTCTCTCTATATGCCAACTTTTCGGGCAGGAGCAGAAACACAGCAAAACCCGATCCGTATGAAGAATTTGCTGAAAGAGGCCGGCCGGCTTCTGGAAGAAACCGGTATGCGTAAACCTGAGATCGAAACACTGCTCGCTCCTGGTGAAAACCTGGTCGGCGACCGCCTTTTCTGGCAGCACCAGAGCGACGGTCTGGCAGTCTTTATGCTAGATGGCGAGATTTCTACATACCAGCTTCCATTGAGTTTCAAAGAACTGGCAGTTGTGGGTTACCGCTTTCATCTCAAGCCATTATTTCCGCTGCTTAGCGGTGATGGCGAATTCTACGTACTGACACTCAGCATGGGCGGCACCAGCCTGATGCAGGGAACGCGCTACAGCCTCACTGAAGTTGAAGTGCCTGACCTGCCCAAGAGTCTGGATGATGCCCTCAAATATGACATTGCTGACCGGTCTCTGCAGTATCACACGCTCACGCGAGGAGAAGGCGGCAAGGATGCCATGTTCCATGGTCATGGTGATGGCTACGACAAGAAAGAAAATATCCTGCGTTATTTTCAGCAGGTCGATGCGGCTATCCAGGACCAGTTGGACGGTAGAAACAGACCGCTGGTGCTGGCCGGTGTGGATTACCTGCTTCCCATCTACCGGGAAGCCAATCAATATCCCCATTTGATGGATAAAGGTATTGAAATTCACCCTGAAACGCTGAATGAGAAAGAGCTGCACAGCAAGGTCTGGCAAATCGTCAGCCCTCATTTTCAGCAGGAGCAGGATCAGGCGCGCGATGACTATTACGTGATGAAGCAGCGACATCTGGCTTCAGATGACCTTGAAGAGATTATCCCCGCAGCTTATTTTGGTCGTGTAAGCAGCCTTTTCACTGCCCTGAAGGTGCAGCGTTGGGGCACATTTGACCCACAGAGCGGCGAAGTGAAGCTCTACGACGAAGAAGCGGAAGGGCGCCAGGATTTACTTGACCTGGCTGCCGTATATACGCTGGTTAACAGCGGCACCGTGTATGCTGTAGACCCTGAGAAGATCCCCGACGATGCCTTGATGGCGGCAACGTTCCGCTACTGACAGGCTGCTCGAAAGGTATCCTGATAGGAATTCCCCCTCACGTGGATGTGCTGCATCCAGAAACGTGAGGGGAATTGATTCTTCAGAACAAGGCTGTACTGGTTGGGATTGCGTTGCAAGGGGATAGGCGTTTCAATGTGTGTACCAGCCTGCTCGCATGCCTTCATCGAGCATGGCCAGGTAATTACGAACGGGGATGTAGTTGGCAACTGAGTTGCCGGTGCCCAGCGCGTAGCCGCCGCCGGGCATACATTCTTCTAGGACTCGCCGTGTGTATGCTCGTACCTCCTCCTCGCTGGCGCGTGTGAGGAAGTCCACGTCGATGCCGCCCAGGATGGCAATGCGCTCGCCGTAACGCTGCTTGACTTCGCCGATTGGCATGATGACGTCTTCGAAGGAATGCTTGGCATCGATGCCAACGTCTTCGATCAGGTCTTCCATGACGAGTTCCAGGTTGCCGCACGAATGCAATGCAAAGGGCAGCCCTTGGGCATGCGTGTGTTCCACCAGCTTCTTCTGGTAGGGAAAGACGTACCGTCGCATGTGTTCCGGGCGGATGAAGGTGCCTGTGCGGAAGCCCATGTCGTCGCCCAGGAAGAAGGCGCCTACGTCCGGCATCTGCACCGCGTGTGCACAGGCATCTCCCAGGATGCTCCCGATGCGTTCGAACATGGCCTGCACCAGGTCTGGCTGCTCGTACAGCGCCAGTGAAAAGGGCACAAACCCCATCAACCACATGACCCATTCCAGGATGCCGCCCGTCATGGGGATGATCTGCATGCCTTCCGGCAGGTGCCGGCTGACGAATTCAAAATCTGCAGCAATAATCTCATCCCATTGCGGCCAGGGATAGCGCTCGAAATCATCCCGGTTTTGGATCAGGCCCTGGCTTTCGTTCACCCAGTTGCGCTGGCCGCGCGTCAGGGCGGCAGTATCCTCCACCAGCAAATCCTGGCGCGGAAAGTCCAGTTGGATGGGCAGCCAGACGAAATCCCAGCCCACCTTGTAGCAGAAGCGCATGCGCTGCAGGTACATGGCTTCACACTGCTGGCGGTCCCCGCGCTGATAGCGCATGATAGGTTCGTTGAGGACGGCAGCTACCACCTCCGGGTCGGCGAACAGTTCGATGAAGGGCACCCGGTCGGGCAGCCCCTCGCGTGTCAGCACTTTGCGCAAGCGTTCGAAATCGGGTTTATGGTCTGGCCACAGGCATTCATATTGTAGTTTTGATGTCATTGAGCGCTCCCATTCATCAGGCTGGATATTGGCGTAGGTAATGAGATGAAGGTATACACCTGTTGGGGTGCGTGTGTACACTGCCGATGGATATTATATTCGTATTCGTTTGTTGGAAGGGGCATTTCTGGAGACAGGTGATCAGTTGCTCACATTGACAGATTGCGCGACACTTAAAACAGGAAGTGAAACATGGATGCAAAACGCAGGCGTAATCTAATTATCGCCATCATTATCGTGGCAATTATTGCCATCATCGCCAATGTCCTTGCTCAGCAGCAGAAGAGCCCATCCTACGAACAAATAGACATTACGCCGACTCGAATACTCACGTGGTTTTCCAATGATGGTAGGGCAATAGTACAGCCCGGTATCAGCATCCCTCTGTCATTCTTCCATGGTCTCCATTGTCTGCGAGCAAAATCTTGCAGTTACCTGTTCGGGCATCAGAGTAAAAAACACTGGCTGGATTGCCGGGCATCTCCGGAATAGACATTTGTTTGTAAAACCGACCCAAAAACCTTTTTTGGTAAATTTCCTTTCCATACAATTTAGCTAGCAGTAGACTGGCTACGTGAAGATAATAAATCAAACTCCAAAAAAGATCTATTTTGTGGTTCAAAGAGCATTACCTCGCCGATAGATAGCACTGTCATGGAATCTACCTTTTGCGGGAGTTTGCAAAGCAAAAGAGACTGTAGCATCTCCACAAAGGAAATGAAACTGCGATATTCCGCTTTCTGCTGTGAGCAGTATCTCACATAACTGAAAGAGGGTTTGCGAGGTTATTCAACACATAAAGACTTTTATCCTACGATATCAGGCAGTCTGAACAGCATTATGTCATTCCGCCGGCTCGATTCCTCAACCAGTTGAGACGTGAAACCAGATCGAGAACAAAGGGCATGATAAATTTGGCGATCACCGAGTTCTGGAAGTATGAACTGGCTCTTTCTTTCCAGTTCTTTGAGAATATCTACCCCGACCTGTTTGCTCGTCCATTTACATTCCCCCAGGATTGCATCATTTTTTCCCAAAATGACGAGGTCGATTTCTTCCCTGGCGCGCCACCAGTTGCCAATATGGGTTGGATTGAAAGGCAGCTTTCCAGATAACCCTGATTTCCAGAAGAATTGCCTGGAGATTTCCTCAAAAGTTAAACTGGAAAAATGGTCAATTTCAGGCACTACCTGGTTATCGAGAATGATTTGAGCCCCACCACGTTCAAGCTGAGAGCGGTTTGGGAGAACGTAACGAAACCAGAATCGTAGATAATGATCCTTCAGCCGGTAAATTCCACGGCGGCTTTTTTGAGACTTAGTTTCCGTCACAGGCACTACGCGTTCCACCAGGTGAAGCTGTTGAAGAGTTTCCAAATAAGCAGATGCGCCTTCGACTCCCGTGGCTTGCTTGATCTCGTTCAAACGCGTCCTGCCGGACGCAATAGCCTGTAGAATTGCGAAGTAATTTCGCGGCTCACGCAGTTCTTGTTGCAATATGAAATGGACTTCATCGTATAGGAAGGATCCACGGGTGAGAATACCATCCAGGATGTTCATATTCAAAGTCTGTTGGGGTTGGATCGTGAGCAGATATGCTGGTGTGCCACCATATACCGCAAAGGCACGAACCTGGTCTTCGAAATAAAATGATGGGAAAAATAAGCGGGCATCTCGAAACTGTAGAGGCTCGAGAAGGTATTGGGCCGTCCTTCTACCATAAAGGGGTGCCTGGTAGCCCAAAACGGATTCTTCCATCATCCCAATGTAGGATCCACAGAGGATCAACATGACCTGGGAATTCTTAAGTATTTGATCCCAGGCTTTCTGGAGAATTGAAGCAAGTGGGGGATGAGCGGTTATCAGGTATTGGAATTCATCCAATACCACCACCAAGCGGTCGACCATGGCAGCCTGACCTATAGCTTGAAAAAGAGCTTCCCAATTGGAATACACTGCATTCATTTGGCCAGGACCGAATAGAACTGCATTGACCGCCCTTGAAAGTGAAATCCTCAACGATATCTCAGTGCCGAGGTCGGAAACAAAAAAGATAGCGCGTTTTCCTTCGCAGAAACGAGTTAGTAATTCAGTCTTGCCAACGCGCCGCCGGCCATAAAGGACAAAAAGCTCAGGTTTGCCCGAGCCATGCCGTTTTTCTAATAAATCTAGCTCAGAAGCACGATTGACGAACATAGAATCCTCCTGGCGCATTCACCCAACAAGAAAATCTAAATTATCATAAGTATGATTTCCTTATGGATTATAGCACATGATATTTATGAATAACAACAGGTTAATGACCTACTAAATGTTTTCCCGGTAACGCATTTACCATTGACAAAAGCAGCGTCTTGCTATATTATCACCCCCAATATGCACTCAGATGTAGTCTCCTTCTCAAATCGAGCTCGACGATTGACTTCCCACTCCTTACACAGGAAGGTGGGCTTGTCGCGTTGCAGCTGATGAGCACAGCCTGAGAGCCATAGTTTTGTGTACCAAGAGCCTTCCTGATCGGAAGGCTTTTTTATTTCATCTCACTGGAGGAAAAGCATGCAAAAGAAAAAAGTCAGTAAGGTTGTCCTGGCGTATTCGGGTGGGTTGGACACATCGGTGATCGTGACCTGGCTGAAGGAAAATTATGGCTGTGAAGTCGTGTGTTTTACGGCTGACGTGGGCCAGGGAGAAGAGCTGACTGGCCTTGAAGAGCGCGCCAAGCTGGGCGGCGCCAGCAAGCTGATCATCATGGACCTGCGCCGCGAGCTGGTCACCGATTTTATCTATCCACTGCTCCATTCAGGAGCCATATACGAGCAAAAATACCTGCTGGGTACGTCCATTGCCCGTCCCCTGATCGCCAAAAAGCTGGTCGAAGTGGCTGAACAGGAAGGCGCTGACGCCATCGCCCACGGCTGTACCGGGAGGGGAAACGACCAGGTGCGCTTCGAGCTGGGCATTATGGCGCTCGACCCCAACCTGCAGATCATTGCCCCCTGGCGTGAATGGGACATCCAGTCGCGTGAAGATGCCCTGGCATACCTGGATGCGCACGGCATACCCTTCCCCGACAACAACCCCTCGCTCTACAGCCGCGATCGCAACCTGTGGCATCTTTCCCACGAAGGCGGACCGCTGGAGAATATCGCCAAGGCGCCAGAAGATGGTCTATACCTGCTTTCCAACACGCCTGAAAATGCACCCGATCAGCCCGAGACGATCGAAATTTCCTTTGAACAGGGTAACCCGGTGGAGCTGAATGGCCAGGTTTTCTCCCCGGTGCAGCTTATCGAGAAGCTAAACGTGCTGGGCGGAAAGCATGCCATCGGGCAGGTGGACATGGTGGAAAACCGCCTCGTGGGTATGAAGTCGCGCGGTATTTACGAAACACCTGGCGGAACCATTTTGTATAAAGCACACCAGGAGCTTGAATCGATTACGATCGACCGCGAAACTGCTCACCTCAAGGACCTCCTAGCCGGGCAGTATGCCAACCTGCTGTATTACGGGCAGTGGTTCAGCCCCATGCGTGAAGCGCTGGACGCCTTTTTCACCGTAACACAGAAAGTGGTTACTGGTAAAATTACCTTGAAGTTATATAAGGGCAACCTGGTGGTGATGAAACGTGAAAGCCCTTACAGCCTGTATCGTGAGGAGTTCGCTACATTCGGTCACTCGGTCGTCTATGATCAGGGGGATGCGGAGGGTTTCATCCGCCTGTACGGGTTGTCGCTGAGGGTGCAGGCCCTGGTGGGGAAACCTGTCAATGACATCACTATACTGCCTGGAGAAAAGATGCCGCGTGCTTGAGTTAGCTGGCGCGTGGAGAAGGAGGGTTATATGAAGCTTTGGAAGGGTAGG
>Ga0210077_1000440_pt1 | contig 15728 bp, 12 predicted proteins | sample RushMan_CattailN_5_FD_185556 | JGI IMG/M metagenome (GOLD analysis project Ga0210077, IMG submission 185556) | Wetland microbial communities from San Francisco Bay, California, USA, that impact long-term carbon sequestration -... | ecosystem: Environmental > Aquatic > Marine > Wetlands ... | reverse complement strand
CGGCCGCCTCCAGCCCGAACATCGCCCGCAGCGCAGGACTCGCCCACGCCAGCCGGCCCTGGCGCACCACCGCCACCGCCAGCACGCGTCGCTCGGCAAGCCCGGCTAGTGCCGCGGCAGCAAGATCCGGTTGCATGCGGCGAGAGTAATCGACTCTGCGCGGATTGGGTAGAGCGGACGCGCTGACCGATTTTTACTCCGATAGTCCGTTAGCACTAGAGCAGGCCGAGAGGCGCCAGGAAAACTTCCTGCATCGACACGGACTTTGGCTGGGTTGTTCGAGTTCGTTACAAACTGAATCAGCAATTGCGATAATGAGCGGAACGGCGGCCTTTGCACGATTTTACGCAGCCGGGCGCCGGTTCCGCGGATTGCCCTGCGCGGGGAGCGGCTTGCGCTGCGGCCGCGCCCGGGCGGCGGCGCGAGCCGGCAGCGACTACAATATACAGGGCAGCAAGCCCTCGACGACACTAAATACATGGCAAGACAGACCTACGACGCTTCTTCGATCCAGGCCCTCAAGGGGCTCGAGCCCGTGCGCCGCATGCCGGGCATGTACACCCACACCATTCATCCGTTGCACGTGGCGCAGGAGGCGATCGACAACGCGATCGACGAAGCGCTCGCCGGCTTCGGCAAAAAGATCATCGTCAGCTGTTGCAAGGACGGCTCGATCGAGGTCGAGGACGAAGGCCGCGGCATTCCGGTCGGCATCCATCCGGTGGAGAAGCGGCCCGCGGTCGAGGTCGCGTTCACCATGCTCCACGCCGGCGGCAAGTTCGACAAGTCGGGCGAGGCCGTGTACCACATCTCCGGCGGCCTGCATGGCGTGGGCGTCGCGGTCACCAATGCGCTCTCCAGGCGGCTCGAGGTCACGGTCTACCGCGACGGCCAGAAGCATACGATCGCCTTCGAAGGCGGCGAGCTGAAGCAGAAACTCAAGTCGGAAAAGATCCGCGAGCGCAGGACCGGAACGGTGGTGCGCGCCTGGCCCGACCCGAAGTACTTCGACTCGCCCAACATCCCGCTGGCCGAGCTCGAGCACCTGGTGCGCTCGAAAGCCTACCTGCTGCCCGGCCTGACCATGGTGCTGCGGGTCGAGGGGCGCGAGGAGAAGGTCTGGAAGTATGAGCGCGGCATGGCGCAGTACTTCGAGTTCATGCTCGCCGGGCGCGAGCTGGTCGCGCCGCTGTTCAGCGGCGAGAGGTATTTCGAGCAGAGCGACATTCCGGAGATCGAGCCCGGCGAAGGGGCGGCGTGGGCGATCGGCTGGGTGGCCGAAGGCGAGGTGTTCGCCGACAGCCACGTCAACCTGATCCCGACCCGCTCGCACGGCACCCACGAGGCGGGCTTCCGCAACGGCATCTTCGACGCCCTGCGCGCGTTCATGGATACCCGGGGCATGACCCCCAAGGGGGTCAAGCTGATCGCCGAGGACCTGTGGTCGCGCGCCTGCTTCACGCTCTCGGCGCGCATCGTGCGCACGCAGTTCCACGGCCAGACCAAGGAAAAGCTCACCACGCGCCACGCCGCGCGGCTGGTCGAGCTGTGCGTGCGCGACGCCTTCGAGCTGTGGCTCAACGCGCACCCCGACGAGGGCAAGAAGATCGTCGAACTGGCGATCGAGCAGGCGTTGTCGCGCCTGTCGCGCGGCAAGAAGTTCGAGCGCAAGAAATCCTCCGGCGTGGCGACGCTGCCGGGCAAGCTGGTCGACTGCGCCTCGGGCGACATCTCGCGCAACGAGCTGTTCCTGGTCGAGGGCGACTCGGCCGGCGGCTCGGCCAAGGAGGCGCGCGACAAGGACACGCAGGCGATCCTGCCGCTCAGAGGCAAGGTGCTCAACACCATGTCCAAGGACTCGCGCACCGTGCTCGCCAACAAGGAGCTGCAGGCGATCGCCACCGCGATCGGCGTCGATCCGCACGGCATCGGCGACGAGCCCGATCTCTCCGGCCTGCGCTACGGCAAGGTGATCGTGATGACCGACGCCGACGTCGACGGCGGCCACATCCAGGCGCTGCTGCTCACCTTCTTCTTCATCCACGCGCCCAAGCTGGTCGAGACAGGGCACCTGTACGTCGCGCAGCCGCCGCTGTACAAGGTCGAGGTGCCGGCGCAGGGCAAGGGCCGCCCGGCGCGGCGGCTGTACTGCCTCGACGACGACGAGCTCGACGAGGCGCTCGGGACGCTCAGGAAGGAGAAGCTGCGCGAGGGCAGCTGGGAGATCTCGCGCTTCAAGGGCCTGGGCGAGATGAGCTCCGAGCAGCTGTGGGAGACCACCATGAACCCCGATTCGCGGCGCCTGGTTCGCATGCAGCTCGACCGCGAGCGGATCAAGAAGGTGCGCGAGACCTTCGAGCTGCTGATGGACGCGGGCGAAGCCGAGGGACGGCGCAACTGGATGCGCGAGCACTGGAAGACGGTGGAGGCGGACGTGTGAGCGCGAGGCGCGCAAGGCGTTCCAAGCCCAAGCCGTACTGGGAGCGCGGCTACCGCGGCCACGCGTACTGGCTCGGCAAGCAAAAGCTCGGCAAGGTCACTCTGGTCGAATCCGGTCGCTACGACTGGGAGGCGGCCGGCAGGGTCGGCCGCAGCGACACCCTGGACAAGGCGCGCGCCGCGGTCGAGCTCGCGGTGGCCGTGTCCGACAAGCAGTTGCCACTTTTCGAGTAAGCGATGGACGACACGCAGACGCTGGACCTTTTCACCGCCGACAACGGCGACGAAGCCGCGCCGATCGAGCGGCACGCCTCGCAGGCCTATCTCGGCTACGCGGTCTCGACCGTCAAGTCGCGCGCCCTGCCCGAGGTCGCCGACGGCCTCAAGCCCGTGCAGCGCAGGATTCTCTACGCGATGGGCGACACACCCGGCGGCGGGCAGGCCTTCGCCAAGTCCGCGCGCTACGTCGGCGAGGTGCTCGGCAAGTACCACCCGCACGGCGACGCCTCGACCTACGAGGCGCTGGTGCACATGGCGCAGCCGTTCTCGATGCGCTACCCGCTGATCGACGGCCAGGGCAACTTCGGCTCGCGCGACGGCGACGGCGCCGCGGCCTACCGCTATACCGAGGCCAGGCTCGCGCGCATCGCCGAGCTGATGCTGTCGGAGATCGGCGAGGGTACGGTCGACTTCCAGAAGAACTACGACGGCAAGTTCGACGAGCCGGTGCTGCTGCCCGCGCGCGTGCCCTTCGGCCTGCTGAACGGCTCGTTCGGCATCCCGGTCGGCTTCTCGACCCGCATCCCGCCGCACAACCTGAAGGAGGTCGCGGCCGCCGCGGCGTGGGTGATCCGCCACCCGAAAGTGAAGCTCGACGACGTGCTCGCGCGCCTGCCCGGCCCCGACTTCCCCGGCGGCGGCCAGATCATCTCCTCGCCCGAGGAGCTTAGGCAGGCCTACGAGAGCGGGCGCGGCTCGATCGCGATGCGCGCGCGCTGGACGGTCGAGCCGCTCGCGCGCGGCCAGTGGCGCATCGTCGTCAACGAGCTGCCGCACGGCGTTTCGAGCCGCCAGGTGCTGGAGGAAATCGAGGCGCTGGTCAACCCGCGGCCCGCCTCGGGCAAGAAGGACGTGACGCAGGAGCAGAAGCGCGTCAAGCAATTCGTGCTCGACCTGGTCGAGTCGGTGCGCGACGAATCCGACCGCAAGGCCAAGCTGCGGCTGGTGATCGAGCCGCGCAGCTCGCGCCAGGATCCGGCCGAGACGATGAAGGCGCTGCTGGTGCAGACCTCGCTCGAAACGCGCTACGCGGTCAACCTCACCTGGCTCGGCCTCGACGGCCTGCCCGAGACCAAAGGCATCGTCGAGGTGCTGCGCGAGTGGACCGAGTTCCGCGTCCAGACCGTGCGCCGGCGCACCGGGCACCGGCTGCAAAAGTGCGAGGACCGGCTGCACATCGTCATGGGCCGGCTGCTCGCGTTCGCCAAGATCGACGAGATCATCAAGCTGATCCGCGCCTGCGACGACCAGGCCGAGGCGAAGCAGAAGCTGCAGGCGAAGTGGAAGTTCAGCGAGCGCCAGGCCGAGGACATCGTCAACCTGCGCCTTGGCCAGCTCACCAAGCTCGACGGGGTCAAGCTGAACGACGAGCGGAAATCGCTCGAGGCCGAGAGAAAGGGCCTGAAGACGCTGCTGGGCGACGACAAGGAGCTGAGAAAGCTCGTCGTGAAAGAGCTCGAGGAGGACGCGAAGAAATACGGCGACGAGAGGCGCACGCTGATCGAGCCCTCCGAGCGGGCGCAGATCGAGCGCAGCGTGCTCGAGGAGCCGCTCACCGTGATCCTGTCGAAGAAGGGCTGGATCCGCGCGCGCTCGGGGCACGGCATCGATCTGTCGTCGGTCGGCTTCAAGGACGGTGACGGGCTGCTGCAGGCGCTCGAATGCAAGACCACCTCGCAGGTGGTGTTCCTGTCGGCGCGCGGCAAGGCCTTTACGCTCGAGGCCGCGGCGCTGCCGGGCGGGCGCGGCGACGGCCAGCCGATGAATGCGCTGGTCAACTCCAACGGCGACGACATCGTCTGGATGGCCTGTGGCGACACGGCGCAGCCGCTGCTGATGAGCTCGAGCGCGGGCCAGGGCTTCCTGTGCCGGCTGGGCGACCTCGTCACCAAGACGCGTTCGGGCAAGGAATTCATGAGCGTCGCCGAAGGCGCGCGCGCCAATGCGCCGGCGAACTACGCCGGGGATGCCGCCCGCATGAAAGTCGCTGCGCTGTCGTCGGACGCGCGGCTGCTGGTGTTCCCGATGGCCGAGCTGCCGCTGCGGCCGAACGGCGGCGTCGGCGTGCAGCTGATCGCGCTGCCCGACACGGTGACCCTCGCCGCGGTCGCCGCGGTCGAGCCCAAAGGGGCGCTCACGGTGTCGGGCTTCAAGCGCACGCGCAAGAGCGCGCAGCTCGATGCCAGGGCCCTCAGGGACTACGAGGGCAGACGCGCCCAGCGCGGCAGGGTGTGCGACGTCGGCTTCCGGCCCGACGCGCTTGCGTGAGCGGGTCGCGGCGCGACCGCAGACTTATCTACCTCGCCGCGCTGCTGCGCGGGCTGGGCGCGGGATCGATCAGCGTGCTCGCGGCGGTGTACCTGGCCAAGCGCGGCTTCGACGAGTCCGAGGTCGGGCTGGTGCTTACTGCGGGCTTCGTCGGCGTGGCCTGCGGGACCGCCTACAGCACCTTCCTCGCCGACCGCGTCGGACGCCGGCGCAGCCTGGTCGCGCTCGCTTCGCTCGCCGCGGGCGGCGGGCTGTCGCTCGCCGTGTTCGACTCGCCCTGGGCGATGGCCGCGGCGGCGTTCCTCGGCATGCTCAACACGCAGGGCACCGACCGCGGCGGCGCGCAGGCGCTCGAGCAGGCGATCCTGCCCGACACCGCGCCGGACCGGGAGCGCACCCAGATGTTCGCTTGGTACAACGCGCTGCAGGACGCCGGGACGGCAGCCGGCGCGCTGCTCGCGGCGCTGCCCGCGCTGCTGCGCGACCGCTTCGCTGTCGGCGAGCTGCACGCCTACGACGCCACGCTGCTCGCCTACGCGGTGCTGCTGGCCGGCGCCGCGCTCACCTACGCCAGGCTCTCCCCCGCGGCCGAGCGCGGCGCGCCGGTTGCGCCGCTGCACGCGTTGCATGCGCCCGCCGCGGTGCGCCGCGCGGTGCGCAATTTTTCTCTGCTGGCCGGGATGGACGCCTTCGGCGGCGGATTCATCGGCTCGGCGCTGATCGCCTACTTCCTCTACCTTCGCTTCGGCGCCTCGGAGGGCGCGCTCGCAGCGCTGTTCCTCGCCGCCCGGGTCATGACCGTGCTGTCGCACTTCGTCGCCGCCTGGCTTTCGCGCCGCATCGGGCTGGTCAACACCATGGTGTTCACCCACCTGCCGTCGGGCCTGCTGCTGCTCACGCTGCCGCTGGCGCCCAACCTGGGCGTGGCCGCGGCGCTGTTCATCCTGCGCGAGGGCCTGTCGGAGATGGACGTGCCGACGCGCCAGTCCTACCTGATGGCGATCGTGCCGGCGCACGAGCGCGCCTGGGCCTCGGGCATGTCGCAGCTCGCGCGCGCGAGCGGACGCGTGGCGGCGCCGGCGATCGCGGGCGGCGTGATGCAGGCGGGCGTGCTGTGGGCGCCGCTGGTGGCCGGCGCGCTGATCAAGATGGCCTACGACGTCCTCCTGTGGCGCGCGTTCCGCCGCATCAAGGCGCCGGAGGAGCAGGCGTGAGCCGGCGGTGTCGCCGGCGGGACATTCCGCCACTGAGCCTAGAATCGGGCTGATGCAATCGAAATCCTTCATTCCGGCCGCCTACCGTCCGCTCGTCGTTCCCGCCGTCATCCTCGCCGTGGCCGCGATCGCGTTGTGGCTCGGCGCGCGGCTGCCGCGCTCGCTCGCGGGCCTGGCGAGCCTGGGGCCCTACGCCCTGCTCGGGCTCGCGGCAGCGGTCACGCTGTGGTTCAACCGCGGGCGCGCCTTCGTCGCCGCCTCCTCGATGCTCGCCGCCTACGCCGGCTACCGCTACGCGCTGGGGCTGCACGGCTTTCCGCCGCAGGCCGTGTACGTCGCCGCGGTGCTGCTGGTGCCGGCGAACATGCTGATCTCGTTCGTGATGCCCGAGCGCGGCGTGGTGCACCACGGCAGCTGGCGCTGGCTGCTGCTGATCGGGAGCGAGGCGCTGCTGGTGGCCTGGGTGGCGTCCTCGGGCCACAGCCCGCTGTCGGGCCAGTCCTGGCACCAGATCCTGCACCACTGGACGCTGCGCTCCCCGCCGGTGCCGTTCGCCGGGCGGGTGATGTTCGCGCTCGCGTTCGCGGGCGCGGTGTGGCGCGCGTGGCCGAAGTTCACGCCGCTCGAGGTCGGCACGGCGGCGGCGCTGGTCGCGTTCTTCGTCGCCTGCACGCAGATCGGGCGCTTCGCGAGCTTCGCCGCATTCATGAGCGCCGCCGGAGTGATCCTGCTGGTCGCGGTGCTGCAGGAGTCGCACCGGCTCGCGTTCCGCGACGAGCTCACCGGGCTGCCGAGCCGCCGCTCGCTCGACGAGCGCCTGCGCGCGCTGGGCTCCGACTACGCGGTGGCGATGGTCGACGTCGACCATTTCAAGAAATTCAACGACACCCACGGCCACGACGTCGGCGACCAGGTGCTGCGGCTGGTCGCCGCGCGCCTGGCCGATGTCGGCGGCGGCGGGCGGGCGTTCCGCTACGGCGGCGAGGAGTTCACCGTGCTGTTCCCCGACTGCGGCGTGAAGGACACGCTGCCGTACCTCGAGCACATCCGGCAGTCGGTCGAGGACTACCGCATGGCGGTCCGCGGCGGCGACCGGCCCCGGAGCGAAAAGAAGGGCTCCAGGCGGCGCGCCGCGCGCGGGCGGGGCGGGCGCGACAAGGGCCTGTCGGTGACGGTCAGCATCGGCGTTGCCGGCCCCGGCAAGCGCCACCGCACGCCGGCCGAGGTGATCAAGGCCGCCGACCAGGCGCTCTACCGCGCCAAGCAGGGAGGGCGAAACCGTGTCGCCGGCTGAGAGCGGAACTTCGCCAGCCCCCGCCGCTCAATTGATCATGCGCAAGCTCCCCGCCATCGCATTCGGGCTCGCCGTGCTGGCGGCGCTCGCCGCGCTTGCCTCCGGCCTGGGCCACCGCTTCGGCCTGTGGGACTACCGCTTCGGCTTCATGCTGCTGCGCGCCGCCGCCTGGACCGGGCTCGCCGGCGCGCTCGCCTGCGTCGCTGCGGCGCTGTGGGCGGTGCGCGCGCGCGCGCTCGGGGCGCTGCTCGCCTCGCTGATCGGCGTCGCGGCCGGCGCCGCCGCCTTCGGGCTGCCGTGGGCCATGATCTGCCAGGGGCGCGGGGCGCCGCCGATTCACGACATCTCCAGCGACACCATCCACCCGCCCCAGTTCGTCGCGCTCGCGGCGGCGCGGCGCGCCTCGCCCAACGGCCTTGCCTACGGCGGCGCCGCGGTCGCCGGGCTGCAGCACCGCGCCTACCCTGACATCCTGCCGCTCGCGCTCGGCGCGCACCCGCAAGCGGCGTTCCAGCGCTGCCTCGATGCCGCGCGCGGGCTGGGCTGGAAGATCGTCGCCGCCGACCCGGCGGCGCGGCGCATCGAGGCGACCGCCACCACGCCTTTCTTCGGCTTCAAGGACGACATCGTGATCCGCATCACCCCGCTCGAAGGGGCGAGCCGGGTCGACGTGCGCTCGGCCTCGCGCGAAGGGCGCGGCGACCTGGGCACCAACGCGCGCCGCATCCGCGCCTTCTACCGCGAGGTGGCGCGCCGCGGTTGACGCGATGCGGCGCGCGCGGAACACTTGCGCAGGGCCCGGGCGTCCGCCCGGGATGGGGGAATGCGATGGCTTCGGGGGGCTGGCTCGCGCTGGCGGCGGCCGCGCTGGGCGCGGCCGGCGCGTGGCTGTACAACCGGCTGGTGGCCGACCGCAATCAGGCTCGCCAGGGCTATGCCGACATCGACGTGCAGCTCAAGCGCCGCGCCGACCTGGTGCCGCAGCTGGTCGAGGCCGTGCGCGGCTACGCGGCCTACGAAAAGGCGCTCCTCACCGCGGTGACCGAGCTGCGCGCCGACGCGCTGCGCACCGAGCCCGTAGCCGAGCGATTCGGCCTCGAGCGCGCCCTCGGGCGCCAGCTCAAGCAGCTGGTGCTGCTGCAGGAGAATTACCCCCAGCTCAAGGCCGACGCCAATTTCCGCGACCTCTCGGCCAAGCTGGTCGAGGTCGAAGACCAGCTTCAGTACGCGCGCCGCTTCTACAACGGCGCGGTCAAGCAATACCTCACCCGCCTCGAGTCCTTCCCCGACCTGCTGGTGGCGCGCCTGTTCGGCTTCGAGCCGATGCCGTTCTTCGAGAGCGACGAGCGCGACGCGGTCAAGGTGGACCTGTGAGGCGGTTCGCCTGCGCCCTGCTGCTCTCGCTCGCCGCGGGTGCCGCGGCCGCGGCCGAGCGGGTGCTCGATTTCCGCAGCGACATCGCGATCGGCGCCGGCGGCACGCTCACGGTGAACGAGACGATCGTCGTGCAGGCCGAGGGGCGCCAGATCAGGCACGGCATCTACCGCGACTTCCCCACCTGGTATACCGGCCGTTACGGGCAGCGGGTGCGGGTTGGGTTCGAGGTCGTCTCGGTGTCGCTCGACGGCGGGCCGGTACCGTGGCTCACGCAGCGCCTGTCCAACGGCGTGCGGGTGCGCATCGGCGACGCGGGGGCGATGGTGTCGCGCGGGCGTCATGAGTATGCGCTCACGTATCGTGCAACCCGCGAGCTTGGATTTTTCCCCGACCAGGACGAGCTGTACTGGAACGTCACCGGCAACGGCTGGGCCTTCCCGATCGACCACGTCTCGGCCGAGGTCAGCCTGCCCCGGCAGGTGCCGGCGGCGCGGCTTTCGGCCGTGGCCTACACCGGCTATTTCGGCGCGCGAGGGCGCGACTACACGAGCGCCCTGCGCGACGGCGGCGCGAGCTTCGAGAGCACGCGCACGCTCGCGCCGCACGAAGGCATGAGCATCGTGCTCGGCTTTCCGAAGGGCGTCGTGCGCGCGCCGGATTGGCGCCAGCGCCTGGCGTGGTGGCTGTCCGACAACCGCGGCGCCGCGCTCGGCGTCGGCGGCGCGCTGCTGCTGTTCGTGTTCCTCGCCTGGCGCTGGCGCCGGGTCGGGCGCGACCCGCGCGCCGGGCCGAAGTTTCCGCGCTACGAGCCGCCGCCCGGGATGGGCGCGGCGGACGTGAGGTACGTCGACCGCATGGGATACGACGACAAATGCCTGGCGGCTGCGCTGCTCGGGCTGGGCGCGCGCGGCTACCTCAGGCTCAGCAGGACGGCGGACGGCTACACGGTCGAGCGCAGCGGCAAGGAGGTCGAGTGGCTCTCGGGCGAGCGCCAGCTCGCCTCGATGCTGCTCGGCCCGGCCGAGTCGATCACGCTCGCGCACAAGCACGATCCCGCGGTGCAGGCGGCGCGCGACGCCTTTCGCACCAACCTCGAGCTCGAATACGACAAGAAGCTGTTTTCCCGCAACAACGGGTCGCTCGCGCTCGGCGTGGCGCTCGCGATCGCCACCTTCGCGGCGATGATCGCGCTCGACACGGCCGTTCCGCTGCTGTTCGCGATCGCCCTCGCGATGGTGCTGCAGCTCGCGCTGTTCAAGTTCCTGCTGCCGGCGTACTCGGTCGCCGGGCGCAGGATCCAGGACCAGATCGAGGGCCTGCGCTACTACCTCGGCGTGGCCGAGCAGGACGCGCTCAGGCGCCTGAAGGCGCCCGAGCAGACGCCGGAGGAATTCGCGAAGTTCCTCCCCTACGCGCTGGCGCTCGGGGTCGAGAAGACCTGGGCCGACCGCTTCGCCGCGGCGCTCGGCGCGGCCGCGGTCACCGCCGCGGTCGGGCACTACTACGTCGCCGGCCATCACGGCGGGCTGTTCGGCGGCGGCGACGACATCGGCTCCTTCGCCAGTTCGCTCGGCGGCCTGGGCAGCACCGTGAGCGCGGCCGCGACGCCGCCGGGAAGCAGCTCCGGTTCCTCGGGCGGGGGCGGCGGCGGGTCGGGCGGCGGCGGCGGAGGAGGCGGCGGCGGCGGCTGGTGAGCGCTCCGCGCTCAGCTGGATAGATATACAGCATTGGCCCATAATGGCGGGGTGACGGCGACCCCGGTTTTCGAGCGGCTGAACGAGGCCCAGCACACGGCGGCCTGCGCGGGCAGCGCGCCGCTGCTGATCGTGGCCGGCGCCGGAACCGGCAAGACCAACACGCTGGCGCACCGCGTCGCCTGGCTGGTGCTGCAGGGGGTTTCGCCCGAGCGGATTCTGCTTCTCACCTTCACCCGCCGCGCGGCGCAGGAGATGACGCGCCGGGCGCAGAAGATCGTCGGCGAGGCGGCCAAGGAGGTCAGGCTGCCCTGGTCGGGCACCTTTCACTCGGTCGCGAATCGGCTCATCCGGCGCCACAGCGCTCGGCTCGGGCTGGACGCGAATTTCAGCGTGCTCGACCGCGGCGACGCCGCCGACCTGATGGACGTCGTGCGCCACGAGCTCGGGCTGTCGAAAATGGAGAAGCGCTTTCCGCGCAAGGACACCTGCCTCGCGATCTACTCGCATCGCGTCAACACCCAGGGGTCGCTGCGGCGCACGCTGATCGACGCCTTTCCCTGGTGCGCCGAATGGGAAGACGAGCTGGCGCGCCTGTGCCGCGCCTACGTCGAGAAGAAGCTCGCCAACCAGTCGCTGGATTACGATGACCTGCTGCTCTACTGGCATGCGATGGCCGCCGACCCGGGGCTCGCGGCCGAGATGAGCGCCGCCTTCGACCATATCCTGGTCGACGAGTACCAGGACACCAACGCGCTGCAGGCGCAGATCCTGAAGCTGCTTCGCCCGACGGGCGAGGGCGTGACGGCGGTCGGCGACGACGCGCAGTCGATCTATTCGTTCCGCGCCGCCACGGTCGAGAACATCCTCGGCTTTCCGGCGCAGTATGCACCGCCTGCGCAGGTGGTAACGCTCGAGCGCAACTACCGTTCGACCCAGGGCGTGCTCGACGCGGCCAACGCGCTGATCGGCGAGGGCCGGCGCCAGTACCGCAAGATCCTGCAGGCCGCGCGCGGCGCCGGCGAGCGCCCGCGCTACGTGACCGTCGCCGACGACCAGGCGCAGGCGGACTACGTGGTCGGCCGCGTGCTCGAGGCGCGCGAGCGCGGCGTGGCGCTGCGGCGCCAGGCGGTGCTGTTCCGCGCCTCGCACCACAGCGACGTGCTCGAGCTCGAGCTGGTGCGGCGCGACATCCCCTACGTGAAATACGGCGGCCTCAAGTTCCTCGAGGCGGCGCACGTCAAGGACCTGCTCGCGGTGCTGCGCTGGGCCGACAACCCGAAGAACCGGGTGAGCGCGTTTCGCGCCCTGCAGCTGCAGCCCGGCGTGGGACCGGCGACCGCGGCGCGCTTGTTCACCCGCTTTGAAGCAGGCGCTTTTTCCTGGAAGGAACTGAAGACGAACAATCCGGAATTCGATTCATTGATGGTAATGCTCGGCAACCCCGACACCCCGTGGCCAGGCCAGGTCGGGAGAGTGCGTGAATGGTTCGAGCCGGTCCTGGAGCAGAAATACGAGTCGGCCCAGGCGCGCGCGGGCGACCTGTGGCAGCTCGAGCGCGTCGCGCAGCAGTTCGCGACGCGCGAACGCTTCCTGACCGAGCTCGCGCTCGATCCGCCGCAGGCGAGCGGCGACCTCGCCGGTGCGCCGCACCGCGACGAGGACTACCTGGTGCTCTCGACCGTGCACTCGGCCAAGGGGCAGGAGTGGGACGCGGTGCACGTGCTGAACGTGGCCGACGGAAATTTTCCCTCCGAGTACGCCACCGGCCGCGCCGAGCTGATCGAGGAGGAGCGGCGCCTGCTCTACGTGGCGATGACGCGCGCGAAGTCCGAACTGCACCTGATCGCGCCGCTGCGCTACTACGTGACAGCGCAGCCGCGCCGCGGCGACGCGCACGTCTACGGCGCCACCAGCCGCTTTCTCACCCGCGCGGTGATGGCGTGCCTGCAGCCGGCGGTGTGGCCCGAGGCCGACGAGGCCGAAACCGCTCCCGCGCGCGAAACGGCCCCTGTCGACGTCGCCGCGGCCCTGCGCGGATTGTGGTCTTAGGCGGCACCGGCCCGATTTGAAAATCGCGCGCGGCCGGTCCATCATTGCCGCTCGTTTTCGTACCGCAAGCGAGCTGCCATGAAAGCTGACAATATTCTCGCAACCATCGGCGACACGCCGCACATCCGCATCAACCGTCTGTTCGGCGACACGCACCAGGTGTGGGTCAAGTCGGAGCGCGCCAATCCGGGCGGCTCGATCAAGGACCGCATCGCGCTGTCGATGGTCGAGGCGGCCGAAAAGAGCGGCGCGCTCAAGCCCGGCGCGACGATCATCGAGCCGACCTCGGGCAACACCGGCATCGGCCTCGCGATGGTCGCCGCGGTGAAGGGCTACAAGCTGGTCCTGGTGATGCCCGAGAGCATGTCGATCGAGCGGCGGCGCCTGATGCTCGCCTACGGCGCGAGCTTCGAGCTCACGCCGCGCGAGAAGGGCATGCCGGGCGCGCTCGCCAGGGCACACGAGCTGGTCGAAGCGACGCCGGGCTCGTGGATGCCGCAGCAGTTCGAGAACCCGGCCAACATCGAGGTGCACGCGCAGACCACGGCGAAGGAGATCCTGGCCGACTTCCCGCAGGGCATCGACGTGCTGATCACCGGCGTCGGCACGGGAGGCCACATCACCGGCTGCGCCCAGGTGCTGAAGAAAGCCTGGCCGAGGCTCAAGGTCTACGCGGTCGAGCCGTCCGCCTCGCCCGTGATCTCCGGCGGCAAGCCGGGGCCGCACCCGATCCAGGGCATCGGCGCGGGCATCATCCCGAAGAACCTGCACGTGCAGTTGCTCGACGGCGTGATCCAGGTCGAGGCCGATCCCGCCAAGGAGATGGCGCGCCGGGCGGCGCGCGAAGAAGGCCTCCTGATCGGCATCTCGTCCGGAGCCACGCTGCAGGCGATCAGGCAGAAGCTGCCCGAGATCGCCAAGGGCGCGACCGTGCTCGGCTTCAACTACGACACCGGCGAGCGCTACCTCTCGACCGAAAGCTTCCTGCCGACCGAATGAGAACGCTCGCCGGGCTTGCGCTGCTCGTCCCCCTGGCCGCGGCCGCCCAGATGGGCGGGCCGGGAACGACGGACAACCCCCGCCACGCCTACGTGATGCGCCGCGGCGTCGACGCGAAATACGCGCGCGCGCACAATCCCCTGCAGCCGAGCGCGCCCAACCTCGAGGCGGGCAGGGAACTCTACCGGCTGCACTGCGCGGTGTGCCACGGCGATTCCGGACTGGGCAGCGAGGCCGGCCGCAAGCTCGACCCGCCGGCCGCGAGCCTGGCAGGACTGTCGCGCCGGCCGATCGGCAGCGACGGCTACTACGACTGGGTCATTTCCGAAGGCGGCGTGCCGGTACGCAGCGCGATGCCGCCGTTCAAGAACGTTCTCAAGCAGGCGGATATCTGGAAGATCGTTCTGTTTCTGCGCACGCTGTGATCGTAGCGCGGGCTGGACGCGACCGGCGCTTCGGGCGAAACTAAGCGGACTCTTTCCAGCAGGGGGTGACATGCCCGTCGCCGACATCAACCACTATTTCGTGCGCGCCAACGACCTCGAAGCGACCAAGCGCTTCTACGTCGACGTGCTCGGCTTCGAAGTGATGCCGCGGCCGGACTTTCCGTTCCCGGGCTACTGGCTCGGGGTCAACGGCAAGATCCAGGTCCACATGGGGCCGCACGGGATCCCCAACTCGGAGCTCTACTACCTCGGCACGCCCGCGGACGCGAAGACCGACCAGTCCGGCGTGGTCGACCACATTGCCTTCGCGGCCACCGAGCCCAAGGCCTTCGTCGAGCGGCTCAAGGGCCAGGGCGTCGAGTACCGCCCGCGCTACCTGCCCGAGTCGCAGCTCTACCAGCTCTTCCTGCGCGATCCGAACGGGCTCACGATCGAGCTCAATTTTTTCGGCATCACCGACGCCCCCGACTGGGGCGGCGAGGACTACTCGAAGATGCCGCGCGTCGAAACCGCGTGACGGCCCGCGATTTCAGCGGCGTCTCGTACGCCGAGGCGCTGGAGCGCGCGCGCGCGCTCGTTCCGGCCCTGCGCGAGCGCGCCGCGGAAGCGGAAGACGCGCGCCAGCTGCTGCCCGAGACCGAGGCCGAGCTGCACCAAAGCGGGCTGCTGCGCTTCGCGCAGCCCAGGCGCTGGGGCGGCATGGAGCTCGACTACGTCGCGCTGTTCGACATCCCGGCCGAAGTCGGGCGCGGCTGCACCTCGACCGCGTGGAGCGTCGCCAATCTCGCGATCCACCACTGGATGCTCGCGCTGTACGACGAGCGCGCGCAGGCCGAGGTCTGGCGCGAGAACCCAGACGCGATCATCGCCTCGGGCATCGCCTATCCGCAGGGCAGCGCGAAACGCGTCGACGGCGGCCTGGTGATCAACGGGCACTGGAACTTCTCCAGCGGCGTCGACGGCAGCCACTGGAACATGCTCGCGGTGACCGTCAAGGACGGCGACGAGGTGGTCGACCACTGCATGTGCCTGGTGCCGCGCAGCGACTACCAGGTGATCGACGACTGGCAGGTGCTCGGCATGCGCGGCACCGGATCGAAGTCGGTCAAGGCGAAGGACCTGTTCGTTCCGGCGCATCGCGCGCTGTCGATGTACCTCGCGCGCGGCGGCGCCGATTTCCCGGGCGCCAGAACCAACCCCAACCCGGTCTACCGCGTCCCGCTCTCGGGCATGGGCTCGCACTGCATCGCCGGCGCCGCGGTCGGCAACGCGCGCGCCGCGCTCGAGCTCAGCTGCGACGCGGTGGGCGGGCGCAGCACCAACTACACCGCGGCGCGCATGCGCGAATTCCAGCCCGTGCAGCTGCGCGTGTCCGCGGCCGGCGCGCGGATCGACGCCGCGCGGCTGATCGTGCGCAACGACTGCCTCGAGGGGCAGGCGATCGCCGAGTCCGGGCGCGAGCCGACGCTGGAGGAGAAGCTGCGCTGGAAGCGCAACGTCGCCTACGCGGTGCAGATCTGCACCGAAGCGGTCGACTCGCTGCACGGCATGGCGGGCGCCAAGGGCATCTACGACCACTACCCGATCCAGCGCCTGTTCCGCGACGCCCATTCGCTGATGGGCCACATCGGCTTTTCCTGGGACGCGCAGGGCGCGCCCTGGGGCC
>Ga0210077_1000439_pt1 | contig 15771 bp, 14 predicted proteins | sample RushMan_CattailN_5_FD_185556 | JGI IMG/M metagenome (GOLD analysis project Ga0210077, IMG submission 185556) | Wetland microbial communities from San Francisco Bay, California, USA, that impact long-term carbon sequestration -... | ecosystem: Environmental > Aquatic > Marine > Wetlands ... | reverse complement strand
TAATACGATTCCGGTGGTTGTTATGACGGGCTATCCTTCCATGGACATTGCCATAGAAACCTTAAAAAACGGTGTCGTCGATTTCATCACAAAGCCATTCGACATGGAGCAGATCCTTCCGACGATTTCAAAAGTAATATCCGCCAGGTCGACTTTTGTTGAAAATATATTATTAAAGGAAGAGGTTGAAAAGAGTCAAAAACTTATCGAGATTAATAACGAGCTCACAATAAAAATAAAAGAGATCGAAACTATTAATCTTATTTTTCAGAATCTGGATCAGGCAAAAAGCAGCCGGGATATTTTCAAGAAGTTGGTGAACCTGTCAGGTAAAATTACACCATGTGATGAAGCTCATTTCTGTTTTTTTACGCAAGAGATGAAAAATTATGAGATTATCACATCTTTTTATAAAGATGGATGTATTACGGCTGATGATTCCGAAATCATCGAGAAGGAGATGATTGAAAAGATTGCCGCGGACGGCATACCTTACCTTATAAAAAGAAAAAATGGGGAAGGAAATATTATCGCTATTCCCTTGAAGATTCGATCCAGAGTTTTTGGTATACTTGCATCCATCATTAACAGCAAAGACAAATGTTTCAGTGAGAAAGACATCTATTTTTTAAATTTTTTGTTGGAAAAGGCATCTTTTTCCATCGAAAATCTGGCGCTTTATGAAAATATTTACGAAAACCTTTTCTCAACCCTTTATGCTTTTGTTGAAACGATTGAGGCAAGAGATCCATATACAAAGCAGCATTCGGCAAGTGTATCCGGATATGCCATGTCCATCGCAAGAGAAAATGGCTGTTCACAAGAGGAAATCACCAAGCTGGAGATTTCCGGCAATCTGCATGATATCGGGAAAATCGGCATCCCGGACAGCATATTATTGAAGCCGGGGAAGCTCACCGATGATGAATATGAGATCATTAAAAAACATCCGGTAATTGGAAGCAATATTATCGGGCATCTAGGAATGTGGACAGATGAGCAGGACATAATAAGACACCATCATGAAAGATTCGATGGAAGGGGATATCCGGACCGGCTTAAAGGAAAAGAAATCCCGTTTCTTGCCCGAATTCTTTCGGTAGCGGACGTTTATGATGCACTGACGACCGATAGATCTTATAGGTATAGGATGTCGAAAAAGGTTGCCGCTGAGATGATCAAAGAAAATTCAGGAACTCAGTTTGACCCGGAAATTGTGGATATATTTTATAACCTTTATAGCAACGGTTTTCTGACAACTTGATATTCTCGAGTTAGCGCATGATCCAACGAATTTGTATTTTATATTACACCAGGGAATATTTAAGATCCTGAGAACGTTTTACGTGGTAAAGCCTTGTGTCGGCCTTTGAGATTAAATCCTCTTCGGTTTCATGGTTTTCAAGCTCGCTTGCTGAGGAAATTCCACAGCTTATTTTTATGCTTATCTTTTTAGATTCCCATTCAAAAACGTGATTTGTAACATCGAACAATATTCTTTTTAATAGCATTTCGGCTTGTTTTATATCCGTATTCGGAAGAAGAATAACGAATTCGTCACCGCCATATCTGGACACGATATCCGCCTGCCTTATTGAACCCATTAAACATCCGGCAAGTTCCCGCAGTACAACGTCTCCGGCCTGATGTCCGAGAGAATCATTGATCTTTTTGAAATGATCGACATCAATCATAATTAAAGAAAGTGGTCTATGATATCTTTTGGCGCTATGAAATTCTTTTCGAATAAAGCCTTGAAATCCTTTCCGGTTTAAAATACCGGTAAGGCCGTCTTTGACGGCCATTTCTTTGAGCTTATGATACTCCTGGGCATTTTTTAAAGACATAGCAAGAATATTTGATACGGTCGAAAGCAGTTCCGTTTTTTCACTATTATATTCATCATTGTTCTTGGGTAATACAGCAATCATGCCCAAAGGGATGCCGGCTAAGCTCAAAGGCAAAACAACCTGTTTGGAAAGTGAAATGGCCTCGGCCGATGAAATTTTAATGTCGGATGAGTAAAGATGAACATCGTTATCATCTATTGAAATATTTTCTCCTGAAATTGAAAAATAGGTTTGGATCATCTCATCTTTTAATTTGTCGAGAATCTTTTTATTGATCTCTTTTTCAGATAGATGGAAAGCCAGATTCCACTTGGAACCGATGCGGTAAAGCAGACCGAGCAATGTAGGATTCATGACATCGAGAAAGCCTGTATCTAAAATTCTGGGAAGAATCATTCCCCAGTTGAGATCATATGCTACTTCGGAACTCAGCCGATTGATAAAGCTTAACTCTTGATTCTTTTTTCTAAGATCTTCCTTTTCTTTTTCGATGTTTTCATTAATATTTTTAAGGTCATTCATCATTCGGAATATTTCGATAAAGGCCTTTCGATTTTCTATCCCGCCCAGAATGGTTTCATAAAGACGTTTTGAAATATTGGACCTCGAGATGAAACCATAAACACCTGTTTGGAGAATCTCAGAAATCTTTTCGGCTTTTTTGTTCTCTCCATAAAGAATAACGCAGGCTTGGGATCTGTTCTCCTGAAGAAGATTTATCCAGTTGGAGGCAAGAATTCCGACTTGATCATAATCGACAAGGATGGCGCTGAACTTGTTGTTCAGGAGAATGTCTTCAACACCCTCCGAAAGCGTTACGGTCACAACGTCGAACCCCTTGGATCCAAGAATCTGCTTAAACAGATTTCCGTCCTTTGTTTGGTTGCTGATGACCAGAATTTTTTCGTTCATACCGACACCTCGACCGGACTCAAAACGATGAAACGCTTTTAAACGATTCACTGAAAAGAATATCAGATTTATCAGGGACGGCTTATGCAAAAGTCGTCAATAAATAATTACAAGAACATCTAATGTCCTGGTTATTTTCACTATTATTAAAACAAATATGCAAAGACCATGCCAGTTCTTGTTTTGAGATTATCGGTGGAAATTAACCATTTGTTTTATTTAGCAAATAATATTCGAAAATAAAATAAAGTAATAAGGATTTCTTTGATTGTGTTCTTAAAGGAATAAACGACAAGATATTGACACATTTGGTAATTTCGGAGGCGATCGGAAAATTTAACTTATCGGCTATAAAACGCCAAGTTATCAGGCAAGGTTGTTTTCTATCAGTGTCAATTCCACCCTGGATCGAGGATGGTTTAAACAGTATCGAAAATCCAAAAACATGGTACGATAGTTGCATATTTTTTATAAAAATTTAGTTTTGACTTTTTATATAACAGCGACAAGGATGACGACTATGCCTCACATTGAAAGACGATCTTATGTCAGAGGGAATTTTTCGTTTAAAATTAAATTTAAAACAATGTCTTCGGATGAATATGAAGCGCTATTAAATTCCCGTGATTCCCGTTTTTCCTTCTTTCAAGAAGAACAAGGTATCGATGCCGCGGAAAATGCTCTAAGTTCTGATACATCAATTGATGCTTCACTGATGAATTATTTGGTAAGGCTTGATGAAAAATTGGATCTCATTTTAGAGTTATTGACAAAGGATAATGAGGCAGCGGATCTGTTTGAGCAGGCAATAGGGGTGAATATCAGCGGGTCAGGCATGAATATCATGGTGGATGAGCCTGTCGAAACCGGACAAATCATTCATTCAAAGATTTATCTTTCAAGAATACCAATGGTTTTTTTGGATGTATTTGGGGAAGTTGTCCGTTCATCTGAAGTGAATGAATGCGGTAAGATTCTTTATTCATTAGGGGTTAATTTCTTAGATCTCAGCGTGAATGACCAGGAAAGGATTATTACAACGGTATTTAAAAGTCAAAGAGGGGATCTCAGAAAGAGAAAAAACGGGCCTTGATCTTGCATGTATTACTCCGTAACCAGAAACTCTATTATTTTACAAGAATAAATTACCTGCTGCCGGGAAAACTTTTCCGCTCCGCCTTTTCGAATCCGATCATTTTTGTTTCTTCGAATGGCTGAGGAAAAAATTAGTGAAAATATCAATAAATGAAGGAGAAAATAAACTATGGATCTAAGTATGAAGGTTCTCATTGTCGACGATTTTGCCACCATGAGGAGAATTGTAAGAAATATCTTAAAGCAGATCGGTTTTAAGAATATCATCGAGGCGGATGACGGAAAGAGTGCCCTCAAGGAACTCAAAAAAGGAAAGGTCGATCTGATATTATGTGACTGGAATATGCCGGAGATGCCGGGGATAGAGTTATTAAAGGCGGTGAGATCCGATAATGAATTAAAGGATATCCCTTTTGTTATGGTGACGGCTGAAGCTCAGAAAGACAACATTGTAGAAGCTGTTAAAGCCGGCGTTAACAATTATGTCGTAAAACCGTTTACTGCGGAAACAATCAGTGAAAAATTATCCAAAGTATTCGGAAGTTGAGACTCGGACTTATTGTGTCAATGGTATGTCTTTTACGTAATCATTATTATTTTCTAAAGGAATTATTCGGCAATGCCGAATATAATGATAAATAAACTGGATACACAGATAAAGAAGGGATTAAAAATGGATATTAATAAAATAGACAATTCATTCCAAACGGTATTGTCATCCACTAAAAAAACAGACTGCGATCAGCAATTCAAGCAAATATTTGATCGGAAATTAGATGAAATAAATGCAACGGGAAACCTTTCCCCTGTTGACGATAAAAGAAATGTTATGGCGCAAAGTGAAAAAATTCTTGATCTTTTAGATCGCTACACCGGAGCTCTGGCTGATCCGACAAAATCTTTAAAAGATATCAGACCTTTAGTGGGCATCATCGAAAAAGAAGTCGGAGCAATCCAATCCGGGACTGAAAATCAAGTCGTTGATGATAAAGCCCTTGACAAAATTGTTAAGGATTTGGCTGTGACTGCAAAAGTGGCGATGTATAAGTTCCATCGCGGGGATTTTATCTAAATCTTCCCATTATTTCCCAGACCGTTGACAACTTGGCTTTTTACCATAATACGTTAAAAAAAGCCTCGAGCTTGGCTTCCAATGACAGCGTCGTCGTCGCGTTTTAAAGCATGTTTCGTCACGTGATGGTTTTGTTTTTATTTCCCCTATTTAATCGGCGTCCTGAAATTTCTTCACAAGATATGCACCTTTAATCTTTTTTCCCCTTGATTTGTTTTAAATATTAGCATATTAAACAAGCTTAATGTTGCAGAAAAACGAAAAAAGCGCTTTTTAGCCAAAATTTCCTCAATGTATTATGTTTAAGGTTTGATTAACCTCAAGAGAACATATTATGGCAAAAATTTTAATCGTTGATGATAATCCGGAAGTGCTGAAACTTATTGCCAGTATACTGGAGACGAATGAATATGAGGTAGAAACGGTATCCAGGGGAGAATCGGCGATCAAAAAACTGGAAAGTAATGATTATGACATGGTATTAACCGATCTTATGATGCCTGATGTGGACGGCATGCAAGTTCTTGAGCATGTAAAATCAAGAGCATCCAGAACCATGTGCATTATTCTTACCGGCCATGGTACCATTAAAAGTTCCGTCAAAGCCATTAAAAGAGGCGCTTTCGATTATATCACAAAGCCGGTTTCCCCCAGCGAACTTCTTATTATTGTTGAAAAAGCCCTTAAATTTAAAAATCTTGAGGAAGAGAATATAAGGCTTAAGAAGGAATTAAAAGGGAAATATCATTATAAAAATATTATCGGGACCAGTCAGGTCATCAAGAAAATATACGATCTTATCGAAAAGGTATCTGATACAGACGGAACAGTTCTGATCACCGGCGCCAGTGGTACAGGTAAGGAATTAATCGCAAGATCGATTCATTATAACAGCCAAAGGAGTGATAAACCGCTTGTTGTTATTAATTGTGGCGCTGTTCCTGAAGCCTTACTGGAAAGTGAACTCTTTGGACACGAAAAAGGTGCGTTTACAGGTGCCTACAAAAAAAGGATCGGTCGATTTGAAATGGCTAACGGCGGGACTGTTTTTTTGGATGAAATTGGAGAAATGAGTCCTGCATTGCAAATAAAGCTGTTAAGAGTATTACAGGAACAGCAATTTGAAAGAGTGGGCGGAACAAAAACGCTCCATGTAGACCTCAGATTTATCGCAGCCACCAATAAAAATCTGACAACCGCCATTAATATGGAAAAATTTAGAGAAGACCTCTATTATCGATTGAATGTTATTCCGATTAAAGTGCCGTCCTTAAAACAACGTCGATCGGATATTCCTTTACTCATCGATTTTTTTCTCAAAAAATTTCAGAAAACAAAAGACAAAAAGATAACGGGTTTTACTCAGTCTGCTATGGATTCAATGTGGGCATATGACTGGCCCGGTAATGTCAGAGAGCTTGAAAACGTATTGAAAAGGCTTACCATCCTTTGTGAGGGTCCGGTGGTGAATATGGATGATCTCCCTGAGAACATAAGAGATGTCAGTGAAACGGGTCGTTCGGACGAGGAAGTTATCCTCGGGGATGACTTAAATCTGAATGAAGCGGTTCAAGATTATGAGAAAAGGATTATTCTTGAAGCCTTGGAGAAGAGCAACTGGGTAAAATCTAAAGCTGCAAAACTACTTAACATTAACCGGACAACCTTGGTGGCAAAGATCAAAAAACAGAATATAGAAATCGATAAGGCCGCTTCTGCATAAGGGTGTTTTCGTTCGCTGAAGGATTTTATATGGCATTTCATTCAGATCGGTCACAAGAGAAGCTTCATTGTCAAAAAAATGACGGTTTGCATCCGTTATTTTTTCTTTTTTAATCCATCCTCTCATCAGGAGAACACCCCCTTTCTCGATTTAGAATAAGTCAGGTCAAAGAAGACTATATAAAAATATAGCTAAAACAAGTGGATAAGACTTAATACCCATTGATTTGATCTTCATTCGAAAGTGATTCATATCCCCTCATTTTATCTCACCATAATTCCAATCCTGTTGGCATACTAATTGCTGTAAAATGAAGCATGAAAGGCAATTTTACACGATCGATTCCTGCTATATTATTATCTCTCTTATTAATTTGTCATTCCAGCAAGATAGGAGCAAGTCCGAATCCTTTGGCAAAAAAAATATATAAAGGAGCGATAAGCCGGATTGTTTCAATCAAAACACATCAATCAAATGATCAAACCACTGTTACGATTGCGGGTGACGGCAACATTTCCGAATGTATCACCCAAACCTTTAAAGCGCCTCCCAGAATTCTTGTTGATATCAAGTGTGCGGCGCGATTGCTTGAAGCAACGTCCGTCAATGTGGATAACCCGTATATAAAATCGATAAGGATTGGATATCATTTTAATAAAATAAGGGTAGTCATAGATGTCAAAGGGGATAATGTTCCCGCATATAAAGATAAGTTTAAGAATAATGTATTGATCGTCACTTTAAAATCAAAAAAAATTCCGATCGAAACAAGTCATTCCCGACATCCTATTAAGAAAGAGAAAACCAAAACGTCGACAAAGATTAAAGAATATGAAAAAAAAAAGACGGATGATATCCAAAAAGCGGTTAAGCATTTAGAAGAAGAAAAGCATATCGCGAGAACCCAAAATCCCTTAGACCCTAAAACCGCAAACAGTCAAGTCCATGTTCCCGAGCAAAATACGGATCCTGTTTTACCCAAGAAAATATCCGTCAACAAACACGATCCGATTAAACCAGGTCCCGGAGTGAAGCTGGTTCAAATGGTGGATGATGACGGAAAAGACGATACGTCTTTTTACTTGAAATGCCTTAGAGATTACATCTCTAAAGATTGGGAAGGGGCGATTTTAAATTTCACGAATTTTATAAAAAAATATCCTAATGGCAGATATACGGGAAAAGCATATTTTATTTTGGCGAAATCTTATGATCAACTAAATTCAAAAAATATCACTGCTCATTTTAAAAATATTAAAGATCACTATGAGGATGCCGTCAGCAGGTTTCCGGCTTCTGAATATGTGCCCGATGCGATGTATAGCATCGGGACTCTTTTTTTTAAGATGAAGAATTATTCCGAGGCAATGGGGTACTATAATCTAGTTCTAAAACAAGAAAAATGTTCTATGCTCCAAATTAAAGCATTGGCACATAAGGTTAAGGTTTTGATCTTGAAAAATAGAAAATCAGAGGCTCTGACCGACCTGAATCAATTGGAACAAATTACTTCCAAATATCCTGACTTACCAGAAAGAACAGAAGCGAGAAAAGAAAAAGGAAAAATTTTATATGAAATGAACAGGTTTTATGAGTCGATAGAAATCCTCGATAAACTAGTAAGGGAAAATCCTGAAAATCTATATGTGTATCCGGAAATTTCACTGTATCTGGGCTATAACTATTATCAGTTGGGAAATACCAAAAAGGCAAGAGAAAACCTATATCGATTCTACAATATATGCCCTGATCGAGAAATAAACGATCTGGTTCTTAACCAGATCGGTGATACTTATCGAAATGAAGGATTAATCAAGGATGCCGTTAAATTTTATCGACTTGTTCTTGATCGTTTTCCGAATACGGACGGTGCAATCATCAGCAAGATCCGGCTGGCCGAGCAGCAGGAAGATAAAGATTGGATTGAAAAGACAAGAAAAGAGGTAGGGTCGCCTCAAAATATTTATGAAGATATCGTTCATCGTTCGGTTGACAAAAAAGAAGAAAAGAACCCTTTGATACAACTTTCCATGCTAAAGCTGGGGATTACCTACCAGAAAGAAAATAAATATCAAAAAAGCCTAAAAGTATTAAAAGAATTGCTGGATCAATATCCAACGACATCTCTCAAAAGAGAGTTGACTCACGCCCTGATGGTGACTCTCGAAGGCATCCAAAAAAAAGAAATTAAGGATAAAAATTATATCAACATTATCAATTTATATTTAAACGAAAAAAAACTGTTTTTAATGATAAATGTGCCTGAGCTATTTTTACCTGTAGCGAGAGCATTTGTTTATGTGGATCTTAAAGACATGGCTGCCGAAGTGTTTAAAAAAGCGGATATCCTCTTATCGGACACGGAAAAACCTGATGATCTTCTTTTTTTAATGGGCAAATATTTTTATGAGAAAGGCAATATCGACGGAGCTTTTAAGAGATTCGATATATTGACGGAAAAATATCCGGATTCAAAATATTTGCCGGAAGCATACCGGATGAAAGCAAATATTCTCTTAAACCAAAAAAAATATGTACAGGCAACGGATACTTTTGATGTCGCTTTAAGATATCCGGTTACAACATGTGAAAAAGCGCATATCTTAGTAAAAAAAGCAAAGGCGTTAATCGGAAGCAATTTTAAAGGTAAAGCCTTGAACAGCATCAATCAGGCGAATGAATTAAAAAAAGAATGTGATGACGGGGATATCAATGTCGATAAGGAAATAGGAGATGCATATCTCTCACTGGGCGATGCAAAGAAAGCATCGGATATCTTTAGCCGAGCCGTTGAAAAGGCAAAAGGTGATCCTGATAAAGTGCCGCTTAAGCTAAAATTGGCAAAATGCTATTGGTTGTTAAATAAAAAAGAAGATTCTCTTGCGATTTATCATCAGATTTCGAGCCTTAATGATCCATTCTGGAGCAATCTGGCTAAAGAAAAGATGAATGAGATCCAATTTAACGGGGAGAATATATCCAAGAAGGTAAAATAGACTCATAAAATGGGAGACGGCGTTTAGAGATGATTAGGAAGAAAATATTACTGGCCGACAATAATATCAACGGCCGGTCGCATGATATGTGTGAGGCCTTTCTTGCATCAGGCTACGAGGTTAAATTCGCTGACAACGGAAGGTTGGCTTATGAAGAGATCATTAAAGATCACTATGATCTTGTTCTAACGGACCTTAACCTGGCTCAGATAAATGGAATAAGCCTGTTAAAGAGAATCAAGGACTTCAATGCAAAGCTTCCTGTCATCCTCATGGCGGATGAAGCTTGTGTTAATGATGCCGTTGAAGCAATGAAGCTTGGTGCCAACGACTTTTTGTTGAAACCCCTGGTACCCAAAATGATACAGCTGATTCATTCGTATATTGAAAACGGATTGGATATTAAAGGAAATGGTGGCGCAAGGAAACGATTTAAAATCGTTACACAAAATAAAAATATGAAGAATCTTTTACAGTTGGCAAGAGATATCGCCGACAGCAAGGCTTCTATCTTTATACAGGGAGAATCGGGAACCGGAAAAGAACTTTTTGCCAGATATATTCATCAATACAGCGCCAGAAAAGATCAGCCGTTTGTGGCAGTCAATTGCGCCGCCTTGCCGGAAAATTTGCTTGAAAGTGAACTGTTCGGGCATGAAAAAGGTGCATTTACCGGAGCCATTTCCAGGAAAAAAGGCAAATTTGAACTGGCCAATCATGGAACGCTCCTGTTGGACGAAGTCAGTGAAATGGATTATCAGCTTCAATCCAAGCTTTTAAGAGTATTGCAAGAAAGAGAGATCGACAGGATTGGCGGAACGCAGCCGGTTCCCATTGATGTCCGATTTCTTGCCACCACAAACCGGGGTATCGAAAAACGAATTAAAGATGGAAAGTTCAGAGAAGATCTTCATTATCGGCTGAATGTCATGCCAATTCACTTGCCTCCGTTGAGGGAAAGGCAAGATGACATTCCATTGCTTGCAAAGCATTTTGTCGAAAAATACTGCAAGCTGGAAAATAGATGTGTCAAAGGGTTGACAGATGAGGCGATGGTTTCTCTGATGGAAATGACGTGGAAAGGAAATGTCAGGGAACTCGAGAACATCATTGAGAGAGCCGTCTTAATGTGCAAAGGGGATGTATTAGACCAACAAGACCTGTTTCTTCCTGAAAGAGATCGACAGTCTGATGTGACGACACCATCGACGAATTTGCCGGTCTCTTTAAAAGAGATTGAAAAAAGTGTCATTTTGAACACATTGGACCAAACAAATGGAAACAGAACTCATGCGGCTGAAATCTTGGGCATAAGTGTTCGGACATTGAGAAATAAAATGAATGAGTATCGAAAAATAATGGAGACGCAGTAAAAAAGGCATGCAAATTGCTAATATAATTTTATTCTATTAAAAAATTCTAAAAAAATAATCCGATTGTCTAAAGGAAATGCCCATGCCAGACAAATTGTCCTTTGCAAAAACATTTCATGCCCTGGAAAAAGCCATCAGTATCGCTCAACAGAGAAATTCATATATAACCAGTAATATCAGCAATATAGATACACCAGGGTACAAACCGAAAGATATAGATTTCAAGAGCGAATTGGCCAGCGCCCTTGAAACAAACCGAACAGTGGATTTGGAAAAAACAGACCCAAGGCATATCAGCCTTGAAAATAATGGCCGTCAAATCGTTGAACCTTACGAAGAAGAGCGTGAATGGAATGGCTATAACTGGGTAAACATTGACAAGGAAATGACGAAGCTGTCGGAAAATAATTTGATTTACCGGTCGGCGGTTGAGGTCCTTTTAAGAAAAATATCTTTATTAAAAGAGGTTATCAAAGAGGGAGGACAATAGAATGAATTTTTTAAAATCTCTTGAGACCAGTGCCTCAGGACTTTATGCCGAGAGAAAAAGAATGGATATCATTGCCAGCAATCTTTCGAACATAGAGACGACGCGTACAGAAGAGGGCGGGCCTTATCGCAGAAAGATGGTGGTCATGAGTACAAAGGAAATGGATCAAGGCTTTGATGATGTGTTTAACAATTCTCTCAAGGGCGTTCAAATTGAAGATGTTGTTGAAGATAAAACACCGTTTAAAAAAGTCTATAATCCGGGGCATCCAGATGCCGACAAAAATGGGTATGTATTAAAACCGAATGTCGATCTCGTTGTAGAGACGACAAACATGCTGATGGCCAGAAGAGCATTTGAGGCCAATATAGCGGCCATTAAGGCCACAAGAGAGATGGTCATGAAAGCGCTTGAAATCGGGAGATAACATATGGATGATTTAAAAATTGGTGGTTGGCAGCCGACCGCGCCTAAAAAATTTACAAATGTCGATAAACAGAACACTGAAGGATTCGATAAGGTCATCAAAGGCGCAATTAACAATCTCAATAAAGCTGAGGAGGGGTCAAACAAATCTGTCATGGATCTCTTAAATGGCAAGGCGGACATTCAAGAGACAATGATAAGTCTCCAAAAGGCGGATATATCCATGCGGCTGTTTCTGGCGATCAGGAATAAAGCGATGGATGCCTACCGGGAAATCATGCATATGAATTTTTAACATAGGAATGCTATAAGGACACCTTAGGAATGAATGATTCAATCAGACAATTTTTGAAATTAATAAATTCATTGCCGCTTTCCAAAAAGATCAGCATGATATTTGTCATCGTTCTTGTAATAGCAGGCTTTGCGCTAATGTTTTTCTGGGCGAATCAGGAAAATTATAAGGTATTATTCAGCAATCTTTCTCAAAAAGATGGTAGTGCCATCGTTGCCGATCTCAAGAAAAAGAACATTCCCTTTAAGATTGAAGCAAATGGAACAATCATTTTGGTCCCGGCGGAAAAAGTCTATGAGTTGCGTCTTTCCATGGCAGGCGAAGGTCTCCCAAACGGAGGGAACGTCGGCTTTGAGATATTCGATCATCCTGATTTTAAAACAACGCGGTTTGTACAGGAATTGAACTACCGGAGAGCCCTCGAGGGTGAACTGGCAAGGACGATCAACCAGTTTAAAGAGGTGAACAATTCAAAAGTATTTATCGTAATACCTGAAGAATCGCTTTTTATCGAGGACAAGAAGCCTGCATCTGCATCGATACAACTCGATTTGAAGTCAAGCCTGCCTCCTGAACGGCTCACTGCAATTGTGCATCTTGTCGCCAATGCCGTCGAAGGGTTGGAACCTGAGCATGTTACCGTCGTGGATACAAAAGGAAGGCTTATTTTTAAAGGCGGAACCGATGATAATTCATCGTCCGCATTAAGCGGCTCACAATTGGACTATAAAAAAAGGATTGAGAGCCAGACAAAAGAAAACGTTCAAAGTATGCTTGAGCGTATTGTCGGCTTGGGAAAGGCCATTGTCCGAGTGAATGCCGAGATCAATTTTGACAAAATTACGCAGAATGAAGAAGAATATGACCCGACGGCAACGGCTGTCAGAAGTTCGAGAGATATTGAAGAGAACGCCCAGAGCGGTGAAAAAAGCAAGGAAACCGCTCAAACACTGATAAATCAGAGGCGGGGAGTGGTCCAACCTCCAAATGAAACTCAGAATAAAAAGACGAAAAAGGATGTTGCTACAAATTATGAAATAAATAAAATTACCCGAACAATTCTGAAACCGGCAGGAACAATCAAACGGCTTTCCGTTGCCGCGGTGATTGACGGAAAGTATGAGTTGGAGAAGTTAAATGACGGCACGACGAAAAGAAAATATATACCAAGGACCGAACAAGAACTCAAAAAATTCGAAGAAATTGTAAAAAAAGCTATGGGGTATAATGAAGATCGAGAAGATCAAGTTTCCGTAAGCTCAATTTCATTTTCAGATACAATTCCAACGGATAATAACATAATACCGGAGCCCGGCAAATTGGATTTAGTTCTGAACCTTGCAAGCGACTATCGAAAAACAATCATAAATCTTACCCTGATCGCCATGGTTTTTATTTTCATTGTGAGACCCTTATTAAAGAGTATAAAAGCCGTGACCAAAGAAACGTTGTTCGCAACAGAAGAATTGACGAGAGTTTCGGAAGAATATGCTCAGATCCCGGAGTCCAGAGGCATGGATATGAAAAATAGAGTTCGTGAAATAAGCCAAAAGAATCCCGAAAAAGCCCAACAGCTCATTAGGGGATGGATCGGTGAAAAGGAATAACAGTCGATCATGAAAATGAATGTCGATAAATTATCAGGGCCGCAGAAGGCCGCCATTCTTTTTTTGGCAATGGGGGAAGAATTTTCCACCACCTTCTTTAAAGAACTCGACGAAACGAGCATCAAAAAAATAGGCAAATACATGTCTGAAATTTCGTATATACCTTCCGATGTTTTGAGCACCGTGATGGATGAGTTCCTTATCAATTTTAGGTCTGAAAGCGATGTAGTTGTTTCAGGAGAAAATTTTCTGAAACAGGTTGTCAATAAAACATTGGATAAAGAAAGTGCCCGAGAAGTATTTAAGGTTATCGGTGAAAAAAGCAACAATACCCCTTTCAGCGATCTTTCATATATACCCGTTGAAAAGCTGATCAATATTATCCAGGGGGAACATCCTCAAACCATTGCCCTGATACTGTCTTACTTATCTTATGAAAAAGCGGCTGAAGTCCTGAAGTCTTTCCCGGAAGAGCTTAAAATCGATGTTGCGCTAAGGCTTGTTCAGATCGGACAAGTCGATGTCGACATCGTAAACGAGCTTGATAAAGTCATTAAAAGCGAGCTTTCCAAGATAGGAGGTGCAACCCGGAAATGTGATGGGGTAGAGACCTTGGCAAATATTTTAAACCAGGTCGACGGGATCACCGAAGAATCGGTTTTGAACCATATCGAAAATGAAGACAGCGAATTGGCGGATATGGTCAGGCAGAAAATGTTCGTTTTTGAGGATCTGCTGCAGCTTGAAAACAGACATTTCAGAGATATTCTCCAAAATGTGGATAACCAGTTATTGATCAAGGCACTGAAAACAACTTCAGATGAAATGAAGGATAAAGTTTTCAGTAATTTGTCGGAAAGAGCTTCGGAAATGCTCAAAGAAGATATGGAAGTCATGGGGCCTGTTAAATTAAGCGAGGTCGAGGACGCGCAACAGGAGATCATAAAAATAGCAAAGAGGCTCGAGTCGGAGGGACGAATCGTTCTGGCTAAAGGCGGTGATGATGTCTTTGTCTAACAATTTGATGAAAATAACGGGCGAAATGGAATCGTGGCTACGATATGAGATGGAGACTTTTGAACCTTTTGGTGAACAGCAGAACAGCAGGGATAAAGATTTTATATCTTTGAGGAACGGAGCGCAGGAAAAATCGAAATTCATTCCCCTTGAAGGCTTGAAGAATACCGACGGAAGCGAAAATGCAGGCGGTGATGTATTACAAAACCCACAAGAAAATTTCGACCGTCTTGAACAGGAGGCATATGAAAAGGGGTTTGCCCAAGGCGAAAAGGACGGTTTTGAACTCGGCGAAAAAAAAGCGCTTAAAATTATAGAAAATATAGAAAAATTGTTTAAGGAATTCACCAGCCTCAAACAGGATGTACTTAGAGAAAATGAAAAAGAAATATTAGATTTGATTTTTGCGGTTGTCGAAAAAATTGTTCACCATGAAGTCAGACAGGATGATACCGCAATAAAAGAAGCGATTTTGAATGCACTGGATATGGCAATGGAAAAGAGCAAGGTAATTTTCAACGTCAATCCGGATGATTACGACTTTGTTGAAAAATTAAGGCCCGATCTTTTTCGTCAAAACAACGAAATCAAGTCGATTGTGGTGACGTCGGACCCGGCAATTTCAAGGGGTGGTTGTTTTTTAGAAACGCCTCGTGGGAATATTGATGCGACCATCGAATCGAAATTGGAAAAAATTTATCAATGCCTTCAAGAAACCATTCAATAAAGGTTTTCTTTGAAAGGATCCGGTTTGTCAACACAGACGATGAATGATCTTAAACCAAAAATCGAGTTTAATAAATACAAAGAAGCGCTGAAATCATGCCGGCCTATTAAAATGGAAGGCAAAATCGTTAAAGTGGCGGGCATCGTTGCCGAAGCCGACGGCCCGGGCATGAGCATCGGAAGCCTTTG
>Ga0210077_1000438_pt1 | contig 15785 bp, 14 predicted proteins | sample RushMan_CattailN_5_FD_185556 | JGI IMG/M metagenome (GOLD analysis project Ga0210077, IMG submission 185556) | Wetland microbial communities from San Francisco Bay, California, USA, that impact long-term carbon sequestration -... | ecosystem: Environmental > Aquatic > Marine > Wetlands ... | reverse complement strand
GGTCAACGGAACCGTCAATGACGTGGCCATGTGCGGCGCGGTCCCGCTGTATCTCAGTGTTGGATTGATCATAGAAGAGGGCTTTTCCATGGGCGATTTGGAAAAGATTCTTCACGACATGAACCAAGCTGCTGAAAAAGCCGGCGTCAAAGTGGTCACCGGGGACACCAAGGTCGTGCCCAAAGGTGCGGTAGATAAGATCTTTATCAATACTTCCGGCATCGGCATCATTCCCGAGGGGGTGGATATTTCCGGCCAAAACGCCCGGCCCGGGGATATCATCATTCTCAGCGGCACCATCGCCGATCACGGCATGACCGTTTTAACGCAGCGCGAAGGTCTGACGTTCGATTCGCCGCTTAAAAGCGATACGGCGCCTTTGAACCATATGGTGTCGCGTATGCTTTCGAAATGCAAAACCATTCACGTGCTTCGAGATCCGACCCGCGGCGGTGTGGGCACGGCTTTAAATGAAATCGCCGGCAATTCCAATGTCGGCATTCGAATCTATGAAGAAAAGATACCACTTAAAAACGAAACCGCCGGCATCTGCGAGCTTTTGGGATTCGATCCCCTCTACGTCGCCAATGAAGGAAAGCTCATCGCCATCGTCGATGCCGACCATGCAAAGGACGTTCTTTTGGCAATCAAGGCGGATGATTACGGAAAAGATGCCGGGATGATCGGAGAAGTCGTTTCCGATCATCCCGGCAAGGTGGTCATGCAGACCCGAATCGGCGGAAGCAGGATTATTGATATGCTGACGGGGTCTCAACTCCCGAGAATCTGCTAGTGTTCATCCATAAATGGTCTTTTTGCCCAACCTCAGCGTTATGCTCAAAAAATAATCCTCGGAATATAAACTATATGCCTGTGGTTATTTTTTTCGCATGCCTTGATCTTGAACAAAAATCGTCATTTATGGATGAACACTTTTTAGTTCCCTTCTAAGTATTGGAGATGGACACTTTTTGGGAAAAATGGTATTTATCTGAGTTGATCATTAAGGCACTTATTGAAGAAAATATATGATCATATAAATAAAAAACATTGAAACTGGAAAATAGATTTATGGTCAGTAATTCACCCTATAATTCAACTTCAAAATACATCCGGACAACACTTTTATTTTTTTTCCTGATATTGCTGGCCGGTTGCGGTCTGAAAAAGGAAGTGGCTTTTTCAGGAAAGACCATGGGGACCACTTACCATATCAAAGTGGTTGCGGGATTGTTTACCCGTGCGGCAGACTTGCAGAAAAAAATCGACGCCCGCCTGGAAGAAATCAACCAAAGCATGTCCACCTTTAGAAAAGACAGTGAAATCAGCCGGTTCAACGCAGATCAAAAAGTCGGCGACAAATTTAAAATATCCGATGATTTTTACAATGTATTGACCGTTGCAAAGACGATATATAAAGAGACCGGCGGGGCCTGGGACGGCACCGTCAAGCCTCTGGTAGACCTCTGGGGATTCGGAAACGGCAAAATCAGACAGACGGTTCCTGAAAAATCGCAGATAAAGGCATTGTTGTCCGAGGTTGGATTCAATAATATTGAAATTTCAACCGATCACTATCTTGTCAAAAAAAAGACATCCATATTCCTGGATCTTGCCTCCATTGCCAAAGGGTACGGTGTGGATCAGGTCGCCGCGCTCATTCGAGACAACGGGATAAACAATTTCCTCGTGGAAATCGGCGGTGAGGTGTTCGCGTCAGGTTTTCGAAAAGACGGTAAAAAGTGGAGAATCGGGATCAACAGGCCCCAGGAAAACGCCCCGTATAATCAAGTCTACAAGGTTGTTGACATCCATGACAAAGGTTTTGCAACGAGCGGCGATTACCGGAATTTCTTTGAAGTCCATCGCAAACGCTTTTCCCACATCATAGATCCCAGAAACGGATATCCTGTGGATAACGGTGTTGTCAGCGTTTCAATTTTAGCGGACACGTGCACTTTTGCAGACGGTCTTGCCACTGCCGTTATGGTCCTCGGCGATAAAAAGGGGATCGATTTGGTTAACCAACTGGAAAGCACCGAATGTTTCATCGTCACCCAGACTAAAAACGGCGCCCTGGTCGACCATTATTCAAAAGGTTTTTTACCGGGATAAATTGTTGCACACCCGGTAAGAAGATCGATGAAAACTGGAAGTTAAGAAGTTTAGAAAATCAGAAGGTCGGAAACTCTAGGACATGCCAACTCTCTCACCTTCTTGCTCTTACACTTTCTTTCTTTCTCATATCTCAAAATATTTGTGTTTATCCGTGTGCATCCGCGGTTTCTTTATTCTCTTTCCTCTTTTCTATTTTCTCTTTTCTATTTCTTGTTTCCGGTTTAAGCGATCTCATAATATTATTGACATCCAAGGATAAGTCCTGTAATTTTTTCTAGAAGCCATCTCAAAAAAGTCTTTTCGTCCGATATCGGCGTTGAGCCCTCGTCTCAAATCCTCGGCATACTTGAGTATGCCTCCGGGTTGGTACTCGGCCTCGTCTTGATCTCGACCGAAAATCCTAATTTTGAGATGGCTTCTAGTTCATAGAGTATCTTATTTGTTTTTTTAATAAGTTACAGTGGATCAAAACCTTACATCAGACACTGCATGAAAGGAAAGGTAAAGAAAGTGGAAATTGTCGTATTGCTCAAACAGGTTCCGGCAACAGAATCGCTCATCGGGATTGCAGAAGACGGGATATCCATTAAAACAGATGATATCAAGTGGGTCATCAATCCCTATGACGAATTCGCAGTTGAAGAAGCGCTTCGAATCAAGGAAGCGCATGGGGGATCGGTTTCCATCCTTTCGGTAGGATCGGAGAGAACCGTTGAAGCCATGAGAACCGCCCTGGCCATGGGTGCAGACAAAGGGATTCTGATCAATGCTCCCGCCGGCACTGTTTACGACGGTTTAGCCACCGCAAAGATATTATCATCAGTGCTCAAAGATACCCCTTTTGATGTGATTATCGCCGGCCAGCGGGCAGTGGATGACGACAACTTTCAGGTCGGACCGGCAACCGCGGAATTTCTGGGAATTCCCAATATTTCTATGGTGATCAAGCAGGAAATTTCCGACAATAAAATGACCTGCCATCGAACCGTCGAGGGCGGCACCGTCGTTCTTCAAACCCCGCTTCCGGCCCTTTTTACAACCCAGCGCGGCATCAACGAGCCCCGGTATGCCTCTCTTCCTGGGATCATGAAAGCAAAAAAGAAACCCATTGATATGAAAACGGTTTCAGATATCGGGCTCGATCCTGAAGACGTTGGAAAACCGCTGACAAAAATCGTTTCTTTGAAAACGCCTGCCGAGCGCAAGCGCGGCATCATGATAGACGGCGAATCCGCACAGGAAAAAGCGGCCAAGCTTGTCAAGATATTGCATGAAGAGGTCAAAGTCCTTTAACAAGGGAAACCTTTGAAAAATATTCATTTTTGTTCAAGTTCAAGGAGGGCGAAGATTTTAACCAGAGGAATACACTTAGTATTTCGAGGATTAAAATTTGAGCCTGACGCAGAAATTGGGCAAAAAGGGATGTTTTTCAAAGGTTTCAGAGGGAGATTAATATGGTACAGAGGGTACTCGCAATCGCAGAACAATCAGAGGGTGCATTTCGTAAAGTAACTTACGAGACATTGAGCGAGGGGCGGCGAATCGCCGATCAGCTGGGCTGTGAACTTGCCGCTCTGGTCTTGGGAAATAGTATCGAAGGCATTTCAAAAACGCTTGGCCAATTCGGGGCAGACAGGATCATCACGGCAGACGATCCTGCCCTTGCCGAATATTTGCCGGATGCATACGGTAATGTCATCGCCGATGTCATGAACAAAGAAACACCGGATATTGTGATACTGGGGGCTTCCACCCAGGGCAAGGATATTGCCGCACGACTGAGCGCGCGCCTGAATGCACCGCTTGCCATGGATTGTGTTGCCGTGCGTTTTGAAAACAACGATCTTACGGCAACCCGATATATGTTCGGCGGTAAAATTCTCGCGGATGTTGTGCTCGAGGGAAAACCAAAAATCCTGGCCATTCGCCCCAATGCCTTGAAAATTGCCAAAGCCGACGGGGCCGGATCCATTGAAAAAATCGAAGTCGATATCGGTACGACCGCGGTAAAATTCATTGAAAAGCATCTGGAAACCGGCAAAGTTGAACTGACCGAAGCGGATATCGTCGTCTCCGGCGGAAGGGGGATGGGAGGCCCGGATTTCAGCGCTCTTGAGGAACTGGCAAAACTGCTTCACGGTGCCGTAGGTGCATCACGATCCGCGGTGGATGAAGGCTGGCGGTCTGCTTCGGACCAGGTGGGACAAACCGGTAAGGTCGTTTCTCCGAATCTTTACATTGCCTGCGGCATATCCGGCGCCATTCAGCATCTTGCCGGAATGTCTTCATCCAAAGTCATTGTGGCCATCAACAAAGACCCGGAAGCACCCATATTTTCCAAGGCCGATTACGGCATAGAAGGAGATCTTTTCGAGATCTTGCCATTGATCTCGGAAGAAATTAAAAAATTAAACGGCTGATTTGTCGGGAAGAACAAGGCAGATCAAGCAGCCTAACGAATCGTCGTTGCTTTCAAATTTAATATCGTACGGTGCTAAGAATACGCTTTCATTTTTTTAAGTTGTCATAAAGGCTGCCGACACGTTCCGGGGGCCTTTGACATTTTATAGGAAGTTCATGAAATTTTATTTGGCCAGCTTAGGTTGCGCGAAAAACCTCGTGGACAGCGAATTAATGATGGGTCGCTTGATAAAGTCCGGAGGATTCATCACGCAAAATCCTGAAAATGCCGACACCATCATTGTCAATACGTGCAGTTTTATTGAATCCGCCGTCAATGAATCCATCGATACCATTTTAGAGCTGGCAAAATACAAACTCAGTGGCGACTGCCGGCGTCTTATCGTGACCGGATGTCTCCCGGAACGCTTCAGGGAAGCAATTGCCGAATCCTTGCCGGAGGTTGATATATTTTTAGGCACCGGCGCTTTAGATAAGATTGTATCAGCCGTCAACGGCGGACTGAATGATCGGCGCTGTTTTTTGCCGGACCCGAATGAATGCGTTTATCCCGGGCAGGATTCACTCAGGATTCGGAGTTCCGCTTACATGGCCTATCTCAAAATTTCAGAAGGATGCAGCCGGCATTGCACATATTGCATCATTCCGAAACTCAAGGGAAAACAAAGGAGCCGCCGGCCTGAGGATATTGTAGACGAAGCACGCAACATGATCTCGTCCGGCGTCAAGGAACTTATTTTAATCGCGCAGGATACCACCCATTACGGCGCCGATCTCACCCCACCCGTACCCCTTTATCGATTGCTTGAAAAAATTTCAACATTGTCCGAAGATATCTGGATCAGAATACTTTACGGCCATGCAGAAAGTATCGAAGATTCTTATATTCAGGCGATTGCCGAACACAAAAACATTTGTTCTTATTTTGATGTTCCGATTCAACATGCGAGCGACGGCATACTTAAAAAGATGGGCCGCAATTATACATCAGAAGACCTGTATCGGCTATTTGACAAGATCCGATCCGCTGTCCCTGATGCCGCTCTCAGAACAGCGGTCATCGTCGGTTTTCCGGGAGAAACAGATCATGATTTTGAAAGGCTTTTGAAATTTGTGCAGGACATCTGTTTCGATAACCTCGGGGTGTTTATCTATTCCGACGCTGAAGATCTTTCTTCCCATCGGCTCTCAGGTCATATACCTAAAAGCGTGGCCATGAACCGCTATGATCTGCTCATGTCCTTACAGCAAAGAATATCGCTGATCAATAACCGAAAACACATCGGCGAAACCTATAAAGTCCTTGTGGAAGAGCCCCTCGGCAACAACCTGTGCAGGGGGAGAACATTTTTTCAGGCTCCGGAAGTGGACGGCATCACCGATGTTCATTCCGGAAACCAGCTCGTCGGATCCTTTGTTCGTGTCAAAATTGAAGAGGCTTCTGAATATGATCTTACGGGAAAAGCGGTATGAGTGATTTAAAATATAAAATACTGGCACGGGTAAAAAAAGACCTTGAAGACATTGAAGTCGCCCTTGAGCAAAACTTAAACCCGCATTTAGACCTGGTATCCCAAATTGCCGGCCATATATTATTCAGCGGGGGGAAGCGATTAAGACCTTTACTCATGGTCCTGTCGGCTCGAATTTGCGGTTATGACGCAGGCTATGACAAGGTGTTTTCAACTATTTTCGAATATCTTCATGCCGCCACCCTATTACATGACGATCTCGTCGATGAAGCGACATTGCGGAGAGGCAAACCCGTGGCCAATTCCATATGGGGAAATCCCATCGCAGTTCTCGTGGGAGATTTTTTGCTGGCTCGATCGCTGGCCATTGCCGCCGAAACCAAACGGCCGGATCTTATCAAAGTGGTATCGAATATCACCGAGAACATGTCCCAGGGAGAGATTCACCAGTTGATGAGAAAGGGTCATCTGGATCTTACCGAGGCAGAGTACATGGAGATTATAGAGCGTAAGACTGCCGTACTTTTTCGGGGAACATGCCGTTCGGGAGCCCTGATTGCAGATGTTCCTTTGAAAAAAGTGATTGCGCTGTCGGATTACGGCTTCAACCTTGGCATGGCTTTCCAAATGGTGGATGATCTTCTCGACTATTCAAGCGACACCGACGTGCTCGGTAAGGAAGTGGGAGCGGACCTCAAAGAGGGCAAATTAACCCTGCCGGTTATTTATTCGCTTGAGTCGGCCGTCCCAAAAGATAGAGCGCTCATGGAAAATATTATCAGAAGCAGGAATTTTTCTATTAACGATTTTAAAATATTGATAAAAATGATAGACAAGTACGGCGGTCGAACATATACTCAAAATCTTGCAGCAGACTATGTTCGGCATGCAAAAGAAGGGCTCGGCGTCTTTAACAATACAGAAACCAAAGAGACCCTATTGATGATCGCCGATTATACCTTGTCCCGAAAATTTTGATGGATTCGACTTTTTACGAATTCGTCAATGTTGAGTTGAAAAAAATCATTTCACCAAGAACGGAGGTGAATAAAACATGATTGTGCCTTCCAACGCCATTGCCAGATGCGTTACTTTCATATGCTGTCTATTCATCTTCCTTGCACCCCCGATGAATGTTCACGCCGAAAACCCGATCTCTACAAAAACCGTTATGGTTATCGGAACCGGTAAAATTTATAAGGAAGATTCCGCCAGTGCAAGAAAAGAAGCCATTGAAAACAGCTTGGAATCCGCCGTGGAGCGCGTAGCGGTGGGCCTTATACCGCCCGAATCTTATAATCGAACATTTCAAACGCTCAACGAAGCGCTTTATGATCAAACCGCTAAATTTATTCAGGATTACAAAGTGCTGGCAGAGTCTAAAATCAAAGATGTTTACAAGGTAATGGTCGAGGCGCACATTTCCGTCACCGACCTGACAAAATTCCTATCGGACGCCGGGATTATGACTGAAGGGAAATTTTTGCCGAAAATTCTCATTTTAGTATCAGAACAGAACCTTGAAGGCACCTCACCAAAATACTGGTGGGGACGTCAACCCTTAGTTTCGAATACAAATTCGGACATTGCCCTCGCAAAAACAATGAAAAGCAGAGGGTTTCCGGTAATTAATGCCCGTCATATCCCTCAGACAGCAACCATTGACGAGAAATACGACAAACCTGATCTCGATAAGAAGCAAGCCACCGATCTCGGTCGCGCTTTAAAGGCGGATGTCGTCTTATTCGGCAAAGCGGTTGTAGAACGAACACAAAATGTTATGGAACAAAACATAAGGTCTTTTAAAGCCATCGTGTCTGTGCAGGCGGTTCGAACAGACACGGGTGAAGAAATCGCCTCAACAACGCAAAGCGCGGTCACAGCCAATGCCGATGAGGCTGTTGGCGCCGGGAATGCGCTGTCCGCCGCCGGATCGCTTGCCGCTGAAACACTGTCCGGCCATATCCTTGCTGCCTGGCAAAAAGAAGAAGCGCAGACCAACCCTATAGAGATCGTCGTGGAAGGAACGGACAATCTGACGAATTTTGAAAAGTTTGTCCGCATTATTAAGGAAATACCGGATGTCAGTAATCTTCAAGTAAAAGAAATTAAAGCCAAGGAGACTGTCGTCGGCCTCGAATTTAAGGGAACGGCCAAAAAGCTCGCGGATACTTTGATGCTGAGATCCTCTGGATCGGTGGGCATCAATATCTTCGAGGTTTCAAAGAATCACTTGAAAATTGAGCTTCTTTCGGGTTCATCATAGAGCAGTCAATAGATCATTGAGCATCAACATACCCAACATATTAACCGTCATCAGGATCTTGCTGACCCCTCTTTTTGTTATTTTTCTTTTAAAAAATCTGTTCTATCCTGCACTTATCGTGTTCACCGCCGCGGCCATCAGCGACGGACTGGACGGCCTCCTTGCCAGGTATTTTAATCAATACAGTGTATTGGGCGCCTACCTTGATCCCATTGCCGACAAGCTTCTGCTGGCATCTGCTTTTATAAGCCTGGCGGTTCTTAAAATTATTCCCGCATGGCTGACCGTCATTGTGCTCAGCCGTGATATTCTGATTATCACCGGTATTGCTGTTTTTGCGCTTGGAGACATCCATATTGAAATAAAACCGAGCCTGGTGAGCAAATGGACCACGGTTGCGCAGCTTTTGACGATTTTTTTAGTCCTTCTCAATCCCCGCGTTGAAGGCATTTACCAGACCAAAATGTTGCTGTTCTGGATTACGGCCGGCCTTACCATCTCCTCAGGCCTTCATTATATATATGTTGGTCTGAACATTCTTCAGAACTCATACGGAAAGAACCCTGAAAATTGACGGCAAATGCAGAACGCTTGCGCTGATACGGAATTAGCGTGGAGATAATTTGATAAAGGGCTTTTCTTTTCAAATAAAATGATTAATATATAACTTTGGTTATGGTTTGAATTATATCATGCACAGGAGGATGCCATGTGGGAATATACTAAAACAGTAAAAGATCATTTTCTTAATCCGCGTAATGTGGGCGTGATTGAGGATGCCGACGGCGTCGGAGAAGTCGGATCCCTGGCATGCGGAGATGCTCTGACGCTCTATTTTAAGCTGGATGACCATAAACGAATCAAAAATGTAAAATTTCAAACCTTTGGCTGCGCCAGCGCCATTGCTTCTTCGTCGGCCCTGACCGAAATGATTAAAGGCCTTACCCTGGAAGAGGCGCAGAAGATCACCAATGACGATATTGCACAATTTCTGGGAGGCCTTCCAAAACAGAAGATGCATTGTTCGGTTATGGGTCGTGACGCTCTTGAAAAAGCGATTTCAAATTACCGCGGAGAAGCTGAAAAGAAAGTGGAGGGTGAAATCGTTTGTGAATGCTTCGGGGTAACCGACATTGAAATAGAACGCGCCGTCAGAGAAAACCACCTGAAATCTATCGAGGATGTGACGAATTTTGTCAAAGCCGGCGGCGGATGCGAGAGTTGCCACGATAAGATTCAAAAAATTATCGACGCGGCCCTCGGCCGTGAAACCAAAGCAAAGAAAAAAGTCCTTCGTCTGACCAACATTCAGAAAATTAAGCTCATAGAAGAGACATTGGAACGTGAGATCAAACCGGCTCTCAAAAAAGACGGCGGCAACATTGAACTTGTGGACGTGGACGGAAACCATGTTCTTGTGAAACTTCAGGGAACATGTGCTGCCTGCAGTGCTGCCGAGATTACGCTTAAAAATTATGTCGAGTCGAAGCTCAGGGAATTGGTTGCTCCTGAACTTCTGGTTGAGGAGGTGCAATCGTGAAAGTCATTTATCTGGACAACAATGCCACGACACGGGTTGCGCCGGAAGTACTCGAAGAAATGCTTCCTTATTTTAGTGAATTTTACGGAAATCCATCCAGCATGCATACATTCGGCGGCACGGTGGAACACAAGATCACCGAAGCACGGGAACGATTGTCCGGACTGCTGGGTGCTTCTCCGGAGGAAATCATATTCACAAGCTGTGGGACAGAAAGCGACAACACTGCCATCCGGGCTGCGATTTTATCAAATCCCGACAAGAAGCATATTATAACGTCCAGAGTGGAGCATCCGGCCATAAAAAATCTTTTTGAGTATCTGTCCAAAAACGGCTATCGGGTGACATTCGTGCCGGTTAACCGCAAGGGTCTTCTTGATCTGGATTATCTGTATAAAAATCTTAGTGAAGATACGGCAGTGGTCAGCCTGATGTGGGCCAACAATGAATCCGGTGTTATTTTCCCCATCGAAGAAATCGGAAAAATTTTAAAGGAAAAAGGAATCGTATTCCATACGGATGCGGTTCAGGCAGTGGGAAAAATTCCCATCGATCTTAAAAATGTTGATGTGGATATGCTCTCTCTGTCGGGACATAAACTTCACGGTCCAAAAGGCGTGGGGGCTTTATATGTTCGAAAAGGCACCAAATATTCGCCCTTTTTAATCGGCGGCCATCAGGAAAAAGGCCGAAGGGGCGGAACCGAAAATGCCGCTTCCATTATCGGTCTCGGAAAAGCAAGTGACCTTGCCGCCCACCATCTTTTGGCTGAAAATGTCAGGGTTAAACGATTGAGAGACAGACTCGAAACCGAAATATTAAACCGCGTTCCCAATGCCATCATTAACGGTGATAAAGAACACCGCCTGCCGAACACCACCAGTATCGCCTTTGAGTATGTTGAAGGTGAATCCATCCTTTTAATGATGGACGAGTACGGTATCTGTGCTTCGTCCGGATCAGCGTGCACCTCGGGCTCGCTGGAACCCTCCCACGTTCTGAGAGCCATGGGCGTGCCATTTACCGCTGCCCACGGATCGGTCCGTTTCAGTCTCAGCATTTACAATACCGAAGAAGAAATCGACTTTATCATCGAAAAACTTCCCCCCATTATCGAACGGCTGCGGGAGTTGTCCCCTTTCTGGAAAAAAGCGCTATAGGAGCCGATTATGTATAAAGTAATGGTCAGGGACAACATGTCCCCTGTTGCAAAGGACATACTTGAAGCTTCGGGAGAAATAGAAGTTGTCGTTGATAACGACAAAGCGACATCGGACCCGGAGGTTTTGTCCAAGATTATCGGTGAATTCCACGGACTTGCCATCCGAAGCGGAACCCGGGTTACCCAAGAGGTATTAAAAAATGCCCATCGGCTCAAAGTGATCGGCCGCGCCGGAATCGGGGTAGACAATATCGATGTGCCCGCCGCCACAAAACAGGGGATCGTTGTTATGAATGCACCCGGCGGCAACACGATCACCACGGCAGAGCATACCATATCCCTCATGCTGGCCCTTGCGAGAAACATTCCTCAGGGAACGGCATCCCTTCGTCAGGGAAAATGGGACAAGAAGAAGCTCTCCGGCATTGAAATAACCGGAAAAACCTTAGGGATCGTCGGCCTCGGACATATCGGACGCGTGGTGGCGGATCGTGCGCAAGGCCTGAAAATGACGGTTATCGCCGCCGACCCTTTTGTCAGCCAAGAGGCTGCAAAAGCCCTTGATGTGGAACTTGTTCCCTTGGATGAATTACTTAAGCGTTCGGATTTCATAACGCTTCATGTCCCGCGTCTAAAAGAGACCACGGGAATGATCAACGAAACCACCCTAAAAAAGATGAAACCAGGGGTCAGAATCATCAACTGCTCCCGGGGAGAAGTGGTGAACATCGACGATCTTTACCATGCCGTCTCAAGCGGACATGTTGCGGGCGCGGCCCTGGACGTTCTTCCCCAGGAACCGCCGGACCCGGACTTGCCCATACTCCAGCATCCGAACGTCATATTTACGCCCCATTTGGGTGCCAGTACCGGAGAAGCCCAGGTAAAAGTAGCGGAAATGATTGCCACTCAGATGACCGCTTTTCTTTTGGACGGCATCATCATCAATGCCGTCAATTTCCCGTCTCTGCCAATGGAAGTGATGAATCAGCTCCGTCCTCATCTGGACCTGACAGAAAAAATGGGCTCCCTGATGGGACAACTTATCAGAACAATCCACGATATCACCATCAGCTACAGCGGCAGTGTCGCCGACCTGGACACACGCCCCCTGACACATGCCGGTCTGAAAGGACTTCTGGGTTCCTTTACCGATACGCCGGTAAATTATGTCAACGCGCTGGCGATTGCCCAGGACAAGGGGATCCATGTCCACGAAACCATCAGTTCGGCGAAGCACGATTTTACCAGCTTGATTCGGATGAAACTCGAAGGCCACGAAGGAGAGATCGACGAGATCTGGGGAACTATTTACGAAAAAAAATATCCGAGACTTGTAAAGATCGGAGAGATTTACCTGGACGCCATTCCTGAAGGATGGATGATTGTGATTCAGAATATCGATAAACCCGGGGTCATCGGAAATGTGGGAATGACGCTGGGTCGTCATAATATCAATATCGCCCGATTTCAACTCGGCAGACGCGAAGACCGGGCCATTTGTCTGGTAAACATCGACACGCCGGCAGACGAAAAAGCGATTCATGAGTTGGAAGAACTACCGAATATCATCTCCGTTCGCCAGGTTCATCTGGCATAATTGATATCCAAGAGCTTTGTCCTAATATTGTCCCGTTTTTATACCTTCCCGAATATCAATCTTTTGTTTTATCTGTCTCAGAATTGAATGCCCCGTCCGCAAAGCGCGGACGGGGCACGGTTAAATGCGATACTAACCGAAATTTATAAAATTAGCTGCTGCTACCCTTGATCCATGGTCCACCTACAGGCAGCTTAATGCCGCATTCTGCATAGACTGCAACTGCCATAAGATACCAGGCCAGCAGAGCGCAGACGATGAGGTCCCAAGCAGCGAGCGTACCCAGAAGTTTGTTCCCGGCGAGCTCTTTGAAATCAAGTCCGATAAACCCTAAGAGCAAGGTGAGAAATATCCAGGCAAGCGTGCTGTGATGTTTCATGGACGCGATGAATAAAATAAAGGTAAAAAAGGTCCACATGAGTAGGAAAATGCCTAAGCCATGGGCCTCGAATTTCAGAACAGGATACATTTTTATGAGCTCTGCATTTGTTCCGAAAATAACATAAAAACATAACGAAATCCAGAATGCACCGTATCCTGTAAACGCGCAAAAACCGAAGTTATTGCCTGTTTTGAACTCCAGTAAGCCCGCAATCAATTGGGCGGTGCCTCCGAATATAAGCCCCAGCCACAACACAGGTGTAAGCCCTACCCAGCCAAGATTATGAAACTGCAAACATAACGTGGTCATACCGAATCCGCCTAGACCGACAACAGCAGGATTTCCCAATTTTACGTCACTCATTTAAACCTCCTTTTGAATCTGGATGATTGAATATTTGCGAGATAAAACCATTTTGGTCTTCGTCATGATGAAAGACCATGGCGCAGGAGATCTGCATTTTGCGAAATTTGAGTTGTAATGCATTTTATCACCCCCTTTGTAATGCATATTATCACCCCCAAAGTTGGATAGTCCAAGATCCATTATTAGGATTTAAATATCCATATGGGCTCTTTTCCCGTTTAGGCTGTAAAATGCCATGGGAAATGAACAGGCACCTGCTTGATATTCTTAGATGGCTCTGAAGATGGGTAAGTTTCGGCCGGCTTTGATCAACCGGATAAAGAGGAAAGCCCCAACAAAGAATTTCAGCGCCAAAATGCTACGGAAATCGTGTCGCAGTGCACGCCTGTTCCAAGCTTTATAATGGTGTTCAAATTCTGAGTCGGTACGCTTCGGAAGGGAATAGAAATAACGTTTTTGCCGGACATCGCGCCGTTAAAACCGGCGCGCCTTCAACAACCGACGACATTGGCGTCACTTCATGGTCATAAATATCGGATTTTTCGGGGATATCGATATCTGATTGGAAATCAGGCGTTCCGACTTCAATGGAAATATAAAAATGACCGAAACGCTCTGAAAATAGGAAAGTTTTATCCGGACTGTTATACCTTGTAACCCTTAACGCGCTTTGATACATGCTACCGAAATCGACACAAAAACCGTTAAAATCGGCTGTTATCAAGAAATCCGCAGCACAGGCGTAAGAGGCCACTAGAATGCTATAAATTATAATGAATAACTGAAGTTTCTTCATTTGCCTTTTACATTAAAGAGGTAACGAAGACGAACTTGGTTCATTACTTGGTTTTTGAATCGGCCGCGAAAAAAGCAGCACTTAATGTAAACCATATCAATACATATTTGTCAATTGAATCTGCAAAAGCAACTGAAGATGATTTAGCAATTCTTATCGTAAACCATATCAATACATATTTGTCAAGGCTGTTTTTTTATATGTTTATCGGGAGTGCTTTGCTTCGAAACCACGCCTGGCTGCTCATCCCTTACAAGGCAGGCAGGTTTACAATGTGATGCTGTCATTTCAAAAACTAAAAAGAAAGGATAAGCGAGAGCGGAAGGCGAATAAAAAAGTTATCCCTGATACTGTTGCTTCAACCATTTGATCCAGGAGTCAAAACCCTCTTCGGTTTTCGCCGATATTTCAAAAACCTTCATTTCGGGGTTAACGCTTAAGATATTTTGAACCGCTGCCTTCCTGTCATAATCGAGATACGGCAGCAAATCGATTTTATTTAGCAGCGTTGCATGACACACGCGAAACATCAGGGGATATTTAAGGGGTTTGTCTTCCCCTTCGGTGACGCTAAGCACAACGATCTTAAGGTGTTCACCCATATCGAACTCGGCCGGGCAAACCAAATTCCCCAAATTTTCTATGATCAACAGATCGATTTCATCCAAGTCGAAGTTATCGGCGGCTGTTTTAATGACGTGGGCCGCCAGATGACAGTCCCCTCCGAATGCATCGGTGTTGACCTGTACAACCGGTGCGCCGAAACCGGAAAGCCGGTCGGCGTCATTGGAAGTACAGATATCTCCGACAATCACGCCGCAGCGTATTGCCGGTGCAATGTGAGCTAACGTCTTTTCAAGAATAGTGGTTTTCCCGGAGCCCGGCGAACTCATGACATTGATGACGAAAACGCCTTTTTCTTCGAAGATTTTCCGGTTCTGCCGTGCAATCTCATCATTAACATCCAGCACTTTTCGAAGGATTTTTATTTCTTTGGTCTTCGCGTTGGCTTCGCCCAACAAGCTGGTGCCCGTTTTCTGATCGCCCGCACCTCCGCGGCCTGCATGAGAGGAGTGAGGTTTGTGGAACTCTTTATGATGATCATATCTTTGACTTTTATTCATAAATTCATACATCTTAATCTGCCTTTTCAACCACTTCGATGGAAGTAATATCCAGTTCGCGGCCTGATAGCATTTCTATGGACCCGCTGTTACATTTTGGACAGATGAATACCGGTTCATGTGCGGTCCATTCAGCGTTGCAGTCTGCGCATCTGACCCTCAAGGAAATTTCTTCTATATTGAGATCCGCATCGTGAAGAGGCGTATCCTGTATGGCAATTTGAAAACAAAATTGAAGGCTTTCGGGTACCACCGCCGCCAGTTTTCCGACTTTCAGGTTGACTCTTTTAACCTGTGCACTTTTCAAATCAGAAGGTATCGAAGCGACTGCAATCTCAACGATCTGCATTGCAATGCCCATTTCATGCATTACCCAAATACCTGTGCACACAATTCCCCGAACGTGCCGAGGTTTTCGCAAATATGAATTCCAGCCGATTTCATGGCCTCAATTTTTCCCTGGGCGGTGCCGCTGCTGCCGCTGATGATGGCGCCGGCATGGCCCATGCGCCGGCCCGGAGGCGCGGTCAGGCCGGCT
>Ga0210077_1000437_pt1 | contig 15846 bp, 18 predicted proteins | sample RushMan_CattailN_5_FD_185556 | JGI IMG/M metagenome (GOLD analysis project Ga0210077, IMG submission 185556) | Wetland microbial communities from San Francisco Bay, California, USA, that impact long-term carbon sequestration -... | ecosystem: Environmental > Aquatic > Marine > Wetlands ... | reverse complement strand
CATTATAATCACCTCAAAATCTTGATTTTGGGTTCAGAAATGTTTACAAAATCTCTGATTTTGTAACAGCGAAAACTTTGTTTTCGCATGTTGTCAAAATTTTCAATTTTGACACCGGAGAAAATAGTAATTTTCTCGGCCCCGAACATTCCATGTTCGAAGGCAGCAAAAATCTTCGATTTTTGCATGCTGCGCGTTTCTTCAACCTCATAACTTTTAATTTATGTGGCCTGCAAAACTATCGAGATTTATAATTTCGATTCGCAAAAACGTAGTTTTTGCAGACTTTGTTTTGCGGCCGAGGAAACAAGTTTCCCCTGTTCGAAAAACCGTTGCCAACAAACACTTCGTGTTTGTAGCGCCAAAATTATAAATTTTGACAGGTTTTTCTCAACCTTTTTATAAAACTGAACCGTACATCTATCATTAAAATATATTTTGCATTAAACTCATGAAAAAAAGTTTAATTAACATATTGATTTATTTATTTTGGATAGTTTATTTATATGTTTGGATTAATGTCCATCACTTTTTACAAAAATTAGATAATCCATATTTTAAAACTAAAATATATCTATAAACAGTTAATTTAAATAGATATAATCCAATTATGAAATATATTTTCTTATATTTTTAACAGATATCAATTGATATACGCGTTATCATCTATAAGCTATTTTTTTATATCTTTCAATAAATTTTCCCTTGTTATTTTTTATGATGATCCTTGCATTTGGTTCAGGCATTGTAATTACATCTTGAGGAGATAAAGGACCATAAATTTCTTTGTCAACACCCATAATGGATGGAAGCTCTTCAAGAACCATCAATGTTTTAATACTCTCTTTTTGATCTTCAGTTACCTCTGGAATTTCCTTTTCAGTGATTTCAGGTTCTATTTCCGGTCCAATTTCGGGTTCTATTTCCGGCGCTTCAAATCCCGGCTGCCCATATGCCTGGAAACTTTCTATATCCTGTTCAATTCCAATAGGCATGGCTTTTTTTACTTTTCCAGTTCCGGAATTTTCTTTAGTGGATTGTAAAGATGGTCTTTGTAATTTTTCAGGTTTTATTTCTAATTCTGATTTTTCAGTTTTAAATTGACTTAAAGGGGATTTCATTCCTTTTCTATATTTTGAAAGTGACTTTACCAACGCATAATAAAGATCTTCCTCTTCGGGAGTTAAATTTGATGGAGGGATTGCAGGAGAGTTTAATTTTGATTTTTCCGATTTTTCATCGAATATTCGATAGGAACGCTGGACATTCATCAATGCACTGTTTGTTATTTTGTGCTCTCGCCTTTCACATATTTCTGCTGCTATTCTTCGTGCATCTCTAAGAAGATATGAATCAAAAGAAAAAGGATTGTTTCCTATTTTCATTATGAGCCTGTTTAAATAATTGTGAACATCTTTGTAGAAATTGTCTCCAACATTGGCTAACCCGCTTGTACTACGTTCTTTTTTTTGTATTTCCCTCAATCTCTGGAAAAACTCATCCAACCTTATTCCTCGCTTTTTAGATTACTGTATTTATTTATGTTTTTTAAGTCAATTTATTTTTGTGTTTAATCTGTAGCCTATTCCTCACTTTCTATACGTGGCGCTAAAAGAAAACTAAGTTCCCCTTCATCTGTAGCCATTTTTAAGGAAAGATGGAGTGGCATATCATTTCCCAGCTTTAAAATGATAGTATCAGAGAATTTATCTGCTTTTAGCATCTCTTTAATCTTTTCAAGTGAAAAAATGGATTTTGATTTTGTATCTATTTTTTCTCCATGGAGATACTCAATTTTTGCGTCCCCAAATTCACCTTCAGCTTCTGCAATGAATTTATCCGCGTCAACCATAAGTGCAATCTTATCTGAGACTATTTCAATATCCTGTATGGAATTTTTAAGGAGAACAAATGGAATCTCAAATTCTGTTGGATATTCAAGGTCTGGTGGACTTGGTGCTTCATATTCAATATCTATAAGTCTTATTTTAAATCTACGCCTTGCTTCCCCTTCAAATATAAGAATAAGATTTCCTTCATCAACTGAAAGTTCAACAATATCATCACTTTTTGCCCTTTTTAAGACTTTCATGAGCTCTTCTGTGTCCACATTGATTTTCAAAGGCTCATCGATAGCAAATTCGTCGAATAATTGGGGCTTAAGTTCAAGATGTACAAATGTGATATGTGATCTATCCAGTGCATCTAATCTTAGACCTTCACTATCTGCCTGCATCTGTACCTCATCTACAATAGAAGATATGGCATCAAAACTGGTTTTCAAGATGTTTGAATCGCTTAGAACCGCTTTAAACATTTTTATCCTCCTTAAATTTAAGATTTTCTCTTATCCTATTATATATTATTTCTATTTATATTATCCCTTTTTATATTCTTCTTTAGTTGAATTGGAAGATGTTTCATTGTGGGACTCAACTTTTTTATTCATCCCTTTAAAAAAAGATTTATTAAGAAATTTACTGGCAAAAACTCCTGCTATTACAAGAACACCTGCTAAAATTAAAAATACTGAAAAAGATGCCATGTCTCCAAATTGAACATTGTCTGCTACTCTTTCAGGAGACCCAATCATTAAAAAAAACCCTAAACCTATCAGGAAAGCACCTACAAAAATACCTATTCCTACTAACAGATTATTCTTCCCAGATTTAAGATCATCCCATTTATCAGAACTCAAAATGTCCCCAATTATAGGTAATGCATGAGGATCATGTTCAGGAGCATGATCCTTTGGATCCTTAGTTTCTTCCTCTTTTTTTTCGGATTCATTACCCTGAGGTGTAAAATCCAACTTTTTCAGGAAATTCTTCATAGATTTAGAAGTAGTAGACTTTTCTACCACTTTACTCCCCGAATTCTTAGAAGTAGTAGACTTTTCTACCACTTTACTCCCCGAATTCTTAGAAGTAGTAGACTTTTCTACCACTTTACTCCCCGAATTCTTAGAAGTAGTAGACTTTTCTACCACATTATCCTCAGAATTCCTTTTTTCAGAATCTTCTTTCATAAAATAACCCCTTTCACTATTGTGTAAGGTTGCAATCATATTTATTTAATCATATTCACGCCAGGTCTGCCCACATTTAGTACATCTTAAAAACCTTGTTTCAGATTCATCAGCCCTTCTGGTCTGCTGAAGCCACCAGAAAGCCTCCTTATGGTTACACTTTGGACAAACTGCACGGGTAGTTGGTAATGTTTTTATATCATCGCCCTTAACTATTATATTTTCCTTTGATGATACCTTTTCAGAGACTTCATACTCGCTTTTCTGCTCTTTAGTTATTTCCCTTTCGTATCCACATTTACACTGGAAGCAATTATCTTTAGGGAACATAACAGTTCCACATTTTGGACAAAATTCCATTTTAGTCCTCCTTATCAGTTTGATCAGTTAATAAATTAGTAAATTTTTTAGTTTGATACTTATTTAATCATTGTAAATTTTTAACAAAACCCATAGTTAATTATTATTTTAAAAAAATTAGTTTCTCAACACTTATAAACTTTATCAGAGTTTAAAAATCACCAGTGCAAATTATTTTATGGTATTTAAAAATCAGATTATCATATATGATTATTTAAAATGATTTCAGCGTGTATTTATCTTCTACTATTATTTAAGAGCTTAAATGCATCTTTTAAGATAATATCATGGTCAAATGCAAGTTTTAGTTTTAAAATGTCATCTTTTTTAAAACACTTTGCATGGGAAGCATCAGTATCTGCCTGTAACTTTCCACTCTTTTCTCTTGCTAGATAACATATTGTAACTGTATGTCCCCTTGGATCTCTTTTAGGATCCGAATAAACTCCAACAAGTGCAATTAAATCTATCTCAAGACCAGTTTCTTCTTTAGCTTCTCTTAAAACGGCTGACTCTACTGTTTCGCCCCACTCAACAAAACCACCAGGTAATGCCCACGAGCCTTTATATGGATCATTTTTTCGCTTAATTAAAACCGTCGAAAATCTCTGATTTTCTGGGTGACAACAATCCTCAAAAACCTTCGGTTTTTGGGAGTTAGAAAAAGCTTTGCTTTTTCTAAAATTCTTTGAATTTTTGATCACCGTCGAAAAATTTCCAATTTTTCGGGCCGCAGAACAAGTTCTGCAGGATATAGAATTATCTTCACATATTATTACAGCATCGACAGTTAAATAAGGAGTTTTTATTCAATCACATCCTCATTATTGAATATACAATTTACAGGAGTTACATTTTTAATTATATTTTTGAAAAATTAAATTATAATAGATTTAAGCACTTCCTTTGGATTCTCCAGTTACAACACCTGCCCCTATAAGATGAGCAGCTCTTATAGGCTCAGGTATGGCACTTCTTGTTGTGGAAATACCTACTATCTCCCTGGCATCTTCTACATCAATGCCGTGTATTTGAATGTATATTGGTTCTGCATTTTCGATTTTATAGACTGTTCCTGCTTCCTGTATAAAATTCCATCTTTCATCACAGTCTTCAAATCTCATCAAAGCTTTTTTTATCTTCTCAAAGTTTGGAAACTTTCTCATTGCAACTATAACAGGTATTCCTGTTTCATCAAAAATTTCCTTTATATTTACAACGTTGAATCCGCCAAAAGTAATCCCATCAAGCATGATAACTCCGATCTGACCTTTATGCCGGGAGCCGTTTACCATCTTGACTATATTTACTGTTGAATCCGTGCCATCTCCGGAAATATATGTTCTTAAAACTCCATCAAGCCATGTTCCCCCTCTGAAGATGGTGCCAATTAACATGACTTTATTTTTTGTATGGGGAGGAAAAGGAGCGTCATCTATTCCTAAAATCCGTATTTCCTGTTTAATTTTCCTGAATTTTTTATTTTTCATGAAATTATTCTTTAGATGATTCTACAAGGCCTTTAAACTCATCACATCGTTTCTTTAGTGTTGTTGCAGCTTTTTTAAGGGACTTCCTCGGATCTTTCCCTTTAATGTACAAATTAGGTTGTCCTACAATAGGGTGATCTATAACATATGCTGCAGATTCAACATTTTTATCTTCCATCAAAATTTTCCTGAGCGCATTGCATAATGTGTGAGTTTCACCTGTAATTTCAATTTCCAGTTCATTTTTAGTATCTTTAATGATCTTCATTCTATCCCTCGTAATGTGTAGAAAGTTTTCTTCTCTCTTTTCTTCCACAGTTTAAGCATACGACTTCATTTTGGTCTGCTTTTACCATGTAGTGCCTGCATTTTGTGCACATGGCCTTTAAAACTCCAAGCTCATCATTTGCAGTTGTAAGATCAACATTGTCCAGGCCAATGATTTTTGTGACCTTAGCTTCCACTATATCTCCGATTCTAAAAGCTTCAGTTAGTTTGGCTAAGTATCCTTTCTGGGCCTGTGAGATATGTATACCTCCAACAAATGAAGTTGTAAGTCCCCTATTATTATCCTTAACTTTTTCTATTTTTACTGAAGCCCTTTGACCTCTAACTTCAGATACCTGTCCTACTATCTCTTTACCAACTTCTAAAGAAGATGGAGTGCCTGTTTTTGGGACTATAGCTATTCTTTTATTTTTTTCATCGATTGAGACAGTTCCCACTACCAGTGATTTAATTTTTCCTTCTTCTTCATAGGTCCACTCTGATGGAACAAACTCTTCAGTGACTCCTAATTCGTCACCGGGCAGAACAAAATCTCCAGATTTGGCTTTCATTAATTCACCTCAACTTAAAATAAGTAAAAATTTTCTTAATTTTTCCTTTATTTTTTTTATAAAATTATTATTATAATTTACTTATGTTCTTAAAATTTATAATATTTATATATGTTCAATTTCATCTATTTTATAATCTTCCCATTTCCTTTTATTTAGAACTATTTCAAGCTCTTTAGGAGTTATAAGCGGCTTTTTGTACATATTTGCATCATCGATAGCCACCCTTGGACATGCTGTTACAACAAAAGCATCTAAATTCATATATGGGAGTAAAAGATCAGGTGAAATATTATCAAACATTATTATAAATGCTTCCTTTTTTTCTTTATTTATCATCTTCTTTAAACTTTTTGCAAGGTCAAGCCGGAACTGACCCTTCTTTGATGAAACGAGAATACCGAATTTATGAGCATCACTTGCCTTTGTTATCTTTGCAAATCTTATTCTTAATATCCTATCTCTAAATTCATCTATAGTTCTTACTTCATTCATGTAAGGGTCTGCAATAAAAACTGGTTTTTCTGTAAAAAGCGTGATTCCAAGGGCATGAAAATTACCACTTCCAATAAATAAAAATGCATCTGCATCAATGTCCTTGATAGCTGAAAAATTACAGCCAAGTACTTGACCTTCTCTAGTTCCGACACCTTCTTTTGTAATCACTTCCTTCCCATTTTCCATTAAAAAGTTTTTAACTGAATCTATAAAATATAAATGTTGAATTGTAGTTACAATGCCAATTTTTTTGTAATTTTCAAGAGATTTAAGACTCTTTTTAACTACATCTATCACATCAATTTTAGAATATGCCTCAATAAATAGAACAGGTACCCTATAACTAATTGGAAATTCAATATGGCCAAAATGGACGATTAAATCCACTAAACCTTCCATGCGAGTATCTGAAACGTCACAAGCACCGTAACATGGATCCCCTGATATTAAAACTACTGCATCAGTTTCATTTTCTATTTTTTCTGCAACGCTGACTGCATGGATTTTAAGGCCTTCGGGAAACTGAAGACCTACTGCCTTTGCATCAATTTCATTTATATTTTCAATGACTTCATCCAGTCTGAAATCGTAATTTAACATTTTATCCTCAAAATTAAGTTAAATTAGATAATACTATCTTCTATTACAACTTTTCCATCCTTAACATCCACTTTAACGAGAGTTTTAACATCAAAACCGGTTTCATTTTTAACCCTGTCTTTTCCATTTCCTTTCTCCACAACTGTAACTATGTCAACAACTTCAACTCCCGCACCTTTTAAAGCATTTAAAACTGCCACCATAGTCCCACCAGTACTTAAAACATCATCTACAACAAGTATTCTATCTCCTTTTCTAATTCCATTTATATAAAGCTCGCATTCGCTGTAACCTGTAACCTGATGGACTGCAACTTCTGCTTCCAGATCATAGCAACGCTTTCTAACAACCACGAATGGAATATTTGTTTCAAGGGAAAGTGCAGTTGCAATATGAATTCCCATGGCTTCCATGCACACAATTTTATCAATATTTAAATCTGCAACCTTTATAATTGCCCCTGAAACTTCTCTTAAAAGATCAGGTTCAACAAGCATAATACCATCAGTTATTGGATGTATAAAATAATTATATTCGCCTTTTTTTACTATAGGTGACTCTTCAAGAGTTTTTTTAAGTTTATCGAGCATTTTATCACCAGAAATCTTAATATGTTTAATATAAATACTATTTTTACCAGAAAAGGATAACCTGAATGGTTATCTAAAAAAATTTTGTCATCAATATGATATACAAAGATATTTTTATAACATAAGGTATATTTAATAATGTATTTAATCTTGATTTTATTATCTTTATATTAAAATTTATACGAGGCAGATCATGTTAGGTAATTTAGGTAAAAACTTGACTAATACAATGAAAAAATTAGCAGGTATGCCCATAATCGATGAAGAAGTGGTAAAGGAAGTTATAAAAGATATCCAGAGGGCACTTATTCAATCAGATGTTAATGTTAAACTTGTATTCAAGCTTTCAAAATCAATAGAAGAAAGGGCGCTCAAAGAAGAGCCCCCTAAAGGAATTACGCCAAGAGAATATGTTATAACCATTGTTTACGAAGAATTGGTAAATCTTGTTGGTAAAAAAGCAGAAGAAATTGAAATTGATGCTAAACCATTCAAAATAATGTTTGTAGGGCTTCAGGGAAGTGGAAAGACAACTACCATTGGAAAACTTACAAGATACCTGCAAAAAAAAGGATTTCAACCTTCACTTGTAAGTACAGATACATGGAGACCTGCAGCTTACGAACAGCTCCGCCAGTTAACCGAAGAGATGAATGTTCCGCTGTATGGAGATCCAGAAAATAAGGATGCACTTGACCTTGCAAGAAAAGGTCTTGAAGAGTTTAAAAAGAGCGATATCATAATTATAGACACAGCTGGACGTCATAAAGAAGAACAGGAGCTTCTTACTGAAATGGAACAGTTGTCTTCTATTGTAAATCCAAATGAAGTCATGCTGGTTATTGATGGAACTATAGGTCAGCAGGCACGGGAACAGGCACTTGCATTCAATAAAGCTACAGATGTAGGTTCCATAGTTATCACAAAGTTAGATGGTTCTGCAAAAGGTGGTGGGGCACTATCAGCAGTCTCAGAGATTGGTGCACCTATAAAGTTCATTGGAACTGGGGAAAGAATCGACGACTTTGAAGCATTTGACCCTGAAAGATTTATATCACGACTTCTTGGAATGGGAGACATTAAATCCCTCCTTGAAAAGGCAGAAGAAATCGCTGAAGAAGACATCGACATGGACACCATGGATGCCATGTTAAGCGGTAAGTTCACCCTAAAAGATATGTATTCACAATTTGAAATGATGAATAAAATGGGGCCTATGCAGCAGGTTATGAATATGATCCCTGGAATGGGCGGTAAACTCCCAAAAAATGCTTCTCAAGTCACAGAAGAGAAATTAACCAAATATAAAATCATGATGGACTCTATGACAGATCATGAACTCACACATCCAGAAGTCATAAAACAATCCCGTGTAAAGAGGATAGCAAAAGGCTCAGGTATGCGGAATGAAGATGTTAAAGAACTTCTTAAATATTACAATGTCACCAAAAAAGCAATGAAAGGCATGGGAAAGCGCAAAATGAACGGACCTTTAGGACAGATGATGCGACAGATGATGAGGTGAAGTTAAAAACTCTACTTTTTTAGATCAACTCCAATAGATTAAAATATTTTGATTCATTTAAATATTTTAACTTATTTTAAAATGCCCATAACTCGAATTTCGCAATATCATATTATATATTTAAATTGTCAAATAAAAAAAATAAAATTTTCAAGCATCATATTTACAGGACATAATGCACTCGCTTTAGGGGCATTAATTAAATTTAGTTAAATTTTACAAGAACAATCTATCTTTTAAGGATGAAATATATATGGAATCTCAAATTACAGAAAAAGCAATTAAAGTTATGGAAATGGCCCAGGGGAATTTATGCAATCATTGCCTGGGCAGAAAATTCTCCAAAACTGTAGAAGGGCCCGATAACAAATACAGAGGAGAATATGTAAGGCAAATTTTAAGTAAAACAAATAATCCTGTCATAACCGCTGATTCATGTTATATATGCGGCGATATATTTGATAAGGTTGAAAATGGACTTATTGAAAAAATAATAAGTAAAATAAATGAGGAAAATATTGAATTTTCAACCTTCCTTGTTGGGTGCCGTGTTTTACCAGAAATTCTTGAAAAGGAAGAAAAAATCCGAGAGAGTCTGGAATTAGATGTTGAAAACATTAAAAAAGAGATAAACAGAGAAACCGGTAAAAAACTGTACTCTATTTTGGGTAAAGAGGTAGAATTTGAAAATCCAAATATAGTAATAATGGTAGACTTTGTAAATGATAACATAGATATTCAGATAAATCCTATTTTTATAGAAGGACGTTATAGAAAGCTTATAAGAGGAATTCCCCAAACTAAATGGCCGTGCAGGAAATGTAGAGGAAAGGGATGCCCAAGTTGTGATTATACTGGAAAACAGTACAATGAGACGGTTGAAGAGTTAATTTCACCCGAGGCAGTTGAGCTAGCACAAGGAATTGGATCAAAATTCCACGGAGCAGGTAGGGAAGATATCGACGTTAAAATGCTTGGAAATGGAAGGCCCTTTGTGCTTGAAATTAAGGAACCCAAGGTAAGAAATTTAGATCTAAACATTATGGCAGAAAAAATCAATACATCTGCTGGTGGAAAGGTTGAAGTTAATGATTTTAAATTTGTGGGAAGAGATAGAAAAGGTACCATAAAATGCTCATCCACAGATACATATAAAGTTTATAAAGCTATTGTAGAGCTTGAAAATGATATTAAAGAAGATGATTTAGATTTATTAAATTCACTGGAGATTATAAAGCAGAGGACTCCAATAAGAGTATCTCATAGACGTGCAGATAAGATAAGAACAAGAAAAGTAAAGGAAATAACAACTAAAATAATAAATGCTCGTAAATTCGAGATGATCGTGGAGTGTGAGGGTGGTTTATATATTAAAGAGCTCATATCCGGCGATGAATGTAGATCAAATCCAAGTGTGTCTGAAGTTTTAGGGACTGAAGCACGTTGCGTCCAGCTGGATGTATTGGAAGTAAATATTTAATAAATTCACTGTAAGATTTATTATAGAACTGAATTTTAGAGGTTAATATTTAAAAGTGTACTGACAAATATATTCATAAGGTTTAAATTTAATAAAATTTAAAATAGACAAGTTTAGTATAAATAGTGTTTTAACAATATTACATAAGTAGTAGATATGCCAATTATGATTCATGTATTTGAAACTTAATTTCAGTTAGCGAATTTTCGAAATTCTTTGAATCAATTTAAAATTGAGAGCATAGCACCTAAACATGTTTTAAATTTTAGAAAATGTATGCATTTGAAAATCTTCGATTTTCAATGTGTAAAAATTGAAAATTTTTACAACATTTTCTAACTCCCAAAAATTTGTAAGAATTTTTGAGGATTTCATACTATTGACATAAAGTCATTTTGATAACCGTAAGGTAATTTATGGAGGTGAAGGAAAAACTGTTAAAATCTTTGATTTTGACGTTGAAGGAAAACCTACGGTTTTCCTGAACCGCAAAACGAAGTTTTGCAGGCATCGAAAATCGTAGATTTTCGAATGCTACGTTTTTCCTGAACCCCAAATCAAAGCCAACAAAAACCAAAGGTTTTTTTGGTGTCAAAATTAAAAATTTGACAAATTTGGAGGTTTAAAGAATGGTAACAAGATCTAGAGGTTCTAGAAGTAAGACACGTTATAAACTTAAAAAGAGCATAAGAGTAAGTAGAGCAAATCCAATAACCAAAAAAATACAGACTTTCGATGAAAGTGATCTCGTCCACATAATAATTGATCCTAGTGTTCAAAAAGGTCAACCACATCCTCGTTTCCATGGAAAAACTGGTAAAGTAGCTGAAAGGCGAGGCAGGGCATATATAGTAGAAATTAATGACGGTAATAAGGCTAAAAAATTGATAGTAAGACCAGAACATCTTAAAATACAAGAGTGATACTGATGATTGGGAAAAAAGTTATTGATACTGACCCTATCACTATTGCCGAAGTTAAAAATATGCTTGAAGAGCTTTCCGAACATTATGAGCTCACATATGAACAAAATCTTACCCTTGATCACGTGACAAAATTTTCAAAGTTAGATGAAGAGTCTGCAAAAAAACTGGTTGAAGAACTCTCAGAACTAATCAAAAAAACTCAAGCTATTAAAGTAGCAGATATTATGCCGGAAGATATGGCAGATTTAAGGCTAATATTTGCTAAAGAAAGGGGCTCATTTAAACAAGAAGACCTGGAGAAGATACTGGAAATAGTGGATAAGTATAGATAAGTATAGATAAATATAAGGAATATCAAAGCCAATAATAATATAAATAAATTTTAATCGGGTTAATTGAATTTATAATCTAGACAATATCTTAAGATATTAATAAAAAAATTGAAAATCATTTGCCAGCAAAAACTACGTTTTGTGGCCCCAAAATCAGAGATTTTGAGGGATTTTCAAACTTGAAACAAACGCATGCAAAATCAAAGATTTTTTGTAGTTACGAACGCATCTCGTAAACATGTAAAAATTCTGCGATTTCGAAAGTTTCAAATAGCATCGAAGATGTGATTAAATGGAAGAATATGCAATTATTTTGGATTATCTTCCTTTAGGTTATGTTAAAGAAGGTACGCCATCATTCAAAAGAAAGCCTGTAGCTCAGGCTATAGGTAAAGAGGAATTTACTCTACTTGAACTTATCCCAAAAGAAAATATTATGCTGGATATACACCAGAAAGTATACATAGGCTCAGGAAAACGCGAAGAAATCGCGCGTGTAAACAGAAGACTTAAATATGATGACCTCACCGCTACTGCAAAAGTTGAATTAAACTACGTTATAGAAGAAATCATTAAAGCAAAAGAAGATAGATTCGTTGAGTTTTTCAACGAATCAGGCCCAATATCAACTAGACTCCATCAACTCGAATTATTGCCCGGAATCGGGAAAAAACACATGTGGGACATCATTAATACAAGGAAAGAAAAACCATTTGAAAGCTTTGATGACATCAAAAAACGAGTACCCATGCTTTCAGATCCTGTAAAACTCATTTCAAAGAGAATTCTATTGGAACTTGAAGCTACAGGAGACAAAAAAGGAAAGCGAAAATATGTACTTTTTACAAGGCCCCCTACAAAGAGATACTAATTAAAACTTCATTTAACTTCTAAATTATTCTTTTTTTACGCTCAAAATTCTACGAATTTTGGTGTTTGAAAATCAAAGATTTTCAACCGTGAAAAATTTCATTTTTCACATGCCCCCAACACGAAGCATTCGAAAATCGAAGATTTTGACAGTGTTTGAGGGCTTTTTTAAATTAAAGTTATTTATGTTTTAAAAATTAACATTATCAGGTAATCTAATGTTAGCTAAAGAAACTTTAAAAATATTAAAAGAGAACAACATAAGATTAGACAGGCGAAAAGGCCAGAATTATCTGATAGATTCAAATATACTCCGCAAAATTGTTGATTATGCAAATTTATCCCAAGAAGATACAGTACTGGAAATTGGAGCGGGTATTGGAACTTTAACAATTCCCCTTGCTGAACATGCCCAAAAAGTTATTGCAGTTGAGCAGGACTCTAAAATTGCAGCCATTTTAAGTAGGCGTCTTCAAGAGCTTAACATTTCAAATGTGGAAGTTCTGGTTGCAGATGCTGTAAAAACTGATTTTCCCCCATTTAATAAAGTCGTGTCCAACCTTCCATACAAAATTTCATCCCCTATTACTTTTAAATTACTTGAATATGATTTTGATTTTGCAATCCTTATGTACCAGCTTGAATTTGCCGTAAGGATGGTTGCAAAACCAGGTGAATCTAATTATTCAAGATTATCATTAATGATGCACTTCTATGGCGATATTAAAATGCTTTTTGAAGTTTCAAAACATGCATTCTTTCCAAATCCAAAGATATCATCGGCAGTAATTAAATTAGTTCCACATAAAAAAGCAGAAATTAGTGATTTCTTTGTGAAAACTTCAAGGGCACTTTTTCAGCATAAAAAGAAAAAAGTGAAAAATGCACTGCTTGATTCTTTCCATGAAATTGCGGATGTTGATAAAAAGACTGCTAAAGAAATAGTTTCAAAATTGGATGAAAGTTTTTTGAGTGCAAGGGTTGTAAAACTTGAGCCTGATGATGTTATGGCGATTTCTAAGGAATTGGAAGGAATAATAGCACACTTAAATTCCATAAGTATTTAATCCTATTACCTCTTAGAATTATTAAGACCTGTATATGATTTAAACTAAAACTATTCAGGTATAATTCATAAAGGAGCGAATAGGAATGAACCAAAACCCGTACGAAATATTTCAGAAAGAATGTCCAGAAGTTGCGGCACGTTTTAACGATTTAATTGAAGCCCAGAAATCGCTTAAAGGATTGGATGCTAAAACTAAACAGTTGATCAATATCGCCATTCAAACAGCCAACCAAAATGTAAGAGGCGTACAGATGCATGCTATGATGGCAAAAAATGAAGGTGCTAGTCGTGAAGAAATTGTCGGCGCTGTGGTGCTGAATTTACACCATTCAGGGTTTGCATCAGTGCTTGAATGTCTTCCAGCTGCTATTGATGGCTTTGAAGGTACATATTGATTCATTTTAGCTACAAGTCAAATAATTAAATAAGTCCATGACATATTAGTTTTTAACGAGCTTGTAAAGATATATATTGCTGCAAAGGGGAATGAATATGGAACAAAGACATCAGGAATACTGTGAGTATTATAAATCAAGAATGCTGAAATATGAAAACAATTCTACCTACAAAAATTCATATAAATCCGAAAAAGCATTGTATGATGCTATAAACAGTTCTGCCGACCTGGAGGAATTTGGGAGAAAGGTTGAAGAAGAAAATCTGGCTGTAAAAAATGCTATTGCACTGGTAAAAGACCAGGAAACAGCGCGTGCAAAATTTTTTGAAGATTTAAAGGAATATATTAAATCACATGCACCTTTACGGATTCTTGAAACTATTGACTCTGTAAAAACAGATATGGAACTTGTAAATAAAGTATCTGAAATTGAAGCAGATGTAAACATTGAAATAACCCTGGATTTGATGACTGGCTATTTTTATTATGATTCTCAGATTTTAGAGGAAATAGAAGTTTATGAAACTGCTGAGGTTCCAGATGAGTGGAAAAACAAGATAAACAACGAATATCCTCAAAGTATGATAGATAGTGGACGTGAAGCATGGATAAAAGATGTTTTACCAAGTGTCTGGAATTGGGATCCTGATTGGAAATTTAATTTTGACCTTATCTGGGAAGAAAGACATAGAAGATTGATTCCAGTCCCTGATGAAATAATTAAAAAACGAATTGAACAGTTTAAAAGATATCGGGGGATCTAAATGTCTGTAGACAAAAATATAGCGGATTCTATTTTGGAAACCTACAGAAACATGTTTAGAGAACTTGAAGATAAAAATGCCTCCGGAGAATCTTTCGATAGGATGAAAGATGCTTTAAATAGAATGGAGTCTCTGGCTTTGGAAACTGATGATGTGGCTGAATTTACAGCTAAGCTCACCACGCAAAATTTATTCATTGAATTCAGCAATGCTTACTCTGAAACTTTATCTTCCATGCTGAAAGATGAATATTCCAAGGGTAATGGGGATCAAATACTGCTTGAAAAGGCATTGGAAGCTTATAAATATGCTATAAATCAGCTGGAAGGGAAACCTAATTCTGAAAAACTGATAACCCCAATAGAAGAACTGATTGAACTTGGAAGTTCCGGGGTGTCTTATCCTGTATTTTTAAAAATAGCTGAAGAAAAAGGGTTAAATGAAGCCCTTAAAGGAAGTATAGTGGTAAGGGATTCAATTTTAGCAGATTTAGAGTTTGCTGAATTCATGCATCTTCCACTGGAAGCCCAGAAGAACCTGGAAATTTTAAAAACATTTGATGAAATGGCTTCTCAATCAACCTTTGGAGTGCCTGACAGTTTTGAATTTGGTCTCGGCAGACAAAGAATTGAATGGACCTATGCCCCAAAGATAAACCACTGGAACCTTATGATTAGATTTTGGGGAAAAATGCTGGAAAATATCTATGACTGGCTTGATTCCTTCTGCAGCTTCGCCCCAAAAGATGATCGATGGCTTGATATGAGAGGCCACAGTTTTACTATGCGCAATATTAAAAGAACACAAGAGTGCAACCCGGGAATATTGAAGTCCCGGGAAAAAATATTTTATGAATATTTCCAGCTAGCATGGGAAGATATATTCAGCCAGGACACTTTTATCAACGAATATAATGCCCGCAGAGTCTGGTATTCTGACGAAACCCTCCAGCTTATCAAAAAAACATATGATTACTGTAAACCCTTTAATAAACCAGATACAGAATTGATCAGGGAGGCTGAGGAAATTTACGCTGGAAAAAGATATAAGCGTCCTGATGCTTTTCAATTCTCTACAG
>Ga0210077_1000436_pt1 | contig 15899 bp, 11 predicted proteins | sample RushMan_CattailN_5_FD_185556 | JGI IMG/M metagenome (GOLD analysis project Ga0210077, IMG submission 185556) | Wetland microbial communities from San Francisco Bay, California, USA, that impact long-term carbon sequestration -... | ecosystem: Environmental > Aquatic > Marine > Wetlands ... | reverse complement strand
TTGTAGGAGACCTGGCGGTAGAGCGGTTCCTCGTCGTTCCGGACGATCCACATGTCGACGCCCCTCTCGCGCATCAGCGCGGGCAGGACGTGGGCCTTCTTCCAGGCCCAGAATTTCTCCATGAGCCGGACCCGCTCCCGCATCGGGAGGACGTTCGCGGCGTCGCGTCCCGCGCCGGGCGGCGGAACCTGGGCCCGGGCCGCCCCGGCGGCCGTGAGTCCCAGAAGGACGAGCGCGGCGGCTCCGGAATTTCCTATCCTTTTGATCTTCATCGTTCGAACCTCCTGTGTCCGGCGGCTCGAGGCCGCTCCTGCGCGTCCAGCGCTATCAGGTCCTGGGAACCCCGTCGTCTCGGCCGGAGCATCCGGCCGCGGGCCGATCGATGCTGCATGAAGGTCAAGCAAAGCCATTAAATCTACGTTCATATATTAATCAAAATGCAATATAGGTTCAATGTTTATAATTGAGCCATAATAATTGAAAGACATATTAAATTATGGCAATATCGGAGGGAGGGCGAAAAGCTTTCCATGAAACGCGGAGAAAGGCAGGCTCGAGCGGCCCAAGGCCGGGCGATCGGGGTCGACGACCCAGCTCGAGGCAGCCAGGGCCTTGATGAAATACGTGGAAGGAAGGAGGCGCGGCAATGAACATTCGGAATTGGAAAAAGCTGGCGAAATCCGTTCTTGGGGTCATGGTCTTTTCCCTCGGCGTGGCGGCGGGCCTGGCGCAGAAACCCATCCTGACCGACGAGTTCGACCGCATGCTGGTAACGGCGGATACACAAATCGGCGACGTCCTCGGAACGATCCAACTGATTTTCCCCAATCCGAAGCGGATCACCTGGAGTCTGGTCCCGCCGGTTCCGGGGGGCGATCCCAGGCATTACCTGAAAGAAGGCCAGCTCGACGCGACGAAGATCGTCGAGATCGACCCGGATTCCGCCGAAGTCAGGCTGAAGCGGAGGCCGGAGAAATTCCCGGCGCATTATTACGCGGAGGTCCGGGCGACCAACGAGGACGGGTTCATGGAACAGGTGCTCATCATCATCGCCCTCGAAGCGAAGCCCCGCAAGGAACAGGCTCTGGATATCTTTACGCAGCGGATCGAAGCCGGGCCGATGCGCTTTTTCGGCACGGAAACGGTGAATCCGGAAAAGATCGGATATGCGGCGAAGGTCGCCAAAGCCCTCCTGTCGAAGGACCGGAACGGTTCGGGGAGGATTTCGAAATACCTCGGACAAAAGAACGTGGTCATGACCATTTTCAAGACCTACGAGGAACGCAATACGGCCATCGGATTCTACATGTACGGGCGCGACCTGGGATTGAGAACCCAGGATCTCGAGGACGAGGAGATCATACCCGATTATTTGCGGCTCGGAGGCCCGAGGAATCTGCGGCGTGACGCCTCGGTCGAGGAAATCACCCACTTGATCCATCGGGGCGGTGTCGTGGAGGCCTATCCGGGCGTTCAGAAGCGGCTGGAGCATGCCACTCGGGCGGCGGTCGAACGCGGTTTCTATCGCCCGCAAGACGGATTGCCCGCCGATTCCTTCCCCGATGAGTATCTGGCCTTCGGCCTGGACATTCTCTACGGCGTCCGCGGCCGTCAATCGTACGACGGCCTGCCCCTGACCCCCGAAAACCTCAGGACCATCGATCCGGAAATATATGACATCCTCAGCTTTCTCTTTCCTTCCCGGGAGGAATTTTTCAAGGAGATGGGCTGGGAAGAGGGCCGGGATCGGCTGCCCCGCGGCCAGGGAGGTCTTCTCCCGCAGCCTCTTTGCCGGCGGCCAGGGGCATAAGGATCGGGAGGCCTTGGGCTCGTGAAGCTATGAGCGGAGATCGGGATATGAGGCGCGACCGGCTGGGAGCCTGTCGAGTTGACCGGCCGGCAGTGCGGTAAAATCAAGTAATTGTTGCCGTTGGATAGCAATTTATCAACTAATTAAAAGATTCGGTTCAATATTTATAATCAATATTTTTTATTGAAAGGCATATTTAATTCGGCTAATATCTGTTCGGGGACGGAGGTATTTGAAGCCAATCGAGGAGCCAGGCATGCGAGAGGAAAGTGACGTTCTGACGGGAACCCGGTTGGCCGCCGAGGACGTCCAGGCCGAAACCATGGAGGCGGAAGCCAGGATCAGGCCGTTCATCCGGGAGACCCCGCTCGAGGACTCGCCTTTCCTCAGCCGGACCGGCCGGGGCCGGGTCCATTTGAAACTGGAAAACGTTCAGCTGACGGGCTCCTTCAAGATCCGGGGCGCCCTGAACAAAATCCTGTCCCTGAGAGAGAGCGGATTTGCGGGGGAGCTGATCACGGCTTCGTCCGGCAACCACGGCAATGCCTTCGCCTATCTCTGGAAGTTGTTCGGGCTGAACGGGACGATCTGCCTGCCCGAGAATGCCTCTCCGACCAAGATCGCGGCCCTGAAAGAGTACGGGGTTCCGCTGCGCTTTCACGGGTCCGATTGCGTCGAAGCCGAGAATTTCGCCCGCGGCGAAGCCGAAAAAACAGGGGCCGTCTATATCTCTCCGTACAACGACGCCAAGATCATCGGAGGCCAGGGCACGGTCGCTCTCGAGGTCTCGCGGCAGATGGGTTTCCCCGACGCCGTGCTGGTCCCGGTCGGGGGGGGCGGGCTGATATCGGGAATAGCCGGTTTCATCAAGTCCCGCAACCCCCGAACCGAGGTTATCGGCTGCCAGCCCGAGAATTCTCCCATCATGTACGAATCGGTCAAGGCCGGCCGGATCATCAACCGGCCGTCGCTGCCGACCCTCTCCAACGGCTCGGCCGGCGGCGTGGAGGAGAACAGCCTGACCTTCGACATCTGCCAAACGTGCGTCGACGATTTTGTCCTTGTGTCGGAGCGCGAGATCAAGGAGGCCATCCTGTTCGGCCTCGAGAAGCACAACCTCTTGGTCGAGGGCGCCGGCTCCCTGCCCGTGGCCGCCTTCCTCAAGAACCCGGCCCGCTTCGAAGGCAAGTCTGTCGTGCTCGTTCTCAGCGGGTCCCGAATCGGCCTGGAAGAGCTCCGGGCCGTCCTCGTCGATTGAAGACGCGGGGAGACAGGCCGGCGTGCAACGAAGTCCTGATTCGCTTTGAAGAGACGGGGCCGGTGTGTAACGGAATGCCGATTTTCGCTTTCTTGCTTTGCGAGAAAACCAGCATTCCGTAGACCCGGCCCCCTTAGAAAAATTAATCCGGCCCCCTTAGGAACTTCGACCCGGCCTCCGTATTGCCCGTTCCCGTCGGAATCAGGTGCGACCTAGGTCATCGCGGTCCCGCGAATTCTGATTTAAGGCCTCTTTCAAGGCGTTAAGAGTAACCTCTCTCGTTATATAAAATGTCCTCCGAATCGCAAATCACGGTTTAATATGTTTTCGTTTATGCCGATAATGGTATCAAAATAGTTTGTATTTATCGGCAAGGTTGTTGTAATTTGCCGGCCGTTATTTTAGAATTTTCGTCTCGATCACCTAATTGTCGCGAAAAGGAGACCAGCATGGAATACAGAGTCTTGGGCCGGACGGGAGTCAAAGTTTCTTGCCTCTGCCTGGGCACGGACAATTTCGCCGACCCGACCCCGGCCGACGAGAGCGCCGCGATCCTGAACAGCGCCCTGGAGGCGGGCATCAACCTCATCGACACGGGCGACGTCTACGCCGAAGGGGAAGGGGAGAGGATCATCGGCCGGACCCTCAAGGCCAACGGCCTTCGCCACCAGGTGCTCATCGCGACCAAGGTCGACCACGGCCAGCGCCGGCCCGGGCTGACTCTCGAGGACTTCACGCCGACCGGCGGCCCGAACGATCACGGCCACTCACGGCTGAACATCATCCGGGCCTGCGAGAACTCGCTCCAGCGCCTCCAGACCGACTACATCGACCTCTACCAGATCCACCGCCACTCGCCGGATATCCCCATCGACGAGACCCTGGGCGCCCTGACCGACCTCGTGCGCCAGGGCAAGGTCCGCTACATCGGCTGCTCGACCCACCCGGCCTGGGCCGTGATGGAGGCGGTGATGGTCAGCGAGCTCAAGGGCTACGCCCGGTACGTTTCCGAGCAGCCGCCCTACAACCTCCTCGACCGCCGGATCGAGAACGAACTCATCCCGCTCTGCGAGAGGCACGGCATCGGCATCATCACCTGGGCCCCCATGGCCATGGGCGTTCTGGCCGGCCGCTACAACGACCCGGAAAAGTACCCTCCGGGTTCGAGGGCCGCGCTGAGGGGCGGCTTCTACGCCGACCGGGTCACGGAGCGGGGGATCGAGGTGGCCAGGGAATTCGCCAAAATCGCCGGGAAGGTCGGCTGCACGCCGGCCCAGCTCTCGGTCCTCTGGTGCAAGGACCAGCCCGGCATCGCCGCCCCCCTGATCGGGCCCCGCACCATGGCCCACCTCGAGAGCCTGCTCCCGGTCGCCGGCATGACGCTCGACGACGAATCCCGGGCCGCCTGCGACGCGCTGGTCCCGCCGGGAAGCGTCGTGGCCAACTTCCACAACACGGCCGACTGGATGAAGATGAAGCTCCTCTGAACGCAACCTCATGACATCGCCCATGGGCTTCGGCCTGATCATCTTCACCGTGATCTTCTTCCTCCTCGGCCTGGGGATGTTCTGGATGGTCAAGGGCAGCGGCAAGCGCTACGTCGTCTGCGGCAAGAGCCTGCCGTTCGCCCTGGTGGCGATCATGCTGACGGCCCAATCCATCGACGCCAACGCGACCATCGGCAATTCCTCGCTGGCCTACCAGGGGGGATTCTGGGCGGGCTTCGTCATCCCCCTCGGGCTGGCGGCCTGCCTGCTCATCACCGGGCTCTTCTTCGCCAAGCCTCTCAACCGGATGAACCTCCTGACGCTCCCCGACTTCTACTCGCGCCGCTACGGAACCGTGACGGAAGTCCTGACTTCGGCGCTCATGGGGCTGAGCTTCGTCATCCTCGTGGCCGGAAACTTCGCCGGCGCGGCCTGGATCGTCTCGGTGGTCTTCAAGACGGGATATCTTCAGGCCCTGCTCGTCGTGGCCGCGCTGATCCTTCTCTACACGGTCGCCGGAGGGCTGTTTTCTTCGGCGGCGACGGGGACCGTCCAGATCCTGCCCGCCCTGATCGGCTTCGCCGGCTGCCTCGTCTGGCTCGTCGCCAGGCACGGGACGGCCTTTTTCCTGGAGGCCGTGCCCCGCGGGTTTTTCGACTTGAGCGGGCTGACCCGCTTCTCCCACGGCGCCCTGGACAATTGGGCCGGGTTCCTGGCCCTGGCCCTGGGCGACATCGTGGCCCTCGACTTCACGGAGAGGATCTTCGCGGCCCGGACACCCCGGACGGCTCAACGGAGCTGCTTCGCGGCGGCCGGGTTCACGCTGGTCACGGGGCTCAGCTGTTCGTTCCTGGGACTCATGAGCCTCAAGCTCATGCCAAACATCGCCGACGCCCGCATGGTGCTGCCCACGATGGCCTTGACCTTCGTGCCCTTCGTCTACGGCCTGTTCATGCTGGCCGGAGTCATCGGCGCGGGAGCGTCGACCGCCAACGGCGGCATTCTCGGGGTTTCGACCGTGCTCGGACGAAACATCCTGCAGAAGAACCTCCTCAGACTGAAGGGGGCCCGGCGAGCCGCCCCGGCGCCGGCAGGCGGCGGCGCCGCCGATCCCCGGCCCGGTCCCACGCTGTCCGACAGAAAGCTGCTCGTTGTCAGCCGGCTGATGGCCCTGCCGGTCGTTTTTCTGGCCGTCGGGCTGGCCTGGGTCAAGCCGGAGCCGGGGATCCTCCTCGTCCTGGCCTTTGACGTCGTCTTCGCCGGCTGTTTCGTGCCCCTGGCGGGGGGGATATTCTGGAAAAAGGCCAACACGCCCGGGGCCCTGGCCGCGATCATCGCCGGCTCGGCGCTGCGCATCATCCTGTACGTGGCGCTTCCCGCCCGGCTGGCCGGCCTCGGAACACTCCTTCCCCCGATCGTTTCCCTGGCGGTGTTCATTCCGGTCAGCCTGGCGACCCAGAACACCATGCCGTCCCGGCACGAGGCGATCGAGCGCGTCCCTTCCGACGAGGAGGTCCTTTCCGGCGTTTGTTAGGAAATCGGGTAAGAAATTGGGGACACAATACTATTTAGGATGCGGGACAGACTTGTTCGGGGAGACTCATTCGGGGGCCCGATACGAATTCCGGCCCGCATCCCGGGGAGAATACGATGAGAAAGATGCAAGTCTGGGCGATTGTCCTCTCGGCGGCGGCCCTTTGGGCAGGCAGGGCGCCGGCCGGGGAGAAGCTCGATTACCCTGAGATCGTCAAGATCCGGGACGAGGGCTTCAGGCGCTCCCGGGTGATGGAGTTCGCCGAGACGCTGGCCGACCTCTTCGGGCCGCGGACCAGCAATTCCCCCCAATATGACCAGGCCGCGGCCTGGGCCAGGCAGGTCTTCGAGGAAATCGGGGCCACGGCCCGGCTCGAACCGTATGCGCTGCCCTATCCGAGCTGGGCGAACGCCTACACTTCCGTCCACATGATCAAGCCCCAGTACATGACGCTCATCGCCTACGCCAGGCCCTATTCGGGCGGGACCGACGGAAGGATCACCGGTCCGGCGGTCGCGGTCGACATCGGCCGGATCTTCGACCGTCGGGACCTCGAGCGCCACAGGGGAAAGCTGACGGGCAAGGTCGTCCTGACGGCTCCCGCGCGACCCCTCCACCCGAATTTCGCGCCCCAGGCCGTGCGACTCTCGCAGGCCGAGCTCGACGACATGTCGGAGCTCCGCATCCTGCCCGGCCCCAAGGAGGCTCATCCCAAGGAGAGCGTCGCCGCGGCCGCGCCCCTCCGCGAGCCTCTCCCCGAATCCGAAATCATCGCCTTCTTCTCCCGCGAAGGCGTCGCGGCCCTGATCGAGCCCGGACCGGCCCAGGGACCGGCGCCCATGGACAAGGGCCTGGTGGTGGTCGGCTCGGGACGCCCCTTCGCCGTGTCCTCCGGAGAGGCCGGCCAGCCGCTTTCGGCCGTGGTCGTCTCGGTCGAGCATTACAACCGGATCATGAGGCTCCTCGAACGGGGGGTCGATGTGACGATGGAGCTCGAGACCAGGGTCCGCTGCGACCCGGCCGATTCCACGGACTATAACGTGATCGCCGAAATCGCGGGCACCGACCTCGGGGACGAAGTCGTGATGATCGGAGGCCACCTCGACAGCGTCTCGGCCGCGACCGGGGCCACGGACAACGCGGCGGGCTGCGCGGCTGTCATGGAAGCCTTCCGCATCCTGAAGGCGGTCGGCGTCCGTCCCCGGCGGACCATCCGGGCCGCCCTGTGGGGAGGGGAGGAGATGGGACACCTGGGTTCCAAGGCCTACGTGGCGAAGCACTTCGGCCCCGCCGGCGCCGCGACCCGGCCGCCCGAGTACGACAAATTCTCCGTGTATTTCAACATGGACTGGTACGGGCGGTTCAGGGGCGTCTTCCTCCAGGGCAACGACCTGGTCCGGCCGATCTTCGAGGAATGGATGAGGCCCTTCCATGACGTCGGCATGACGGCCCTCGTCCCGGGCAACACGGGCGGGACCGACCATGTCGAGTTCACGGCCGTCGGGCTGCCCGGGTTCCAGTTCATCCAGGACGACCTGGAGTTCTTCACCACGACGTTCCACACCAACATGGACGTCTACGACCGCCTCGTCCCCCAAGACCTGATGCAGGCTTCGGTCATCCTGGCCGCCTTCGCCTACGAGGCCGCCATGCGCGCGGACCTGCTGCCGCGGACGCCAGACCAGGTCGAAAACACGAGACGGTGGCATAAATAAACACGGGATTGGACGTCGTCTGCGCGGTTCCCCAATTGAACGGTCAGGACGTCAGGATCAGCCTCGAGTAGGACGTGTCCTTCACGTTGGACGGCCCAAGATTCGCCGGCGGCCGGCCGACGCGGGTCCGTCTCATCAAGTAACGGAACCGGATCATCCGCGGGTTGAGATGGCTGCTGGTGCGCGGCGTTTAAAGAAGCGCGTTAATTCAACAAAAGACTTTACATTTGGTCGAAAAATGGATAAGCTGGCCTTAATAATTAAACCGAAACGAGGTGGGAATGATTAGCGAACTGGAAAAAGCCATCCTGAGATCGCTCAACGCCGACGCCCGGAAGAGTTTTCGCGAGGTCGCCAAGGAGGTGAAAACCTCCACGACGGCTATCTACAACAACGTCAAGAAGATGGAGAAGAACGGGCTGCTCAAAGGCTACATCCCGGTTCTCGATGAAGAGCTTCTCGGCTACACGATCTCCGCCATAATCGTCCTCAGGATCGCCCAGGGCAAGCTCGAGAACGTCTATCAGACGCTGGCCTCCTATCCTGAGGTGAGGATGATCTTCGATATCACCGGGGAATGGGACACCATCCTTTTCTGTTCCTTCATGACCCGCCAGGAAATGGATCACTTTCTCAAGCACAAGCTGACCCTCGACTACGTGGAGCGGGTGGTCACGCATCTCGTCCTGAACGTGGTCAAGAACGAGAAGCGGACGCCCGTCTGATCGCGTCACGGGATTCCACCCGCGCGCCGGAGTCCGACCGCGGCTTCGACCGCGCCGCGGGGGAGGTCGTGGCGAAAACCGCCCGGCTCCCGGCTGTCAGCGAATGAGATAGAGCTCCTTTTGGGGGGGCGACAGGTACTCGACTCCGCCCGCCGTGGCGATGGCCTGTTCGTGATCCCACCAGAACAGGTACTGGTCCCGGCCGGGATCGGTCGGCGACGGCATGTAGAAAAAGTACTCCAGCACGAAGTGATGATCGGGCGGCAGGGGGACGGTCTTCGTCCAGTCCGGGCCGAGCGATCCGATCCTCGGGCCGAAGTAGTTTTCGTCCTTCCGCTCCCGGGCGCCTTTCCTCATGCCGTGGCAGTCGAGGCTGATCTCGGTCTTGGCCGGGTCGTACCCAGCCGAGTAGACCGGGAAATCATTCTTGGGTGTCACCATGTGCAGCTGGTTGTCCCTGACGATGATCCCGGCCGCCTCGAATTTCTTCGTGTAGTTCCGGATGATCTCGCGGGGAGTGAGCCCGGCTTTGATGGTCGCGGCCAGGATCTTGTCGATCTTGAGATATTCGGCCCACAGCCGTTTGATTTCCGGCGGAGGCCCGGTCTCTCCCTTCCGGAGGACATAGGCGTACATCCCCTGGCTCGGCGCCGCGACGATATCGCCTCCCTGGATCACGGCGTTCTCGTAGCCCCCGGTGCGCCCTCTCTGGGAGACCCCGGTCGTCCGGCGCCGGAAGACGGTCAAGCCCACCTCCCGCTCGCGGGTGACCCCCGGCTCGATGTCCGCGAACGCCTTCTCGATGCGCCGGACCTCGTCCTCGCGCATCTTCTTGAGCAGCCGGATCTCGCTCGGGACCGTCCTGGTGATAAAATCCATCAGCACATATTCCGACGAAACCACTCGGGCGGCGTATTCCGGGCCGAGCTCTTCCGTCAGCAGGACGTAATCCGTGTGCGATAGTCCGTCCTCGGCGCCCCCGAAATCGGTGTAGGTCACCCAGGGTCCGAGGTCGTGGAGATAATTGACGGCGATGCTCTTGGGGTCGCGCTCGACGACGAATTCCCTCAGGCCCTTGAACCGGTAGTCGTATTCGGTCATCGGGCCGCCCACCGGTTCCTGGACGCGCACCGGGTCGGCGATGATGTCGTAGATCCCGGATTCCTCGACCAGGCGGTTCGGCTCGCCGTCCTCCCGGTGCGACGTCCCCCAGCGGCGTCCGAGGACGGCCCTTTCGATCCGGCCGCCGCCGCGGTCGGTGAACACGAAGACGCCGGAGGAACTGCCCAGCTCTTCCGCGCCGAAGGAATCATGCCTGGCGATTCGCATCACGTGAATCCACATGTCGATCTTGTGCTTCCGCATGACGAGCGGCAGGACCGTGTCGAACTTATCGCGCCGGATCCGGTCGTTCCATTCCCTCATGTCGATGTCCCGGTAGAGAGAAGAATCTTCGTCGATCTCCTGGACGTGAGCCGCCGCAGGGGCCGTGCCGGCGGCCTCGGTGCCCGGCCCTCCCGGACCGAGGAAACCCAGGGACAGGCCCACGAAAAGGGCCGGGGTGACAAGTTTTCGAATCGACATGGCAGGACATCCTCCTAAGGTTTTTCGACGATGACGTCGACGCCCGGCAGATCGCCGACGGTGACCTTGTGGGTCCCGGCGCCGCCGATCTCGCAGGTCAGGGTCACGATTCGCCTCTCCCCGGCGGCCAGGCAGACTTTCCTGGCCTGGAGGGACTTGCCGTCGACGAACAGCCTGACCTCTCCCTCTTCCATTCCGCCCGTCCCGACGACGAGGGCGGTGACGGTGACGCGTTCGAGCGCCTTGACCCGCGTCTTCGACACGGTCAGGTCCTTGCACTCGAAGACCGCCCGGATCGGCCTGGTGATCTCGAACGTATCGCGGAGAACGATGTCTTGGCAGGATTCGCCGATCATGACCTCGAAGGCGCCGGGCTCGACCACGTATTCCAGGTTCGCGTCGAGCAGGCTGAGGTCGTCCGGAGTGAGGGCGAACTCGACGTGCCGCGATTCTCCGGGCTCCAGCGTGACGCGCTCGAATCCCTTCAGCTGCCTGAGCGGCACGGGCACGGTTGCCTCGAGGTCCTTCAGGTAGAGCTGCACGACGGCGTCGCCCTTCCTGTCGCCGGCGTTCCTCACGTCGGCGCCGACCGTGATGAATGCCGCATCGGACGACTGGGGCGAGATTTGCAGGTTGCGGTACTCGAATGTGGTGTAGCTCAGCCCGCAGCCGAACGGCCACAAATAGACGTTTTCGTCGTAGGGGGGGTCGCCCGGCTTGACGTCGTAGTGGCTCGGACCCGCCTCGGCCTGGGGATAGGTCCAGGGAAGCTTGCCTCCCGGGTTGGTGTCGCCGAAAAGGACCTCGGCGATGGCCGTGCCGCCCTCCATCCCGCCGTACCAGGCTTCGACGATGGCCGGAACGTTCTCTTTCATCCAACGGTTTGAGATGGGCGTGCCGTTGACCAGGACCGCGACGGTCGGCGTGCCGGTGCCCTGGACCGCCTGGAGGAGGGGCAGGAATCCTTCCGGCAGGGCCAGATCGGTCCGGGCCGTGCTCTCGAAGGCGGGGTCGGGGCCGGTGACGACAACGGCCACGTCGGCTCCCCTGGCCGCCGCTGCGGCCTCCTCCGGATCGAGAGAGAGCGAGGTGCGGACCTCCGTCCCCGGGCCCACGGCTTTCCTGATTCCCTCGAGCGGCGTGACCCAATAGGGCGGAGTGCCGTTGTAGTCGAGGGGAACCAGGCTCCTGTCGCTGTCCGCGCAGGGGCCGATGACCGCGATCGAACGGACCTTGTCCCGGTCCAGGGGCAGGGTTCGGCCGTCATTCTTGAGGAGGACGATCGACTCCCGGGCCGCCTGGAGGGCCAGGGCGATGTGCTCCTTGGTCAGGACCTTCTCCTCGGGAACGTAGGCGTTGTAGGGGTTCATGGCCGGCGGGTCGAACAGGCCGAGCCGGAACCTGATGGCCAGGAAGTTGCCGACGGCCCCGTCGATCTCGGCGAGGTCGACCAGGCCCTTCTCGACGGCCTGGGGAAGGTTGTTGGAATAGGTCGTCCCGCAGGCGTTGGAATCTATGCCGGTTGCGAGGGCGGCCGCGGCGCCGGCGAGATTCTCCCCGCGCCCGGCTTCGCCCAGGCCGCCGCAATCGCTGCAGACGATCCCCTGGAAGCCCCACTGGTCCCGCAGCGTTCGCCTGATCATGACCCGGCTGTAGTTGATCGCGTCGCCGCCAAGCCCGCGCGCATCGTCCCAGCCGTGAGCCCCGGTCATGACCTGCCGGACGCGGCCCTTCCGGATGGCCGACTTGTACGGCGGGAAGATCGTTTCGCGGGTCAGGCGCTCCGTGATCGGAGCCCCGAGAGGAAACTCGTCGCCGCCCGCCTGGCAATATACGTAGTGCTTGGCCGTGCAGACGGCCTTTTCGTAGGGACCGCCTTCGTCCTCTCCCTGGAACCCGCGGACGGTGGCCGCGGCGAGGCGCGCGGTCAGGTAGGGGTCCTCGCCGAAGGTTTCGGGGGCCCGGTCGTATTTTTTGTTCCGCGAGATCTCTAGGACGACGGGAGACCAGGTTACGAGCCCCGACCCTCTCAGGCTGCCGACGTTGAAGGCGGCCCGGAACTCGTCGCCGACGGCCGCATAGAGGTCGTGGACCAGGGCCTCGTCCCAGGTTGCGCCGAGCCCGATGCTGAACGGGAAGACCGTCGCCGGGCTGATGGACTGCACGCCGTGCAGGGATTCGTCCGCGTACCACGAGAACTCGGGAATGCCCAGGCGGTCGACGGCCGGCGAGACGCCTCCGTCCCCGCACGACCGGCAGCTCTGCCCCTCGAGCTTCTCGGGCATGGCGATCTGCATCACCTTCTCGTCGACGGTCATCCGGGATAGGAGGTCCTCGACCCGCTTGTCGACGGGCAGCCGGGGGTTCTCGTAGGGGTCCATCGCGCCGTTCTTGTTGAGGTCCGTCCAGGTGGCGTGAATCTGACCGGGACTGTAATACCTGGCATAGACCGGGACCTGCTCCGTCCGGGATTCCACCGGCGGCTTGGCGCAGAAGCCTGTTGTCAGAGCCATGGATGCGGCCATGGCCGGGACCACGATTCTGGCGCGTCCGAGCATTACTGCCTCCTCTGGAATCCGGAGTGGGGCCTGCGGCTCGAGGTCGAGGCCCAGGCCCTTAAATCGGCACGATGATCAAAGCCTTCCCCCGGTAATCGCCGTCGGGAAGGACCGTCGGGAGATGGTACTGTGGATCGGTCAGGAGCGCGAAGACCTTGGGGTCTCCCTTTTCGACCTTTTCCCGGGTGTTGAACCGCCACTCGCGGCCGATCTGTTCCAGACGTCCCGGGAAATCCTGGCCGCCGAGGATCGAGGTCAGCGTCCAGTAGAAATACTCCGAGATCTGGCAATCGTACCCGCAGGTGGCGTCGTAGTAGGTGTACCAAGCGGTCTCGGGATATTTTTCGGGGACTTGTTCGAAATGACCGCCCCTGGCTTCGTCCATGAGCAGGGCGATCTTCGAGCCCGGCCGGGTGGCAAAGGCCTCGGGGTAGACGACCCCGTATCCGGCGTCGGAGACGAGGTGGAGGACTTCCTCGATCGAGGCATCGAAGATGCCGTGCGCCGCGCCTCCCGGACGGGTCTCCTCGTCCCACAGGCCCTGGGTCCAACCTGCGGGGAGGGAGGAACGGTCGAGGGCGCGCATTTCGTCCGGGTCGCGGCCCATGACCAGAGCGGCGTTTCGGGCGACCATGGCTTCGATGACGGCCGGGTCGTCGGGGACCCCGTCCTGGTCGTTGTCGAGATACTGGCCCAGGACTCCGGCCGCGTGAAGCATCTTGTCGTCCGCGACGCCTTTCGTTGCGTAGACCGTGACGCCGAAGACGTCGATGGTCTTCGTGAAGGCCGGGGCCTGATTTTCGGCGGCGGAGCCGGGAGGGTTTGACTTGCAGCCGGCCGCGAAGGCCAGGGTCAGCGCGGCGGTCAGAAGCAGGGCTCCGGGAAGGATTCTCTTCATGTCTTCCTCCTTGTTCCCGGACCGGAGCGAGCGGGTCGTCACTTGACCAGGATTATTTCTTCGTTGCGGGGGTAGAGCGCCTCGACTCCCCTCGGGGTGACGAGGGCGTTGTCCTCGAAATTGATGGCCAGCCTCTTCCCCCAGGCCGGGATCCAGGTGTGGACGATGAACTCGAAGGCGATGAGATTGTTTGGCTGGACCATGAGGTGGGCCCGGGACGGCCGGAACGGCGCCATCGAAGGTCCGACGGCGATTTCGCTGTTGCCCGTGTTGCCGACACAATGGCAGTCGATGGAAAAGCCGGATTGGTCCGACGAACCCATGGCCTGGATGATCCCGCGGTCCTTGTCGGTGTCGGTGAAGGGAGTGTAGGCGAAGCCCGCCTTTTCCAGGGCGGCGACGACGGTGTCGAGGGTTTCGCCGGCCGTCCGGCCCGAGGTGAACGCCTTCCGGATGACCTCGCGGGCTTCGAGGCCGCGGGTCCAGGCTTTTTGCAGCTCGGGCGGGAGCGAGGTCTCCCCGTCGCGGAGGATGTAGGCTTTCCGCTTGTAGTCGGTTCCGAAGTTGAGATACCGGATCCCGCAGTCCCAGGAGATCAGGTCGCCGCGTTGGAAGATATAGTCCGGCTTCCCCGTCGCGGACGGGGGCGAGACTTCGGAGTGCTGGACGCCGGGCAGGTCGAGGCCGAGATAGGACGGCTCGAGGCCCTGGGCCAGGAGCTGATCGGATATCCACCAGCCGAGGGCGGCGCGAGTCGTAACCCCCGGCTTGATGGCGGCCAGGGCCGCTTCCATGAGCCGGCGCTGGATCTCGCAGGCCTTGGCGAAGGCGACGATCTCGGTCTGGACCCGGCGGACGCGGAAGTCGGTTATGACGTCCCCGGAGGAAACGAGGCGTCCGGCGTACCTGTCGCCGAGCAGGGTGGCCAGTCTCTTGTATCCGGTGTAGGAAAGCCCGTCGTCATGAGTGAGCGACTCGGACATGTTGACGGCGATCCGCTTGGGGTCGCGTTCGGCGACGTAGCCCGGCAGGTCGCCTTCCTCGCCGATCGTGTCGTAGACGGACTCGTCGGCGATCGAGGCGAAGCTGTTGCCGAACAGCGCCCGCTCGACCCGGTCGCCGCCGCGGTCGCTGAAGACGACGTAGCCCATGTCCGTCCCGAAGTCGAGGGCGAAGGCGTCGGGGTCGCCGCGGCGGATGACATGCATCCACATGTCGACTTTGTTGTCGCGCATGGCCCCGGGCAGGATCTTGTCGAATTTCTCCTTGCGAATGAGGTTGAGCAAATCGAAACGGGCCTTGGCCTCCTGGGCGGCGAGAGGCGCACCGGCGACGAGGGTCATCGCCGACAGGGCCGCAGCGATAATGAGGCTCCTTTTATTCATTCCTGACCTCCGGCTGGAAACGACATTTTCTTTTAATCTTATGACACGAGGCGTGCATCGTCAAACAATATTCGAGATTTAATTATAACTCATAAAGTGCTCCGACGATAAGCCGGAACGTTATTTTAGCCGAGGAGGGTTCCGATTGGCACGCCCAAAACAAGCTGCCGGAATTAGAAGAGCGATAGAAAATCGCATGCCGGCTATTAGCGGTATTGACCGAGAGCCACTTCTTGTCCGGCCAATGAAGGCTGCGAGATGGCGGGGTCGAGCCTATGAGCGGCTAAGGGAAATCAGCATATCGCAGACTCGACCCGCTCTTGGTCGGCCCGGCCCGGGCTCCAGCCCGGCGCTGCGCGAAGCCGCGGGGCCCCGGCCCTCGCTCTTCCCTGGAGAGCCGGGTCTCCCGCTGTGCGTGGGCGGGGACTCCCGTCCGCGCGTTTGGGCCTTATTGATTCTGGGGAGGCGTCTGCGGGGGCGTCTGCGGGGGAGGAGGCGTCTGCGGGGGAGGCGGCGGCTGCGGCGGCGGCTGCTGGGTCGGGGGCGGAGGCGGGGTCGGGCTCGGCATTCGCGCGCCCGGCTTGCTGACGCCGGCCCAGAATCCCAGAATCACCGTGACGATGCCGACGATCAGGTAGTTGGCCTGGGACATGGTCAGCGAGGCGATGAGAATGCCGCAGACCAGTATCCAGAGCCCCAGCAAGCCGTTGATGATCTCCTGCCAGGCCTTGCCGCCGATGAAGCCGACTATCAGGGCTATGGCTCCCGCGAGGATCATGTTCAGGCTGCCCTGCAGCGAGATGGCGAAGGCCGAGATGATCAGCCATGCGCCCACAAGGAAACTAATCCATCCTTGCCACATTGTCACTCCTTCTTTGAGAGCATATGGATTCCGGCTCGAGGCCGCCGGTCAGCTCCGTTTAGCGCAGGACGACTCCCTGCCCG
>Ga0210077_1000435_pt1 | contig 15909 bp, 16 predicted proteins | sample RushMan_CattailN_5_FD_185556 | JGI IMG/M metagenome (GOLD analysis project Ga0210077, IMG submission 185556) | Wetland microbial communities from San Francisco Bay, California, USA, that impact long-term carbon sequestration -... | ecosystem: Environmental > Aquatic > Marine > Wetlands ... | reverse complement strand
AGTTCAATGCTCCTTTTGAGCTTCCAATGGGAAATAACTCCACAATTTTTTTATTTCGCCGTAAAATTATCATGACTATCTACCAATCTAAAAAAATAGAATTGTTGTAATAAGATCATAAAGAGATATATCTTTATAATTTATATATTCTATGAATTTTAAATGAAATGTATCAATCGTTTAAATATTTAAATTAAACATATAAACGCTTGAATAAAAATATATCCCATTAAAAAGACTTTATATTTAAACCGGCCATTTAATTCCATTATTTAATCTACGCTCATGTCTGGAATGTTGTAAAATCGAAGATTTTACACCGCAAACATTTCACATGCATGTTGTAGATGTTATTTGTTTAAATTTATGTGAATTGTTGATTAAATAAATTTTTTTCAAACAATTTCAACTTAAATTAACCAACCCTACAATCTAACATACAGTAAACATTATACACAATGATCATAGATATGAGCGTAAAATAAATTCTATTTAGATCTTAATTTCTCCACCATGTACTATTTCTTGATGAATTTTGGGAGGAATTCTTTTTTGTGGAATTACTTGTGCTGTTTACAGGAGTTGAATTGGTACTGGTTGTATTATTATAGAACTGTCTATTAAGATGATTTGGCTCAAAAGAAGGATCATCTATGGTTGAAATTTGCTGACCGTTATCTGAAGCAAATATTGAAGACAGCATGCCGAAAGTAATGTCATTACCTGAATTCAGTGCATTTGCACATGATCCAAACCCAAATCCTAATAAAGATATCATTAAAACTATAAAAAGCTTTCCAGCTTTTCTCGAATTCATAGAAGATTCCTCATGTTATTTTATTAAGTATACAGTTAATATTAAATTTACTTTGAGATTTATAAAACTATCTAATTATTCTTAATTAGAAAATTAAATTTAAATTCATATTAAATGAATCCAAGAAATTTAACTGTGTATATGTTACTCTATTTAAATAATTAGTTAAACTAGAACCATGATAATTAACCCTAAATATACCTGTGCACCATGTAATAAACCCCTACCACTAAAAACGGCATTACAATTAAGAGTATTGTAGATGCAATAGTGGAAGCAGATGAAAAATAAGTTATTGCAACACTTAAAGGAATAATTCCATCTCTCATACTACTTGAATACAAAAATGCAATGCTTTCTTTTTTCGAAGATTTAAATAACCTGCCTAAAATATATCCCTAGCCAAATCCAGCCACGAGTAATATAACAACCAGCATAATCATCAGTAAAATTAAATTAAATTCATTAGACATTACCTGTGACACCATATGGGCAATTGCAACAATTATTATAAAAAGGCCCACAAAAGAGGAGAGTAAAGTAATTGTATTTATTGGCACTCAAAAAATCTACGCTTTTTGGTGCCCCAAAAACGAAGTTTTTGAGGGCAGGGATATATTTTTCCTCTTCTAACCTTAAAAATAGTGCGATAACTGCCGGGGCAAATATGGATAATGTAAGAAGTTTAAATATCGCTATTGCTAAATCAGGAGACGCGATACCCATAAAATAAAGAACAACTGGATAAACAAGTATACTCATCATCATAGAAAATAGTGCTGTAGTTACTGAAATGGTTCCATCACCCTTTGAAAGTTCTGTCCATAATGCAGCAACCACTGGTGATGGAGCAAAACAAAGGAGAATTATTCCAACATAGATATCTTGTTGAAGCAGGAAGAAATAGCCAAACAAAATTCCAATGACGGGATATAATATAAGATTAGAGACTGTAATTGCCAGTACTTTTCTGGGATGATTTATTATTCTTGTAAAATCATTTATATTATGTTCAATAACCATTGAAAAGACTAAAATCGCGAGTAAAACAGGTACGTATGAGATAAAACAGAAAATTGAGGGAATGTAAATCCTAAAATTACACATAATATTGTCAGTAACCCATAATATTTTCTTATGTTTCCATGAATTGATTTTCCTGTGTCTCCGCCAGTCCTAGTTATTGACATATTGTTTCTCCCAATTTATTATTTTATACCATCTTCCTTTTATAAGACAATACTTTTTAAATTTAACTATTTGCAAACAAAATAGCACATAAAAGGAACGGCCCCGGGACCAAAAATAACAAACAAAAATGCAAAAATTACTAAAAATTGGAAGTACCAAAAACTGTGAATTAGCCTAAAAAACTAACATAAACTAGCACGGGTAAAATATGGCAAAAAATGAAAATTGATAAACAGTATACCCTCTATTTTTAGTGTACCCTTTTTTAAGTAAAATATACTGGTTTTCTATTTTAAATTTTAATATTAGTAACTTTCAATAATATGAAAATACAAAATAATACTTGAATAAAAAAGTTATAAAATTTTTAAAAGCTCAAAATTATGATAATTCAATTTTTTTAAAGTTGAGGAAAACTACGTTTTCCGAACGTTAAAAATCTTCGATTTTTAACGTTTAAAAGGGGAAAGGTGAATAATGTGGCTAATAAACTCGTTAAAGTGTTGTTAATAGAAGATAACGACGCAGATGCAAGATTTATAAGCGAGATGTTTAAAGAAATAAAAACAACGAATTATGAATTATCACATGTTAAAAGACTTGATGAAGGACTTAAACTTATGGATACAGATTCATTTGACGTTTTACTTTTAGATCTTAGTTTACCAGATAGTATGGGGCTCGAAACATTTGAAAAAGCATATGAACATAACCCTGGACTGCCAATTGTTATTTTAAGCGGTTTAGATGATGAAGAAGTTGCAGTTAGAGCTGTAAGTGAAGGTGCGCAGGACTACTTAATGAAGGGAGAAGTCAGCGACAGATTACTTTCAAGAGCCATCAGCTATGCAATTGAACGTCAAAAAACAGAGAAAGAATTAATAGAAAACCGCAACGACCTGATAAAATTAATCGATAACTACACAACCGAATTAAAAGAAAAGGGAGTCAATGAAGCAGAAGACATACATAAAAGTTTAGAAACAAAGATCGCGAATTTTGGGAAGTTAAGAAGTTCAGATGTTACTGCTGAGTCAGCTGAAGGTGGTGCTGGTAATATACAACTTTCCAATGAAAGAGTTCCAAAAAACTTATGGTTACAGGTTGCAGGAGACTTTAAAAACCAGGGTAACAAGTTATCTGTAAATGAAAAGAACATCAGTGTTAAATCGGCCCAGGCCAGAGACCTGGAAGATCTGGTGGAATTTATTAAAGAATTAGGAGAAAGAGGATATTTTGCAGAAGAGCATTATGTTGTGGATCTTTAAGTTCAAATAATTATATGAAACATGTTTTAAGCCCTGAAAAATCCAACGCTTTAAAAAATTTAGAATACAGATCATCCAAAATATTCCATCGTCTTAATGCTGTTTTTATTATGCCCCAAAGATTATTTTTTCATAATTTTTGATTCATATAACTAAACTTAGAAGACATTCTAGCTAGAAGCGCCCATTGCCTAACCATATACTGTTTTTCAGGTGCAATATACCTTTTATAAGTATTGACCAATGAATTTACATTAAAATCATTATGTTTTATATATGTGGACTTGATCGCTTCTGCTGCTGCATATCCACTTGCTAAAGCAATTGATATCCCTTCACCTATAGGGTTAAGGAAATTAGCCGCTTCTCCAGCAAGTAAAATTCTGCCCTTTCCTAAATCAACAGGACATCCCGGCATGACACAGGGCATTATTCCAACTTCCTCTTTAACACATGATTCTATCTCAGCGTTAAACTGCAAATTAAGAAATGAGATAAATCGTGAATGATACTTTTTCATCACTGCTGGTTCTCTAACACCTACTCCAAAAATTAAAAAATCATCCTTGACATTGAACCATGCATCGTACTGGGAAAATTGAGGTTGTAAAAACGCGTGAAAAAATTCATTATTTAACTCGATAGCACCCCTGCAAAATGTCTGGTAAGTAAAAATATAGTTATTTGGCGTTTTCAGTAAATTTCTTTTAATGATGCTATTTGCTCCATCACAGGCAATGACTACTCCCGCCTTTTCATAATATATCTCATCGCCCTGCAATTTGACTAATACATGGTCTTGCTTTTCTTCACAGGAAATAACCAAAGTGGATGGTCTAAAATCCGCCCCTGCATTTTCAGCCTTTAAAGCCAGCCACTGGTCAAATAAGCTTCTCCAGACGTTAAGACCGTCGCTTTCAAACTTAAGTGTTCGGTTCTCTTCATCGGTAATGATGATACCTTTATTTATCTCTGGTCTGCTCAAAACTGAATCCGGTATTTTTCCAAATTCACTCTTCACCAGGTCAACTGACTTTTTTATCAAAATACCCGAGCAAGACTTTTCTCGAGGCACTTCCATTCTTTCAACCAGTAAAACATCGTAACCTGCATCCGCAGTCCTTTTTGCAGCCATACAACCTGCAGGTCCTGCCCCTATTACTATAGCATCATACATTTTAAGTCATTCCCTCCAGTAAAAATTAGATGACACATCCTTTAAAAAGTTCCATGTATTTTCAGGAATTGTTGAGACCGCTTCTTCGTTATTAAATTGATTTTGGGTTCTTATATTCACAAGGGACTTCGGTTTGACATTTGCCACACGCATATCTTGGATTATTTAACTTAAGTATCTTATCAAGGAACTGGGAACAATGTTCATTATTTTTACCGTTTTCAGTGACTGCTAAAGGTGGGCACCGTTCAATGCATTCGCCGCATTTGGTACAGTACTCATATACTTCTTGATAGGGGCGTAGTTTAGGTTCAAATTCCAGATCCACGATGACACTACCAAAACGACCAGCCGTTCCTAAATTAGTGATTAGAGAATCATTCAAACTGAACGTTCCAAGGCCAGCAATGAAAGCGACATGGCGTTCTGACCAATTACTTACATGATTAACAACTGCAAAACGTTTATCTAGAGCAGGAGCCAGTGCATTCCCTCCTTCTGCTTCCACTACATCAATGATTAAACGTCGTAAAGAGTTATTAAATATTTCCCCTTCATAACGCCCGTAGAGCCACTCTTTAGAGGGCAGACCTTTCAACCTATTAGAACTTCGAATACGTTCAGTAAATGGCAGGAAATATGAAATAACAGATCTAGCTTCAGATAACCATTCTTTTGGTGTTAAATGGTGTGGTCCAACTACATTGGGTTCATTCAATTTTTTCCAGAGCGGATCAGATGCTCCCGCTACACCAATCAAGGGCTGATCCCATATTTGCATCATACCAAGTTCTTCAACAAAATTCAGCTCATTGTTCTGGATAAAATCAACCATTTTCTCTTCAAACACGTGTGACAACAATTTAATCATCCCTAAAGTTTCCAATGAATTAATATCAAATGTTTTATTTTAATATTTTTTATGTAAAATTTTACTTTACTATTGCCCCACATAATACTTTTTGAAAAATCTGAGAATATTTTAACAGGGTTATGTTTAAATTACAATTTAGAACGATTAAAACAGCGGTTATTTGAAAATGATAACTAATTATAAATGGCTTAATATACAATTTAAGATTAAATAAAATAAAAAAGATGTTTGTTCTATTTTAAATTTCAGTATAACCTTTTTTAAGCTTATTCCACTGTCACACATTTAGCCAGGTTTTTAGGCTTATCAGGATCTATGCCTTTCATTACGCTGATATAATATGACAAAAGCTGCAGAGGAATTACATAAGGTATAGCAGAAAATACTTCGTCAATTTCATCTTCAAATTCCATCATATCATAGGCTTCAGACTTTAAATCCTCATCTTTAGATGATCCAAGGCCAATAACATGAGCTCCCCTTGCTTTTACCTCTTCAACGTTGCTTAAAGTTTTATCATGACTTTTACCTGGTGGTGCCACTGCAACAACTGGAACACCTTCATCGATAAGTGCTAAAGGGCCATGCTTCAATTCACCTGCAGCATAACCTTCCCCATGAATATAAGTTATTTCTTTAAGCTTCAATGCACCTTCTAACGCGGTTGGATAAGAAAATCCTCTTCCAATAAAGAAGAAATCAGTAGCATCCTTGTATTTACGTGCTATTTCTTTAATGGAGTCTTCTTTTTCAAGTGCAGCTATCATATAATCAGGAATATTCTGTAATTTTTCTAAAAGTTCTGTCCTTCCACTCATACAGATTGCAAGGAGATATATAGCGGTGAGCTGACTTATATATGTTTTAGTTGCGGCTACACCAATTTCAGGACCTGCTCTTGTGTATATAACATATTCAGCTTCTCGGGTTACGGTACTTCCGACCACATTCACGATGGCAAGGGTTTTGGCCTTATGATTAACCAGTCTCAAAGCTTTGAGTGTATCTGCAGTCTCTCCAGACTGTGTTATAACGATTACAAGCGTGTTTTCATCCAATGTTTCTGCAGAATATTCAAATTCAGACGCTAAAGTTACATCTGTTGAAATTCCAACCAGATTCTCAAATAAATATTTACCAATTAAAGAGGCATGATATGATGTTCCACATGCTACAAAACATATTCTGTTGAATTTAGGGAATTTTTGAACGATTTTTTTAATTTCAGATGCTTCAAGAAGGGTATTTTTAACTGCTTCAGGCTGTTCGTGAATTTCTTTCAACATGAAATGATCATAACCACATTTTTCAGCCATATCTGGAGTCCAGTCAATTGTAAATACTTCTTTTTCAACTATATTACCTTCAGAATCTTTTATTAGGACCCCATCCTCATTTAAAATAACCATTTCGTTATCTTCAAGATAAATAATATGATCTGTATGCTGTAATATAGCGGGCACGTCTGATGCTATAAAATACTCGCCTGCACCTTTTCCCACTATAAGGGGGCTCTCTTTTCTTGCACCAATGACTCTATTCGGCTCATCACGCGATATAGCTGCTATAGCATAAGAACCCTTAAGATCGCCAATTGCAAGTCTTGTTGCAGCTTCTAAATTATTTCCATGTCCCATATACTTTTCTATAAGGTGCGGAATGACTTCAGTATCAGTTTCAGATTTAAATATATGTCCTTCTTCTTCAAGACTTGCTTTTAATTCCTTATAATTTTCAATTATCCCATTATGCACTACAGCTATCCTGTTTTTACAATCAGTGTGAGGATGAGCATTTTCTTTAGTAGGTAACCCGTGAGTTGCCCATCTAACATGAGCTATTCCCATTTCTCCTGGAAGATCTGTTAACCCTAAATTTTCCTGGACATCATCGATTTTTCCCTTATCTTTTTTAATTTTTATATCGCTTCCAGATGTTGCAATACCTACAGAATCATAACCCCTGTATTCTAGCCTTTTTACGCATTCTAAAAGTACAGGTGCAGCTTTTTTATTGTTCAATATACATCCTATTATCCCGCACATGAATTTCACCGAAGGTGTTTCTATGGTTAATAATTATATTCATCTTATTACTATTTATTTTTTCTTCAGTTTTATAATCATAAAATTACAATACCACTAATTATAGTTCATATCTATATAAATTAATCACAATCTTTCAATTTCATCTATTTCTCATTAATTTTATAATCATAAAATTACAATTCACCACTATTTGGTTCGTATCACTACTAACCAATCATGTTTCACATTTTTTATTTCTCATCATAATCTTATAATCAAATTATTATAATACCACTAATTGTAGTTCATATCTATATAAATATTTGATACCAAATATAAGGAACGGTGTTAAACATGAATATTGAAATTGGAACACTACTATATCAAGGTAAAGCCAAAGGCGTATATGAAACTAATGACCCTCAAAAAGTTGTTGTTGAATTTCGAGATGATATAACAGCAGGAGATGGGGCTAAAAAAGATAATATAAATGAAAAAGGATTCTTGAATTCAGTAATTTCTGCAAAATTTTTTGAAGTACTTGAAGAAGCCGGGATCAAAACTCAGTACATAGAACTCATTAAACCAGGGCTCATGCTCTCAAAGAAGCTTGAAATGATCCCTCTTGAAGTGATCACAAGAAACATAGCTGCTGGAAGCCTTCTTCGAAGATATCCATTTAAACCAAAACAAACATTTGATCCCCCTATCATACAGATAGATTATAAAAGCGATGAATATGGAGATCCAATGCTAAATGATGACATTGCAATTGCACTTGACATTATCGGTGAAGATGGGCTTAAAACTATCCGAGAAAATACATTAAAAATAAATAAAGTGTTAAAGGATTTCTTAGAATCCAAAGGACTTCTATTTCCTGATTTTAAAATTGAATATGGGTACGATTCAGAAGGAAATATAGTTTTAGGGGACGAAATAAGTCCAGATACATGTAGATTCTGGGATATTGAAACCTGTGATATTCTTGATAAAGATCTTTTTAGGCAGGGCGAATCCGGTGTTATCGAAGCATATAAAAGAGTTGCATCAGTGATACTTGAAGAAGAAGATAAAGAAAAATGGAATATTGAAATATAAAACTAAATCATAAATTTAAGCTGATATAAATTTCTAATAATTTTTTTATGATAAAATTAATAAGTACAAAATATAATCTATGAATATAATAAATTAATTTTTAACCACTCGAAAATGGTAATTTTCGAGCCCAAACGCTACGCGTTGAGGGTTTTATTGCTACTGGTGATGATATGAAATACGACGCTGAAGTTAAAATAAGTCTTAAAAAAGGCATGTTGAATCCTGAAGCTTCCACTGTACAGAGAGCTCTTGCTCTTTTGGGATATGAAGTGGAAGGGACCGATACAGTTAAAATAATTAAATTTACACTTGATGAGGAAAATGAAAAACTGGCCAGAGAAGAAGTGGACGATATGTGTCAGAGGCTTCTCTGCAATCCTGTAATCCACGATTATGAGATTGAAATAGCCCCTAGCAATGTATAATGTCTAGGTCAATTAAAAAATAATAGAAAGAGGAAGACAATGAAAGTAGGAATCATACGCTTTCCAGGTTCAAACTGCGATAGAGATGTATTTCACGCTCTAAAACTTGCAGGTGGTGAACCAGATTACGTCTGGTGGAATCAAAAGGATTTATCCAATTTTGACGCAATTGTAATTCCTGGCGGCTTTTCTTATGGAGATTACCTGAGAGCTGGGGCAATAGCATCAATAACTCCAGTTATAGATGGTATAAAAGAAATAGTTAAAGAAGAAAAACCAGTCCTTGGAATCTGCAACGGGGCTCAAATACTGGCAGAAGTAGGTTTAGTGCCGGGAGTATTTACAAACAATGAAAACGCCAAATTCATTTGCAAAGGAGTGGAATTAAAAGTTGCATCAACAAGAACTCCTTTTACAAGCATGTATAATAAAAATGAAATAATTAAAATGCCAATGGCACATGCTGAAGGCCGTTATTATAATGAAGAACTTGAAAAACTCCATGATCAGGACCAGATCGTTTTGAAATTTGAAGCAGAAAACCCAAATGGGTCCATGGAGGCCATAACTGGCGTTTGTGATGAAAGTGGTCTTATATGCGCTGTAATGCCTCACCCTGAAAGGGCTTCAGAGATGGTTTTAGGCTCAGACGACGGTTTAAAGTTCTTTAAAGGGATAGTTAATTTTAAATCCTAAAATTATTCTAATTTATTAGATATTAAAAGTTTTTACAAATTTAATGGTGAATACATGGTAGTTTATTTAATAGGGGCAGGTCCCGGAGATCCAGAACTAATCACGCTCAAAGCTGTTAATGCATTAAAGAAGGCCGATGTTGTACTGTATGATAAACTTGCAAATGATGAAATTTTAAAATATGCAGAGGGTGCAAAACTCATATATGTGGGAAAACAGGCAGGACATCATTATAAATCCCAGTATGAAATCAACCAAATTCTTGTTGAAGAAGCAAAAAATAATGATGTAGTAGTACGACTTAAAGGAGGAGATCCGTTCGTATTTGGAAGAGGGGGCGAGGAAATGCTTGCTCTACACGAGGAAGGACTTGAATTTGAATTGATTCCGGGAGTAACCTCTGCAATAGGAGTCCCAACAACAATCGGACTCCCAATTACTCACAGAGGAGTTGCAACATCATTTACAATCGTTACAGGTCATGAAGACCCAACAAAGGATGAAAAACAGGTTAAATGGGACTTTAAAGCTGATACTATTGTAATATTAATGGGTATTGGTAATTTAGCTGAAAATACAGCAGAAATTATGAAATACAAAGATCCAAGCACTCCAGTTTGCGTGATTGAAAAAGGTACCATGGAAGGTCAAAGAATAGTGACAGGTACACTGGAGAATATAACTGAAAAGGACATTAAACCACCTGCTTTAGTGGTTATAGGGCATGTTGTTGATATATTTAAAGAAATGAATCAAATTACAGGCTAATATTTAAATTAAGAAGGCGAAATCATGGAAGGTTTAGAAGGTAAAAAAATTGTTATAACAAGACCTGCTGAAAGAGCCAGAGATTCAGTTGAAATGGTAAAATCTTATGGTGCAATCCCAATTGTAACCCCCACCATTGAACTTAAAGATTCCAAACCAGAAGAAATGATAAATTTCTGCAAAAAGATAAATGAACTGGATTGGCTTATATTTACTTCTCCAAGAGCCGTAGAATCCTTTTTTAAATACTGCAGCATTGAAGGCACTGAAAATTTAAAAATTGCGACCATCGGCCCTAAAACTGAAGAAGTATTGAATAAGTACGATGTTAAAGCCGACCTTATTCCCAATGATTACACAGCCGAAGGTCTTCTGGAAGCATTTGAAAAATTTGAAGTTAAAAACATGAAAATAGGGCTTCCAAGAACCATGGTTGCAAGATATACACTTCCTCATGGACTTGAAAGAAGAGGGGCCAAGGTTTTCCTTGCAGACGCCTATAAATCAGATATGCCTGACGATAAATTAAAGATATGCGAGCTTATAGATAAAATATTGAATAGAGAAGTAGACATTATAATGTTTACAAGTCCATTAACCTTTAAAAATCTCGTCAAAATTGCTAAAGAGGAAAATAAAATGGAAATTTTAGACGTGTTAAGGAATAACGAGGTTTTAGTTGCAGCAATTGGTCCTATAACCAAAAAAGTGTTGGATGCATATGAAATTAACCCTGTAATGCCTGAAAAATACACATTTAAAAACATGCTGGACAAATTGGTAGATGTGATGAATGATTGAGAGGGAAAATAAATGAGAACAATAATATGGCCAGTTTATATTGATTCTAAAAAGACCAAAAAGGATGGACGGCGAATTCCTAAGGAAAATGCAGTACCTTCCCCAAAATTAAGGGAAATCTCTAAAGCCGCTGTAAAACTCCATCTTAATCCAGAGGTTGAAAAAGGCAAATCTTACTCTAGATCATGGTGGGAATCATCGGGAAGAGTTGTTGTAGACAAAAACACGACAAAAAGAGAAACTCTGATAAAAATAAGCAACATGATAAAGGGAATGAGGTCCTGATTATAATTAATAGAAACTCTGCTAAAAACAGACCGCATTAATCGATATTATCATACATATCAAAATTTAAAGTCTGATTCAGTTACCTCTTCAAATCCATCTATAAACTATTTATACTTATTTGTCATAAAATAATTTTAAATCATATTAATGTTGAATTTAATTTATTAAATTTTTACTGGAGCTAAAAAAGAAATGGAAGCTGTTAAACACGATCAAATGAACCTTGCATTCTCAAAGGCCCATGAACTGGTCAAAGATGCTGAAGATATTAAAATATACAGCCATATCGACTGTGATGGGATAACTGCAGGGGCAATACTGTCTTCCATGCTTGATAGATTAGAAAAAGCCCATGAAGTGGAATTTATAACTCTTGATAAAATAGATGATCTTGAAATTGAGAATGAACTTACCATATTTTCAGATCTTGGTTCTGGACAAAGTGTAGATAAACTAGGCAACTCCCTGTCTAAAATACTTATTTTAGATCACCACCCGCCTTTAAGGCCTATGATTTACAATAATCATGTATCAAATAAGTTCTTAGAATTAAATCCTCATTATTACGGCATAGACGGGTCGTACGAGGTTTCAGGCGGGGGAATGTCTTACCTGCTTGCACGAACCTTTGAATTTTATGATCTAAGTGGGTTGGGAGTCTTAAGTGCTGTTGGAGATATGCAAAACAGCATGACTGGAAAATTAGTGGGGTTAAACAAGGAAATTCTTGCAGATAGCGTTCAAAATAGACTTATATCCACATCCCATGACCTTTCAATTTATGGGAGACAGACAAGACCACTATTTGTAGCTCTTTCATACTTTGGAGATGTAAATCTCCCTATAACAAATAATAGAACTGAATGTATCCATATGCTGAATAAACTGAATATTCCAACTAAAAGCGGCAAAAAGGCAAGAGTTTTATCTGATTTAACTCAAGAAGAAAAAGGCAAAATATTTTCTGAGCTTGTAAGGATGTTAAGCCGAGAAGTTCCTCAAAAATACATAAAACACGTTCCTAAACTTGTTGCTGGGGAATCCTATGAATTTTTAGAAGAAAAAAAGTATTCCCCACTCAGGGATGCCAGTGAATTTTCAACCGCGGTTAACGCATGCAGCCGCCATAAACATCCAGATATTGCACTTAATGTCTTAAAAGGAGATAGAGGACTTGCACTGGATGAAATGGATCAGCTTGCATTTGAACACAGGAGATATCTTGCCCAAAAAATGGAATGGGTACGAGAAGAGGATAGAATCAACCATTTACAGAATTTACAGTATTTTGAAGGCAGGGAAATAAAAAGCGAAGTAATTGGAACCGTTGCAGGGATGATCCTTAGTTACGGGGATTGGAAAAAACCAATAATAGGATTTACACCGGTTGGAGGCGATTCTGAAGGGATAAAAGTATCACTGCGTTGTTCACGTCTTTTAGCTTATGATGGAATACATTTTGGAAATATAATAAGAAAAGTAGCAGCGAAAGTTGGGGGAAATGGCGGAGGCCACTCAGTTGCCTGTGGAGCTTATATTCCCGAAGGAACTATGGATAAATTCCTTGAAGTGTTCGATGAGTATTTAAAAGGTAAAATATAGGATTCATGTTTAATTTAACGTATTTAATGAGTCTTAAAAATAAACACTGTCCTTTACGGTATGAATCGTTTATAATAATGTGTAAGTTTTAACTCATGATGATTAAGGCCATAAATTATGTAGCAAGTTTTAATACCAGATAGAACATAAAAAGCAGTTCAATTTGAACATTTATCATAAAAACAAGATAAAATAAATTTATTTAATTCTATAGAAATATTAAAATACTTTTTTTCATATAATTTATTACCATGAACAAAACATCGCTTAAATTTGAAGAATTATTTTTAACATATATAAAAGATATGGGCGAAACTTCAGGCGGTTTTTTTAGCGTTGTTAATCCAGAAATTATTGAAAAAGGTAATCCCCAAGAAATTGGGCAAGAACTGCAAATAACAGCAGATATTTTAGAAAGTAGACTTAATGACATAGAATTCCAACCGTACGAATACGAAAAAGGCAAAACAGGATCAAGATTGAAAGGAGCAATAAATACACTTCGAAAGATGGGAAAAGAAATGGAAAATATGACAACCCCAGAACCAAAAGAATATCACTGGTATATAATAGCCATTACCATGGATATAATCTCCAGCCTCTTCAACCATATTGAAATCTATATCACAGAACATCATCATTAGATTGAGTATCATTTAAATAAAATTTAAAGGTGAATTATATGTATAAAAAAATATTATTACCAACAGACGGTTCACAAGCCTCTCATAAAGCTGCAGAACATGCCATATGGCTTGCAAGTATGAGTGGTGCAGAAATTATAGCATTATATGTAATTGACACCTCTCTATTTACAGGACTACCAACAGAAGAAGCGATAATAAGAGTTAAAGAAATGTTAAAGGACGAAGGAAGAAAATCATTTGATACCATAGTTGATCTCTCATTGAAGTGCAAAGAAAAACTCAACACTGAAATAAAATTAACTTTCATAAGCAAAGAAGGCCATCCATCAGGCACCATCCGTAAAACTATTGATAAAGAGGGAGTTGATCTCGTTGTTATGGGAACTTCTGGAAAACACGGTATGGACAGATTTTTACTTGGAAGCGTTGCAGAAAAAATAGTGAGAACCGCATCCTGCCCAGTACTGGTAGTACGATAAAAATTCAATCCTGTAAATCATGATAATTAATTGGATACTATTATCCAGACAGATTTCTATTTTTCATTACAGTTAATGTCCTGCGTATACTGAAGAACATTACTAAAATTGAATGTATTCCTGTAAATCATGTTTAACTGGTGAAATAATTATTCTTCTTATGATTTTAAATTGAACTTGCAACTCTTGATTTAAAGTCCTAAAATCAAAATTACAATTTTTGAGGGTAGTTTAAAATGTTTAGTACTCCTCTGTAACAAAGTAATTATATGAGATTATAACAATTTCTATTTAGAAGTATCCCCAATGAAATTTTATTACCTATTTAGTCTTTACATATTTTTATGTCAATTAGTTAAAATTAAACCCCCGGTGAATAAATGAAAGTCTTCAAAAAAAAAGGAGAACTTACAAGGTTCCAGATTCTTGCTGAAATTGCCAAGCAGCAGCCCCATCTAAGACAAAAAGACATAGCTGAAAAGCTTGGAATTACCATTCAGGCTGTCTCTGAAAACATTAAAAGCTTGACTGATGATGGTTTTGTGGAAATAAGAGAAGGAACTGCAAGATACAACATCACAAAACGAGGGATTGAAAAACTTAAAAAAGAAGCTGTTAACCTTAGAAAGTACGCTGATGAAGTAGTAGAAACCATGAACACATATAAATCCATATGGCCGGCTATAGCAAAAGAAGAATTGAAGTCAGGCCAAAATGTATGGCTTAAAATGGAAAAGGGAACTCTATATGCCACAAAAGAAAAAACATCCGCGTCAGCAGAAGTGCTTAACAACGCTGAAAAAGGTGAAGACGTAGCTTTAACCAAGTTAAATGGTACCATAGAACTTAAAAGCGGCACTGTAACTATAATCAAACTTCCCACCATAAATCAGGGAGGTTCAAGGGCATCTAACATGGATAAAATCCATAAAATTTATGAAAAAGGGTTTGATAAAGTCGGTATAATGGGAACAATCTCAAGGGCAGTTACAGATAAACTGGAAATTTCTCCAGATTTTGAATTTGCAACTCCACATGCCACTGTTGCTGCAGCAAAAAGAGGTTTAAATGTGCTTGTTTTTGCAGTTGGTAACATGACCAAAAGCATAACAAAAAAATTGGATGAAAAAGGAATTCATTACACTGTAGAAGATGCTGATACCACTAAATAGTCTAGAATTTTCCATTGAAAGTCTTAATTCAAATATTAATAAATAGATGCTAAATATTTATTACAAAGTTTAAAGAAAAATTCCACAATGAACTGGTTGGTACTGTATGTAATCATTAGAATAATAATTTTAGTGGTTATTCTCATTGTAATTTACAGAATACTGGGTCGATAATGCTTATTTTACATGTTTAATATCTGTGGACAAATATAATAAATTTATAAAAATTTACATCCCATATGATCAACTTTAGCAACTAAAGCATCATCTAAGCTTGTATCCTCATTTTCAGATAGTGCAAAAGCAGTGTTTCCAAGCATGGCCATGGATGCACCTATTGTTTCACTTTCAAGTATTTCAACTGTTTCTTTAACTTCACTGCTCATAAGTCCTGTGTTTTCAGCAAATTTTCTGGATAGTTCCATGAATTTTCGAGGTTGAGGGTCATTTACAAGTTCCTGCAGTAAATTACTTCCCATTTCATTGATCATCTTTTTATGATGGGGGTCATCAATGATATCTGCGGTGTTAATTTCACCAAAAGTTTTTGAAATAACAAATAATTCTTCTGAA
>Ga0210077_1000434_pt1 | contig 15910 bp, 18 predicted proteins | sample RushMan_CattailN_5_FD_185556 | JGI IMG/M metagenome (GOLD analysis project Ga0210077, IMG submission 185556) | Wetland microbial communities from San Francisco Bay, California, USA, that impact long-term carbon sequestration -... | ecosystem: Environmental > Aquatic > Marine > Wetlands ... | reverse complement strand
GCCTCTTTGGCAACACTCATAAATCCCTGGGGAAACGTTCCCAGCAGAAGAATGACCACAATAAAAACAATCCCGAGAATCGATGTGGACCATTTAAGATTAAGGGGCGAAACCTGAGTCTCGACACTCGTATAGGCCGCCCTGACCATTTTTAGATAATAAAAGATCGCAATTCCGGTATTGATCACCGCAAGAATGATCAGCCCGTACATGCCTTTTTTAATGGCGGCGGTAAAGAGGAACAGCTTTCCGGTAAACCCGATGGTCGGCGGAATACCCGCCAGACCAAAGGCACCCACGGCCAGCGTTAAGGCCAGAAGGGGCGAACGTTTATATAATCCGCTCAGATCGGCAAAGGTAATGTTTTCCCCCTGGGGTGCAAGGTTGTAGATAACAAAAAAACAGGCCAAATTCATCAGCAGATAACCTGTAATATAATACACGCCGGAAAGATATCCAAACTCGGTGGCGCAAAGGAGACCGATCATGACATAACCGGCATGGGCGATGCTGGAGTATGCCAAAAGACGCTTGATATCGTTCTGCACCAGGGCTGATAGGTTTCCAAAGGTCATGGAAAGCACCGCAAAAACCATCAGAACCCATGTAAACTGGGTCGCATCCACACCGGCCAGGGAAATCAGCCGGATCAGCAATGCCACGGCACCCACTTTGGGAAGGGTTGCGACAAAGCCGGATGTTTCGTTGGCGGCGCCCTCGTAGACATCCGGTGCCCAAAAATGCATGGGGAATAGGGCCAGTTTGTAAAAGAAACCGACAAGGAGCATGACAAGGCCGACGAGCATCAAAGGTTCTTTGAGGATGACGCCGGGTATGATTTTCACGAGATCGGCCAGATAGGTGGTGTGCGTCATTCCAAAAATATAGCTGATGCCGTAGAGGGATATGCCGGATGCCGCGGCTCCGAAAAGGGCGTATTTGATTCCCGCTTCCATCTGTATACGGTAGGCGCCCTGTTTTCGAAACGGAATGATGATAAACAGCGCAAATGAATGGATTTCAAGACAAAGGATAATCGTTATCAGCTCCACCGCGCTGCTCATAACCATCAAACCGAATGCACTCAAGGTCAAAAAAAGGTAGTACTCCGGCTGAAGGAAGTCATCGATGCCGTAAAGTCCCTTCCCCAGGTAGATGACGACAAAAAGTCCGAAGGCGATGATGATTTTGAATATTTGGGAAAAAGCATCCACACGATATGCATTGAAGAACATGGATCCTTGCATACCATAGGAATATAAAGATAGAAGAACGGCTATGCCTGAAAATAGGATCCCCAGCCCTTGCAGGCGAGCCCCTTTGATTTTCCCTAATGAAACGAAAAAGAAAACCACAGCCGTTAACAGCAATGCCAGTTCAGGTAAAAACAGTGTCATGAAATTCAATCCATTTATAGGTATTATTTTATTCGCCGCTCAGTTGACTTCTGCGAAAGTCAGTGCGCTAACGAAGCATCACGTTGCGTCAAAATCCGACTTTATTTAAAGGCGATCAGATGCCGGATCGACTCCCCCATCCCGTTCAGCAGCGCATGGACTTCTCCATGACCTGCCGGCAGAACTTTTTTGCCGGCTTCCAACTGTTGAAGAAGGTGAAGGGTGCTGGTGTCCATCACTTTTAAAAAAGGCCCCGGATTCAATCCGATCCAGAAAACAAAGACGGCCAGAAACGTCAGTGTCGCCGTCTCTCTGAAATTCAGATCAAACAGATGTGATTTTTCTCCACGGTGCATATGACCGTCCGAATCCGCCCATACCATCTTCTGTACCAGTCTTAACATATAGGCTGCCGCCAATATCGCGCCGATGACGGCAAGCCCCCCGACAAGCTTGTATTTGGAGAATGAGGCCATCAGGACAAGGAACTCTCCTACAAAACTGTTGGTGCCGGGAAATGCCAATGACGATAGCGAAAATATCACCAAAAAGGTGACATAAATCGGCATAATCATTCCCAATGCGCTATTGTCCGAAATCTCACGGCTATGGGTCCGTTCGTAGATGATTCCCACACAGATAAAGAGCGCGCCCGTGGTGACACCGTGATTCACCATCTGCAATATGGCGCCCTTGATGCCGACGCCATTGAGAAGAAATATCCCCAGCGTGACAAAGCCCATATGTCCCACGCTGGAGTAAGCGATGAGCCGCTTGACATCGTTTTGTCCAAGGGCGAGGTATCCGCCGAAAATGATGGACATGATGGAAATCGCAATCAGATAAGGCATGCAATACATCGTTGCGGCCGGCGCCATGGGAAGGCAAAACCGCAGGAAACCATAGCCGCCCATTTTAAGCAGAATGCTGGCCAGAATCACACTTCCTGCGGTGGGCGCCTCCACATGGGCGGCAGGAAGCCATGTGTGAACGGGCCACATGGGCACCTTTATGGCAAATGCCAGGGTAAAGGCCCAAAAGATCCACATCTGATAGCTGAAACTGTATTGATGCGCCATTAACTCCGGGATAAAAAAGGTACCGGTGGTGACATACATCGCGATGATGGCCACAAAAAGAAATATGCTTCCGATCAGAGTGTAGAGAAAGAATTTGATGGCGGCATAGTCCTTGCGGGGACCGCCCCATACCGCGATGATCAGATACATGGGAACCAGCATCGCTTCCCAGAAAATAAAGAAAAGAACGGTATTCAGGCTGACGAAAACGCCCACCATGGCGGCTTCCATGATCAGCAACACACAAATGAATTCCTTGAATCGTTCCTTGATGTAGGTCCATGAACAGAGAATGCAAAGGGGCATCACCAATGTGGTGAGAAGTACGAGAAGAAGACTGATACCGTCCACTCCCAGTACATAATTGATTTTGGCAAAAGGAATCCAATTTCTGAATTCGGCGAATTGATATTTGGCCGTTGTGAGATCAAAATTCGAATACAGGGGCAAAGAGAGGATGGCGGTCGTGAGCGTCACCACCAGGCCCCAAATTTTCAAGTACCGGTCACCCCGAATAAACAGTGTAATCAGTGATCCAAACAGCGGAACAGCCACAAGAACCGTCAGTATCGGGTAATTCAACGAATTATAGATCAAATATTGTTCCATATATGAGGTGTCCTAACACATATTTTTACTACAACAGTACCACCAGTATCAGAATAATGAACGTCAACGCCACGGCAGCGCCGATATAATGCTGAATCTTTCCCGTCATCAGCGATCTCAGACGGTTGCCGCCTTCAACGACCCCTCTGGCGGAACCGTCAATGGTCCAGTCGATCCCCTCCCAGTCAAACCATGAAAAAGCTCTTGCCAGGGCCACCGAGGCTCTCATGCCGACATTGCGGTAAACATCGTTGACCCAGTCATTGGTCGGAACCACTCGCCGGGAGGCAAATCGTATGAATGCCCTTGCGCCTTTTCGATAGAACCAGTCCAGGTCCAGGTTGATTTTAGGTTCGGGTTTGAGCTTTTTAACCATGATAAAAAAGCCCAGGCCCGTGAATCCCAAAAGCTGAAGGGTCTCGGACAGATGATAGGCATTGTACGGATGCCAATACACCGGGAAGGGAAGCATCTTGTAAAGATAGTCCGGAAAGATACCCAGGAAAAAACATAAAAATGCCGCAATGGCCATTCCCAGGTTCATATTCCAGGGCGCGTCTTTGGCTTCGACACCGGAATCTTTTCCGAACCATATAAAATACGGGAGTTTGATGCCAACGGAAAGGAATGTACCCACCGCCGCCAGATCCATCATGAGCATCAGAACGGGATGATGGCTTACTCCGGCCGCGGCAATGATCATCGACTTGCTGATGAAGCCGCTAGTGAGAGGGAACCCTGAAATGGATATTCCGCCGATCACCGTAAAGACCATGGCCCAGGGCATCCGTTTATACAATCCGCCCAGTTCGTTGAGCTTTGATGTTCCGGTCATTTCCAGCACGGCGCCGGCGCCCATAAAGAGAAGTCCCTTGTAAATAATGTGGGCATACGCATGGGCAACAGCCCCGTTGACGGCCATGGCCGTTCCGATGCCGATGCCGCAAACCATGTATCCGACCTGGGACACAATATGATAGGCCAGGATTCTGCGCGCATCGTTTTCCACCACGGCGTATCCGACACCGTAAACGGTCATGATGGCGCCCAAAATAGCCAAGGCCTCGAATCCGGGAAAACCCCGGGCCAGAACATAAACGGCGGTCTTGGTCGTAAAGGCGCACATGAAGACCGCACCCGTGACAGATGCTTCCGGATATGCATCCGGAAGCCAGGCATGAATCGGCGGAACCGCAGCATTGAGCATAAAACCGATCATGATGAGATAATCGGCAAAAGTGGCGCCGTTTGTCGCAATCTGCACAAAGCTTAGATCATGAATATTTTTATATCTGAGAAAAATGCCGGCAAGCAGGACCAGCCCGCCGGTCGTATGAACCAAAATATATCTGAATCCGGCTTCGATGGATTGTCTTTTTTTCCGGTACCAGATCAGAAAGACCGATGAAAACGCCATCATTTCCCAGAAAATATACAGGGTCAGGTAATCTCCGCAAAGGGTCACACCCAATGATCCGCCCACGTAAAGAAACGCCGCAATATGCTGGCCGGTCTCTTTGACATGAAGCCCGTAAATACAGCCGATGAACGCCATGATCGTAAAAACGTGCAAAAATACCCGGGTCAGGCGATCCACCCTTCCGAACACCAGGTCAAACCCCAGGTAAGACACATGGCCGAAGCTATCCGGGAGCCAGTGAATCAACGTAAACGCAATGAGCGGGATACCGATAAGGACCGTTTTTCTCAGTTTATCCTTTTTATCCAGAAAAGGAAGTAGAACGGCGCCGCCGAGAAACCAGGTGGTGGGATGAATAAGGACCGTACTACTTATCATAATAATCTTCCTTTTTCATTAACCAGACATGGGACAGACCTTTGCACACAATGATCATGCCGAGGCATCCGAAAATACCGAACAAAGACCAGAAACCGATAATGGCATCGCCGAAAAAATGTATTTCGTGCCGCTTGACATAAAAATCGAACACCACGGCAAGGATCAAAAAAACGAAAAAGATCCGTTTCAGCATACCCGAATGTTCGTTGAGATATTTGAGGAGTCGCACCATTATCTCACCACCATCAGATTGATTATTTTAAGAAAAAGATCCGGATAAATCCCGAACAGCACCGAAGCCACCGCCGTAAAAAACAGCGGAATCACCATACACATAATAAGAGGGGAGCCCTCTAAAAAGCCGGGAGAAGAGCTGTCCCCGGGATTCGGTTTTCCGAAAAACGATGTATAGACCACCGGCACGAAATAGCCTGCGTTGAGAAGGCTGCTCACCAAAATGACGGTCAACAGGATCATATTATGGATGTCCAGCGTCCCCAGCGCCAGAAACCATTTTGTGACAAAACCGCTGACCGGCGGGACGCCGATCATGCTCAAAGAAGCAAGGCCGAAGGCAATCATGGTAAACGGCATCTTCCAGCCGATTCCGCCCAGCTCCGATACGTTTTTCTTATGGGTGGCCACGAAAATCGCGCCGGCACAGAAAAAGAGGGTGATCTTGGCAAAGGCATGATTGGTGATATGGATAATTCCGCCGGTGATGCTGTTGGGGGTCAGCATGGCGACCCCAAGAATGATATAAGACAGCTGGCTGACCGTAGAATAGGCCAATCGCATTTTCAGATTGTTCTGGGTGAGCGCGATCACCGACGCCAAAATAATGGTAAAGGACGCAAGATACGCCGTGAAGATTCCAAGGCCGAGTCTGCCGAGCAAATTGATGCCGAATACCGAAAGCATCACTCTTGCGATGGAGAACACCCCGACTTTGACCACCACCACGGCATGGAGCAAGGCGGAAACCGGTGTGGGCGCCACCATTGCCGCCGGAAGCCATCCGTGAAACGGCATAATCGCCGCCTTGGCAAATCCGAAAATACAAAGGAGATACGTGATTTTTACCAACAGCGGGGCTGCGTTGTGTGGAAAGATGCCCGTTGCGATGTTGCCGATGGCAAAATCCAAAGTGCCGCACTGAACGTAAACCAAAACCATGGCCGGAAGCAAAAAGGCTTTGGACGCGAACATTAAATAAACGATATATTTACGGCCGCCGAAATACCCTTCCTGGTCCTGATGGTGCGCAACCAGGGGATAGGTAAATATGGAAACGATTTCATAAAACAGATACAGGGTGAACAGGTTTCCGGAAAATGCCGCGCCCATAGCGCCGCCCACGGACACGGCATAGCAAAAATAAAATCGCGTCTGGGCATGTTCATCCAGACCGCGCATGTAGCCGACACAATAGAATCCGGCCATGATCCACAAAAATGAGGATGTTCCGGCAAAAAGGATGCCCAGACCGTCCAAGTGGAATTTTACGCTGACACCGGGGTAAATCGTGAACAGGGTGTATTGATAAGAGCCTCCCGCCAAAAGGTGGGGCAAGAAATAGACCACGGATAGAAAGGTCAATACCGCGCCGAAAACGGACCAGGACTCTCTCAGGTTCGGTTTGTTCTTCGAAGCCAAAATAAGAAGGGCCGACACAAAGGGGATCAGCGGTGTCAACACGATTTTACTGGTGATAATGGTTTCCATAAAAATGCCTTAAATTTACCCTGTCCTGCTATCCGCCTCTTTATTCGGGCCTAATAAAAAAACCTATCCATGAAGTTCTTTGACCTCATCCGGGTCAATGGAATGATATTTACGGAAAACAGCAAGTATAAAACTCACGACTATCGCGGCTTCGGCCGCGGCGATACCCATGATAAAAAGGGTGATCACCTGTCCGACGGCCGGATCGGGAGCAAGGAAACGGTTAAAAGCCATGAAGTTCACGCCGGCGCCGTTGAGGATCAGTTCGGTGGAAATCAGCATTCCGATAAAGGACTTGTGCTGGATCAAACCGTAGATACCGGCGATAAGGAGAAATACAGCCAGAATTAAGTAAGTGCTAAGATGATGACTGATCATAATCATGTGGAGGTTTCCCCCTTTTCTTCCCGGACCGCAACGATCTTTTTTTCCGCCGATGCATCCACGGCCGTCTTTCCGGTGCCGCCTCTGGCCAAAATAATGGCACCGACGATTGCGATCAGAAGGATGATCGAAATCAACTCAAAAGCCAGACAATAGGTGTACAGAAACTCGTGTCCCAGATGAGCTGTCGAGAAATCCCTGTTTTCCGCCGCGGCGGGGACCCAATGGGTTTTCAGCACACACACGAGGATCAGTAAAAAAGCCGTCACTGCCGACGAGACGGCCAAAAATTTATTTCGCCAGTCTTTAATAGACTTTTCCGCCACTTCGGTGGGAGTATATCCGACCATAATGCCGAAGATCAGAACGATACATATGGCGCCGACATAGATGAGAATCTGCATGAGGGTGAGAAACATGCTCCCCAGGTAAAAATAAATGCCGGCAACCCCGAGAAGCGCCACTGCGAGTCCTAAAACCGTTTTCATGAGCATTTTGGCTCGGATGGTAATGAGACTTCCCAATACCACCAGAAGAATAAATGCGAAAAAAAGCCCTTCGGCAATGCTCTGGTAAAACGTCATTTTTTCCGTTCCTCCAGCCGTTTGAGGATGTCGTAATGGAACGCTTCCCTGGAAAAAGCCGCCAGGTTGTATTCTTTGGAATACTCGAGTGCATTCACGGGACAGATTTCGACACATGTTCCGCACAGGCTGCATTTGGTGAAGTCCAGCTCGAAAAGAACCAGGGTCTTCTTTTTTTCTCCTTCACGTTTTTCCCCTTTGACCGTGATACAGTTGGAAGGGCAGGATTTTTCGCACATTCCGCACATGATGCACCGGTACGTATTCTTGTCGGGGTCCAGAATCAGGTCGATGTGTCCTCTGTAACTGGGGGATATATCGATTTCTTCCCGGGGATACTGCACCGTGACGATGGGCATGAACAGCGCCTTCATAGTAACGCCGAGTCCTTCAACCAGACTTATTCCGCCGGTAAACAATTCGGAAAAATATTGTTTCATAGTTTAACAACCACGGCTGTTATCAAAAGGTTCACAAGAGAAAAGGGCACCAAATACTTCCAGGAAAAGTTCAGCAATTGATCAAAGCGCACCCTTGGATAGGTCCATCGCACCATGATCATCAAAAACAGCAGGAAATAGACCTTGAGGAAAAACCAGACCACGCCTAAATATTCGCCGTAGGGAAGATGGGGACCGTGCCATCCGCCCAAAAAAAGAACCGTCGCCACCGAAGCGACGATGAACATATTTGTATATTCACCGAGGAAAAAGAGTGAAAACCCCATTCCGCTGTATTCAGTGTGAAATCCCGCCGTGAGCTCGCTTTCGGCCTCAGGAAGGTCGAATGGGGCGCGGTTGGTTTCCGCGAGTCCGCCAATAACGTAAATAAGAAAGGCCACCGGTTGTAAAAAAACAAACCAGATCTTTTGCTGTGCACCGACGATTTCCTTAAGGCTGAAAGTGTTGCACATGAGAATAACGGCGAGCATGGAAAGCAAAATCGGGATTTCATAAGCAATGGCCTGGGCCACGGCCCGCATGGCGCCGAACATGGAATATTTGTTGTTGGAACCCCATCCGGCGACCAAAAGCGCCATGACGTTGACGGATCCCATGGTGACGATGAATATCAGTCCCATGTTCAAATCCCTTGCCTGGAGTTTTTCGCTGAACGGAATCACGAGAAGGGGAAGAATCACCGGCGTAAACGATAAGAGCGGCGCCACCCTAAAGAGGGTGCGATCCACATTGAACGGGACTATCAACTCTTTTGCCACCAGCTTGATACCATCGATAATCATTTGGAGAATGCCGTGAGACCCCACTTCCATGGGACCGGGACGCCGTTGAACGTGTCCGGCAATTTTCCGTTCCGCGTAACCCATCATGATGGCGTTGAGAAAAAGGAATGAAATGACGATGATGACGCTGATCACCATCCGGATCAGTTCGGGCGGTAAAGTTGAAATCGTTTCCATAAGCTTCTTTTTAAAAGCGCATTTGATAATTTTTAGAACAAAGATTCGTTAAATATCCTACCGGTCGATTTCCGGTATCACCAGATCAAAACTCCCCAAAATAGAGACCAGATCGGCCAGGAGAATACCGCGTCCCAACTCCGGCAGGCAGCTCAGGTTGGAATATGACGGAACCCTGACTTTCAACCGGTAGGGAGTGCTCGTTCCATCCCCTATCAGGTAGTATGACAGCTCCCCTCTGGCGGCTTCCACGGCGAAATTGCAGTCGCCGGGAGCCAGCTTAATATTTTTCGGCACCTTTGATCGAACCGGCCCGTCCGGCAGCCGGTCCAGGGCCTGTTCGATAATCCGGAGGCTCTGCTCGATCTCCCGGATACGAACCATGTATCGGTCCAGACAATCTCCTTGCCTTCCCACCGGTATATCAAAATCAAATTCAGGATAAAGGGAATACGGTTCATTTTTGCGAACATCATAAGAAATGCCGGATCCTCTGAGGTTCGGCCCTGTCATTCCGTATCGAAGCGCCATATCCGGCGAAACAATCCCGATATCTTCCGTGCGTTTGATGAAAATTATATTTTTGGTCACCAGCTTTTCATAGATCACATACCGTTTGCGCAATCGTTTGATGAAGGCGCGGGTCCGTTCGACAAATCTTTCGTCGATATCCTGGCAAACACCGCCGAAACGATAGTAACTGTATGTAAGCCTGGAACCGGTGACACTTTCCAGAATATCCAAAATGTGCTCGCGGTCATCGAAGCCGTATAGAATGGGGGTAAACGCGCCGAGATCGAGAAGATAGGCGCCGAGCCAGAGCAGGTGGCTGGCAATCCGGTTCAGTTCCGATGTAATGATCCGGATGTATTCCGCTCTTTTGGGAACCTCGATTCCCGCTTTTCGCTCGATGAGCGAAACATATCCGTGGTTGTACGGCAGGGCACAAACATAATCCATTCTGCCGGTATTGGGCATAAAACCCGGACACGGTCTTGATTCTCCCATTTTTTCGTGCATGCGGTGGATAAAGCCGAGCACCGGTTGGGGATCGAGGACGTATTCCCCGTTCATCTCCAGCACAATCAGAAGCACGCCGTGGGTGCTGGGATGCTGGGGGCCCATATTCAAAAAGAACCGATTTTGTTCCTGGTATTCTGATTCGAGCATGATGTATGTATCTTTTTAAAACGGTTATAAAATGGAGCTATCCATCGGTTTCGGCCCCGGTTTCCGGCGTGTCATTTTCCGGTGATCCTGACGTCCATGAAACCTCATGGAGCGATTTCAATCGTGTTTCGTCCTTGAGAAGCGGATGAAAATCCCAATCTTCTTCAGAAAGCAGAAGCGGTTTCAGGTTGGGATGGCCGCTAAAAATAATCCCGTAAAGATCGCGAGTCTCTCTTTCGTGCCAGTCAGCTCCATGGTAAATGTCGGATATACTTGGGATCTCAAGACTGTTCGGCACTAATACGAGAGCCTTCATCCGGTACTGCCGGTCATACCTGGCGAATTGATAAACCACCGCCAGCCCGGAATGAAGGGAATCATTTTTTTCATCAGAACGGACCTGAAATCCGGTGACAAAGACCAGATAGAATCCAAGCTCATACGCTTTTTTCGCAAATTCTCGAACCTGGTTCACCGCCAGCACAACTTCCAGATGGTATCCCCGCTGTTCATAGTCCGTCTCAATGGCATCAAATCCTTGCTCGATCAAAAATCCTTTATAATTTTTGATTATTTTATCCATTATTTCACCCTCAAGCCTTTGACCTTTTTTAAAGGGGATTTGGGGTGTCTATTTTGAGGAAGGGGATGCCGAATACCGGTAATTTTTTCCTGCACTTTGAGAATGCCTTCAATCAGGCCTTCGGGTCTGGGGGGGCAGCCGGGAACATAGACGTCGACGGGAATCAACTTGTCGACGCCCTCGATAACATTATAGTTTTCTTTGACCTTGAAAGGTCCGCCCGAGATGGCACAGTTTCCCATGGCAATCACCCATTTGGGAGACGGCATCTGTTCGTAAAGCGTCAGGAGCACCGGCGCGAGTTTTTTATTTACCGTCCCGGCCACGATCATCAGATCCGACTGTCTGGGCGACGGCCTGAACACTTCGGATCCATATCTGGAAATATCGAAACGGGCCATGCCGGTCCCCATCATCTCTATGGCGCAGCAGGCAATGCCGAAGGTCATGGGCCAAAGGGAGTTCGCCTGGCACAGCTTCAGAATGGTATCCGTCAGCTTCATGCGCAACAGGGGACCCTCACCGTATTCTCCGGCACCTTCCACAACCGGCCGGCAGGATTCAGATTTTAAAAATTCGGCGTATGCATCTAAATCGGGGGTCATCGGTGAACGTTTATTTTCTTCTCCCACGTAAATACTCCTTTGACCCAGGCATAAACGATCGCCAAGGCCAGAATGCCCAAAAAAATAAAGAATTCAACAATTCCACGAATGCCGGATACCTTGTCATAGGCCACTGCAACCGGGAACAGATACAGGATATCGACATCAAATGCGAGAAAAATCAGCGCATAAAGATAATAAGCAACGCCGTAACGGTAATCCCAGGCTTTTCCGTAAATATCCATCCCGCATTCATAGGTATCCAGAGACTTTTTAAGATGTGATGTTTTGGGGCGAATAAACCAGTTGACAATAAACGGTGCAAATCCTCCGATGAAACCCACGATGAGGAAAATAAAGATGTACATGTAGTCTAAAAGGGCGGCTTTTGTCATTTCGCAATCCTAAAAGCTGGTTTCAGCGAAAAAAAATGCCTTTCGAGGCATTAAATTGATCCTCATTGATCGAAGAGATTTTTTTAATTTTTAAAATTGAAAATGTCAAGAGTTGTTTTTTACAACGTTGCATCGTAAAATTTTATATTCTTATCCAATGGATGCACGCCCCGTGAATATGTACCAGGGAATGCCGGGGTGAACAAAAAATATTAGCGGCAGGCATATGTTGAGATGAATTTTATGCCAAGGGAAATGCATTGCGGTGACAGGCTTAACAGCAACCGGTGGTTTGTCCTCCGGCAGATTCATTTTTGGATTCGATGACACAACAACAGGACCCTTCTCTACCCAGGGCCGAATTAATGACGGCGGCCGCACAGCCCACACCCGACTGCACGCTTACCGCCCCTGTGGGACAATTCATTGAACACGCGCCGCACTCCATGCAGTCATCTTTATTTTCGATTTGAATCCGGCCGCTGTTCATTCCGAAAACAGCATGGGGGCAAACCACCATGCACATTTCACAGCCCGAGCATTTTTCCTTGTTGAATCGAAGTGTGACAACATTTTTTAAGTAAACCATATTTTTCATTCTTATTGACCTTTAAAAAATAAATCGCGATCCAAACCAGAGGATCAACCCGGCCACACCACCCATAATTTCAAAGGGTACGGCCCATCGCATTTCCTTTCTGACACCGGAAAGGGATGTGAAGGTTGAAGAGCCGGTAAAATTCATGGCCAGGTAAGCCGATAACGCCGGCGTCAGAAAAAACCAGGCCAGGATTTCAAGAAACTCAATTTTTAGATGAAGATATGTTGTGCTGAAAACGGAAATCACACCGGTCAGGATCACGCCCATGATTACGCCTTTTTGAGCAAAAGCCCGACCGGGCAGCCACGGCAACAGGACCGGCGTCAAAACCGCCCCGGCCGCCAATGCCGCCAGCAGATTGAGTACCGCGAAAAGCCCATGGTTCAAAGCATTGTTCCAAAACCCGGAGGATGCGCCCAGCCCCCCCAAAAGGAAAAAAGCGGGCAGAATCAGCATGTACCATTTTAAAGCGCTGACCAGTTCAACCGGTATCAAAACCAGCCTTTCGGCCGCGGTAAATGTCTTTTGCCGCATTTCAGGGGTTGCTTTTAGGCCGGCATCCAGAAAAGCCGGTAAATCAACAGCCCGAATGGGGCCGAAAATAACCTTAAATCCAATGCGTTTTTGGACTTTGTATGCCGCCACACCGGGACCTGAAAGCTGCGGCAAAATAAGTTGGCGATGGGACACCACTTGATTCAATCCGCTAAATTCAACGCGCCGGACCAGTTCGTCTGTTCCAAACGTCCCCTTCCCGGCCGCGCACCAAACATTGATGCCTTTGGTGTCCAGAACCAGTATCCATGCCTTCCGGTTCAAAAGGGCTTCCCGCAAACGATCAAAACTCATTTTGTAATTGGCGGTGACCAGCACCGGAGATTGATCATCAGGCTCTCCAAAGGCATAAAGACCGGGATCCACGGTATAATGCATGCGGCCCACACCCCATCGCGCCTTTATGGTCCCCCAATGATCCGCCCAGCGCAGACCGGAAGAAACTTTGGGGACGCCACCCACCGGCGTCTGAACGGAACCGACGATAAACGGCTGATTCAAATCGGGAAAGCTCAACCGAGCTTTTTCTTTTTGAGGTCAGCAGGGGCTTATCTTCGATTCCGTCGCCGCTGAATCTTGAACCAATCGGTTTTTTTCTGAATCCACAGGGGTTACCGCCATGAAAATTCTCCGTTGAAAATCAACACTCCTGCTTAGGCCGCAGGATAATTGATTTCTTTAAGCGTTTCCCTGATTTGCTCCAGCGTAGCAGGGGCTTCGAATTCAACCGTAACGCTTTTCTCGCCGGGATCACCTTCCACGGTTGCGACGCCTTCCAGTTCACTCAATTCGTTTTTGATCGCCATCACGCAATGACCACAGGAAATGTTGGGTATGGAAAAGGTTTGTTTTGTCATATTTGAGTACCTCCGTTTATTTCTTTTCAGTAAATAATACCACAACGTAACCATGTCAACCACTTCAAGAACGAAAACCGTCATCTTGAATGTATCGACGAAACAATATCCGTACGGTATGCTATTTTCAAAGAATACGAAGCTTAAGACCACAACTCAATGCGATGACTTTCAGGATCGAAGATGTAAAATGCCCGCGCACCCCATATGGTTTTGATCGGACCGGTTTCTATACCGGCCTCACCTAACCGGCGATGAACGATATCCACATTTTCAACTTGAAATGAGAGGGTAATTCCGGAACCTTTTGCGCTTTGAATGGTTGTGAAAGCGGTGTTGGCGATACTTAAAAAGGTGTTGTCAATCAATTGAAATTCCACCAGCCATTCGGTTTCGTGATTGACCGTGAGTTTTAGCAAATCACGGTAGAATTTCATGGTTTCTTCCCAGTTTCGACAATACAAAATGGTGTTGGTGCGTTTGATAGCGCCTGACGACATGGATTCTCCTCTATTGGCTTGAGGCGGTTCGTTTGAACGAACCGCCTTTTTTTAATGGTTCAGTAATATCATTTGAATCTCGCCGGCATCTCGTTACAACGAGTTTAAAATTTCCGATATCATCTATTTTATCGGTCGCCGCCGATGATCTTTTGACTTTGTTTCTTATTGTTCAGACACTGATGCTGCGGCACTGGTTTTCAGATGACCCATGGACTTGGTCAATTCCAACAAAACACCAAGTCCTCTTTTGGCTTCGGTTTTTGAGCAGGCAGAAAAAAAGCCCCACGCGCCGACATCCTTACTTTTGGACAGATCCAGACCAGCCCCAAGATCAGCGAGATTTTCCAACAATTTTTTGAGCTGAGGATCGGACATCTTTTCGGTGATACCGAGCAAAGCCACAAGACCGTCTCCGATCCGGTCGATGTCTTCAGCGGTGTAGGCTGTTGCAATTTTGGCTCGAATATCATATGTGGCTTTTATTATTCGAAAAACCCCTCTTTGCTCCAAATCATTCAGATATTCGATGAGTTGAGGAACCATCAGCCTGAGCACCGGTTCAACGGTTGTGACAAAATCGATAATATTTTCCAATTGTTCCAAAGCGTAAATAATATGCTTGACACTTCTGAGCATTCGCTTGGTCAGAGTCGCCAGATCTTCCAATTGGAAAGCGGATTCTACGTCTTCAAGTTCTTTAATTAATCTTTTGGAAACCGGTTGTGACATCGCCAACAATTCATCTTTAAATTCCTTCATGCTTTTAGCGGATTCAGCCAGAGGAGCTATCCGGCTTTCAATGCGATCTAGTCGCTCAAGAATCAATTCTTCGTTTGTCATGGCGCCTCCTTTTTCAAAAGCTCTGACGCATCTTGCCAGCCATGTTGAACTGGGGTTCCAAAGGTAATTCAAACCCCTTCAACATGAGGTTCCAATAGACCCATTTGAACATCATCTTTCCCAAATAGTTCGATTGGCTTTCACCGAGTAGAGAGAAAGGGCCCAGGCCGGGGAAAGGAAATTTTCCTGCAAGGGGCTCCATATCATAGCTGAAATCGATCAAGTAAGCCATACCATGGCTCGAGACGATGAATCACGTTGAGTGTCCATCATAGGCCGGTCTTGGCTCTTGGCCCTCGATTTCGAGGAGAATATTGTCCACAACGATGTCGGATTCGTAATGAGCGACCGCACCGGACTTGGATGTGGGCACATTGGTTGCATCCCCGATTACATAGATGTTGTCGAAATCCGCAGCCTTTAATGTACCTTTATCGGTATTGACAAAGCCCATGGGATCACCAAGCCCGCTGTCCAGGATGACCTGTGCGCCTGAATGCAAAGGGATTGAAATGAGAAGGTCATAGGGAATTTTATCGCCTGTCACGGATTCGATGGTCTTTTCGCCGGCATTCACATGGTCGATGGACCAATTGGGAGTGATCTTGATGTTCTTTTGACCGCAGACATCTCCCAAAACTTTTGAAGCCACAGGTTTGGTGAAAGCGCCGGCCAACGGCGTGACCAATTCTATCTCGATGTTGTTCCGAACGCCATTGTCTCCAAAGAACCAGTCCGCAAGATAGACGAACTCCAGAGGTGCGACGGGGCACTTGATGGGCATATCGGCGATGTTGACCAC
>Ga0210077_1000433_pt1 | contig 15971 bp, 14 predicted proteins | sample RushMan_CattailN_5_FD_185556 | JGI IMG/M metagenome (GOLD analysis project Ga0210077, IMG submission 185556) | Wetland microbial communities from San Francisco Bay, California, USA, that impact long-term carbon sequestration -... | ecosystem: Environmental > Aquatic > Marine > Wetlands ... | reverse complement strand
GGTAGCGGGGCTTGGATTCCAGCGCTTTTCTGCAACGACCTCCATCATTTAAACTAAAAATGTCAATAGCCGGGCGATGTTTACCACTCATAGTCGGGTCATGTTTACCAGTGATGATCGGGTTGGTGTTTACCACTTTAAGGAATCTTTTCGGCTTTTGCTTTTGATAACGCCTCCTTTCTTCTGGAGATTTGCCGGTAACTTTCCCCTTGGATGACCAGGGTATGGGCATGATGGGTCAGGCGGTCCAAGGCTGCAGAAGACAGCAGGTCATTGTTGAAGACCTCCGCCCATTCTTCGAAGGCGCGGTTGGAAGTGACCAGGATCGAGCCATGTTCGTAGCGCTCGCAGATGATCTCATACAGGTCCTGGATGGCAGCTGGGGGTAAGACCTGCAAGCCGAAATCATCCAGGATCAACAGGTCACACTTGAGGATGGAGGTCATATGGCGATTGTAAGAACCGTTGGCTCTGGAAGCATTGAGATCTGCCAGCAAGCGGAAGGTGGATTTGGAGATGACCCGCAGGTCTCGTTTGAGGGCTTCAATGCCCAGGGCATTGGCCAGATGTGTTTTGCCCACCCCGGTAGGGCCGCAGAACAACACATTTTCATGGCGCAGGATGAAGGCGCAGGTAGCCAGGTCGACGATGAAGGAACGGTTCACCCCTGGGGTAGCCGTAAAGTCGAACTGCGACAGGGTCTTGGCAGGATTACATCCTGAAGTGGACAGGCGGTAAGCCAGGCGGTTCTGCTCGCGCCGTTCCAGCTCGTCATCCAGTAAGAGGGCAAAGAACTCCATGGGAGCCAGCTGCTCCTGGATGGCCTGCTCCGCGCGCAGATCCAGGGTGTTGAGCATGCCAGAAAGGTTGAGCTGCCTGAGCTTGGGCAATAAGGGATGGATAGAGATCATGACAAGCCTCCCTGCTGCTCAAAGAACTCCCTGGGTTTACGCGAGAAAGCGTAATTTTGTGGATTGGAAGATGCTACGACTTGATCTGGCAGCGGGTCACGGTCCAGGGCGGCGTTGAGGATATCCTTGATGCGCCGGTAATGGGGGTCGCCGTAGTACAGGGCCCTTCGGCAGGCAGCTTCCAGGCGCTTCTCCCCCACGCTCTCCGCCAGGGCCAGGATGGCCTGCACCGAGCGCAGCCGGTCCAAGGGGCGATCAGCTAACAAACGCTCGACCACCTGGTGGGTATGAGGGCCCATTCGCAGGGCCAGTTTGAGACAGAATTGCGGTGTTTTCAGCAGGTACTGGGCTTTGGAAGGAGGATAATCCTCCATTTCTGTGCGCCATTGACCTTTCTGAGTGGCCCGGCGGTGTGTGCGCACCAGCTCGTGATGAGCATAGATTTCGATTACTCGTTCATGCACATGCACTTCCACCTCTTCCCCGACCAGGGTGTAATTCACCGAATAGAAGCTGCCATCCACCACGATGTGGCAATCGCTGTGCACCTTGGCCATGAGGATGGCGTGCAGATCGAAGGGTTCGGACGGTAAAGCTTGCAGGGCAGATTGTTCGACTTCCCGGAACAGCTTCAGGGGTGCCTGGTGGGTGGTGCCATGCTCACGCACCCCGGCTGTGTCCATCACCCAGGCCTTCAAGCGCAGGTTAGCCCGTTCCAGGTCCACGAATTCCTGCCCGGCAAAGAAGTTGCGCTTGACGTAATTTACCCCGTTTTCCACCTTCCCTTTGTGACGTGGGGTGGCGGGGCGGTTGGGACTGATCAGGAAGTGGTAATGCTGGGCCAGTTTGCGGTAGGCTTCACCCAAAATGGGATCCAGTACCAGGGCTTTGACCACTGCGGCCTTCAGATTGTCCAACACCACCCGCCGCGGCACGCCTCCAAAGAAGGCCAGGGCTCGTTGGTGCAGGCCCAGCCAGGTGTTTACTTTCTGGTCACAGACGATTTCGGCGTATTGGTGGCGGCTGTGCGCAAGGGTGGCTACAAACACATATCCCTTACGCATCTTCCCGGCTTTCGGGGCGTAGATCTGTCCAATGCTACCAAAATCCACCTGCAGCTCTTCTCCAGGTTCGGTATGTACCCGCACGTAGGCTTCTTTCTCTTCCGGCTGCACACGGTGTACGAACCGCCGCACCGACGAATAGCTACCCTGGTAGCCGTAGTCTTCACGCAGTCGCTGGAAGATGGCCGTCATTTCCAGCCCTTTTTGAATGTATTTTTCCACTACTTCCCGGTACCCTTCGACGGTGCTGGGTGCCTTGGGTGGCTGTGGGGCGGGGCCGAACCTCTTGGTCAGCTCTTCCCTTCCAGGAAATTCCCTTTGCAGATCCAAGTATCCTTCCAAAGACGCCTTGAGTTTATATTTGTGCACCGTCGGTCGGCTTATGCCCAGATCGCGGGAGATGCTGCGTTCACTTTCCTTCGCTCGCAATCGGTAAATGATCTCGGTATAGATGTTCATGTGAATCCGCTCCATGTTTGGTGTTCCTCTCCCATTGTGGTCTTGGGAGAGATTCTGCCACAGTGGTAAACACCGGGCGATCACGCCTGGTAAACACCGAGCGGCTATGGTTGGTAAACACCGGGCGACTATGACTGGTAAAGTCTACCCCGGTCAATATCATCCTCCAATAGGTCATTGCGAGGGAGCGAAGCGAGCGAAGCAATCCGCTCTTCTTTGTCATTGCACAATCCAACCCGGTTTTGGCTGGAACAGGGCGTACTGCCCCCGACGAAGCGATCTTCCTCTTGTCCTCATCCGGCCCTCTCTTCTATCAGTTGGCAATAAGCAAGGCTACAATATCATCCTCCAATAGGTCATTGCGAGGGAGCGAAGCGAGCGAAGCAATCCGCCCTGTTTTGTCATTGTGAGGAGCACGCATCTTCCTGCCCGCGTTTCCACCCATGATCCAATATAATCTTTCCGCCTTTACAACCACTATTGGCAAAATTTTCATTGAAATAAGAACGTTTTTCCTTTTCAAATGCTTAAAAGTAGTCAATAAACCATGATTTTCATAAAAATTGGGTGTAAAACCCCTTTTTTTAATCTTTAACAGACTGTTTCGAGGACTATGAGATGCTACCATGATAGAGCACCAATTTCCTTCATGTACGTTAGTGGGAGCAACGCCGCTAGCGGTGACGTGGGAATGCCGGTGAAGAATCATTGTAGAAACGCCCTCCTCTGGGGCGTTTCTCTGCATATATGGACCGTACTAAAGTTGTACCATTCTTTTTCCCTCTGTACCTGAGCCACCTATCTTAGTTAATCAATAACTTTTGATCAAATACAAGCTAAGAATGTTTTTAATGGCTGATTTGCCCAGATGAAAGAAGCGATAGTGATTAAAATGCCAACCACAGTTACTGAAATCCAAATCTTACCAGGCCATCCCTCGTTGACCGGTGGTATAAGTGAGTGATCTTCTTTCCTAAATATAATTGTCCTCCATTGGTTATACAGGTCCGGAAATCCCATTAACGCATGTCTGAGGAGCAATATAAGCACGGCCCAACTAACACTCCAAAAATAAGCGACACCTGCAACAAATAAATTAAACCCAATGACCCAAATTAATGACCCAATCCATGCCCTTGCTTTCATTTTTTTATCCTTTTTTTGAGATTGGCTTGGAATCGTTATAAATAATTAATCTATTGGATATTTCATTTTTAAATCAAGAACCATTATAAAGGCTTCTAAATGATTTGTTCGATCCAGGTGGCTCAATGAATTACCCTGCATTTATTTACCACTTTCAATTGAATCTTACCCAATAATCCTGTATAGGATCAGCTATGAAATTTTTTACGACCATAACCACCTTGCCTATAAGGTGGGCCATTCCCCCGGATGATCTTTGTTCTGTATCATGTAAGGGTGACCCATCCCCCTTCATCAATCCCTTTCTGTGTCATGATCCTTGTTCGTCGCCTTTTGCCCACCGCGAGCGTCACTCCGCCCTTAGGTGCATTAATCGCTGACACTTACAGGCAATAATGAGAAACCTTAAAATTTTCATGATTTCTCAAATTTCTCTTGTGGAATAGAACAATTGTGCTATAATTAGAATGCCTTCAATATATATGTTTTTCAAATAAAGGCATTCGTATACCGATTGGTCTTTATCGGTAAAGGAGTAATTACTCACTTATTATCAAATATCGCTTTTTGCCTGTGCCTGGATGAGTAAAGGTAGTCGAGAATAGGGTTCGCAAGGAGCGTAACCCTTGCGAACCCCATTGCTCTAAATAGTTCCCCTCACCCATGGCTATAAAGCCAATGGGGAGGGGTCAGGGGTGGGGGCAGTGAGTAAGGACATTTTCTTGTCGGCAAAATGATTTACTACCATCCCCTCCGCATATCAGGTATCCTTATTACTCTTCCTTATACAACTATCGTTCCTCTTCGTTTTTTCGTGAAACGAATGATACTTGCCAGCATCCCATATCCATCCATAGAGACGCCCCAGGTAGGCCTCTCCAAAACCCGAATTGAATCGTTTTGTTTTTTTTTCTGAAACAAATCCAACGTTAATAAGCTTAAGTTGGTTTTATCAGCCGATCCGCTATAATTACCTCTCACAGCTTATTTCCATCCATCATCTCCCTAGGAGCTCACCATGAGATATGCCGCTGCCTTTTACGCCAGCCCCCGCACAGCTGCCAACCTGGCCCGCATCGCCGAAGATTCCGGCTGGGATGGCATCTTCCTTGGAGATGCCATCTGGACCGAAGACCCTATGATCGGCCTGGCCGCGGCCGCCATGGTCACCGAGCGCATTCGGCTGGGCACCATGCTGGTGCCTGTCCCCTTGCGCCGCCCCTGGAAGCTGGCGAGTGAGTCGATAGCCCTGGATCACCTCTCCAATGGCCGCCTTACCCTGGGCCTGGGCGCCGGGGCGGTTTGGATGGGCTGGTATGCTTTTCCCGATGAGCCTGCCGATACCAGGGTCCGTGCTGAGCTGCTGGACGAGACCATAGACATTCTCACCTTACTCTTCAAGCGTGAGCCCTTTGACTTCAACGGCAAGCATTATCACCTCAAGCTCACTCAGCTGGACGTAAATTACTACCCACCCCAACCTGTTCAACAGCCGCGCGTTCCCCTGTGGGTGCCCGGTATCTGGCCGCGCATGAAGTCCATGCGCCGCCTGCTGAGGTGTGATGGCCTGCTGCCTCAGAAAATGAATGCTGAAGGCCAGTTTGAGCAAGTCACTCCCGCCGACTTGCGCCTGATGAAAGATTACATCGAAGCCAACCGGACTCTCACCACGCCCTTCGATTATGTAACCGAAGGAAAAAGCGAACATCTCTCACCTGCCCAGGCACAAGATATGCTGGGAGAATGGGCTGAAGCTGGCGCTACCTGGTGGGTGGAAAGCCTGTGGGAAGCCCCCGAAGACCAGGCTGCTGAACGTTTGCGCCAGGGTCCGCCGAAAGCTGCCTGAACCATTGAACACCCCTCGTGGTTACCTGCACCTCTTTTGTGCGGTCCTTAGTGCCCTTGGTGGTTTTCTTTTAATAACCAATTGCCAATCGTTTCTTTCCATGCTACCATTAACCCCATGCGCACCCTCATTATCTCCGATATCCATGCCAACCTGACTGCTCTACAAGCTGTACTCGCCGACGCCGGGTCATTTGAAGCTGCTTGGTGCCTGGGTGATCTGGTGGGTTACGGCCCCGACCCCAACGAGTGTGTCGAGCGCATCCGCCAGCTGCCCAACCTGCAATGTATCATCGGCAACCATGATGCTGCTGCGGTGGGTCTCATCGAGGTAGACGCCTTCAACCCCGATGCACGTAAAACCGTGCTGTGGACCCATGAACATCTCACCCCGGGCAATGTAGAATTTCTTGAAAACCTGCCGGAACGCATCGATCTTGAACATATCACCCTGGTGCATGGCAGCCCCTTCCGCCCTGTATGGGAATATCTGCTCGACACGCGCACAGCCACGATCAGTTTTGAGTTCTTCACCAATCCCTATTGTTTCGTGGGTCACACGCATCTCCCGGTGGTCTACTTGCTGCCCGACACCCGCCTCACTGCCCAGCTGATTGTGCCTGAACATATCTCCCAAATGACCCTCGCACCGCGTGCGATCGTCAACCCGGGCTCAGTCGGCCAGCCGCGCGACCGTGACCCGCGCGCCGCATATGCTATCCTCGACCTGCCTGATTACACCTGGGAATGGCACCGGGTGGTGTACGATATCGAAGCTGTCCAGGAACGTATGCGTGCGGAAGATCTGCCAGAACGTCACATTACGCGCTTATCTGCCGGGTGGTAGCAGCAAATTATTAATCGGTGTCTCGGGGGAACAATCCGGCCTATTAGGGCGTTTTAATCTTAGCAATTCACCTAAGGAGGAGCCCATGTTGAAAAAAATCGCCTTTACCTTGCTCGTCTTGTCCCTGCTTCTGGCAGGTTGTGCAGCCGCCAATAGCCTGGGGAGTCCTGGCGCCGTCGAGAACATGACGGTACGCCAAAGTGTTGAAGTCGCCTCTCCGGCCATGCCGTCAGTTGCCGGAGAAAAAAGCGCTTACGCCCTCGACCAGACCGCTGCCTCGGTCGATCGGTTGGTGATCAAGAACGCCTCGCTATCCATCGCCGTGGATGACCCGCTTAAGTCTATGGATAATATCTCGCACATGGCTGAAGCTATGGGCGGGTTCGTCGTCTCCGCCGATATGTACCAGCAATCCCTCAGCAATGGCGTCAAGGTACCCCAGGTCTCACTCACCATCCGCGTCCCCGCCGAACGCCTGGATGAGGCCCTCACCACCATCAAGGCCGAGACCAACCAGCCCATCATCAGCGAAAACCAGTCTAGCCAGGATGTCACCGCTGAATACACCGACCTGAACTCACGCCTCACCAACCTGCAGGCTGCTGAAAAACAGCTGCAGGAGATCATGGCCTCCGCCAGCAAGACCGAGGACGTTCTCTCGGTTTATTCCCAGCTAGTTTCAGTCCGTGAGCAGATCGAACTGATCAGGGGCCAGATGAAATATTACGAGCAGTCCGCTGCCCTGTCATCCGTCAGTACGCAGCTTATCGCCAATGCTGCCATGCAGCCTATCACCATTGCCGGCTGGCAGCCCAAGGGTGTGGCTAAGGAAGCCCTGCAATCGCTGATCAACACCCTGCAATCTCTGGCAGATTTCGGCATTCGTCTCGTTATCCTCTACCTGCCTACCTTGCTGATCATCTTCGTCCCCATTGGCCTGATCATATGGGGTATCGTCAGCCTGATAAAACGAGCCCGCAAACCCAAGGCCGTGCATACTCCATCTGCTGAAGCATAAAAAATGCTCCTCCAAAAAGCAGAATTTGGGAATACGTTTGATACAGCAGCCGCCATCTATGATGGCGGCTCAGTTTTCCCATGGCTGTATCAACTAAATCGATAATACAAAACCAGGATCATCGATCCTGGTTGGTAAATAAATCATATCAACTAATTCCTGCTTTTTGGCAAGGATGTATTGATTTTTGCTCTATCTCACCTTTAGCACCTGGCCTGGGTAGACCATATACGGGTATTTCAGCTGGTTCAATTCAACCAGCACCAGCCAGTCTGCTTTAATGCTGTTGGCAAAATTAACCAGGGTATCGGCGTGCAGCACCAGCACAGTTTTTTCTGGGGCTTGTACAGTTGAGAGAACCACATCCGCTGCCTTTGTAGCTCCATCCTTGCCCACGAGAGGTAACATTACTCTTGCTTTGACTACCCATTCAGGTTTTGGGGTTGCGGTTGGTTGTGGCTCAACCACTGCTTCCTGCCCAGCTATAGCTGGCAGCTGCAGCACCTGGCCTGGATGTATGGTAAACGGGTATGTCAGCGAATTCAAGTCAGCAATATCCCGCCAGTCAATGCCAAATTGCCTGGCCAGGGCAATCACATAATCACCTTTTTGAACGGTGTAGGTTTCACCGTGGAGCTGTGGTGGGCCGCTCTGCTGGTCATTGCTTCTTTCGCCGAGAACTGCCATGTTGCCCAACACTGCCCACGACTTGAGAAAAGCACTCAATAAGTAATATTGGTATTGCCCTGTATAAGCATCCACCACCTGCACACTGCTCGAGCTATAGCCCGTCAAGATCATGGTATGCTCAAAAGCTGCCACTCGAACGGTGCTGCCATCCTGGGCGTCATAATCCACCGGAGTTCCCGCCCACATGCCTCCAATCACCCAAACGATTACCGGCCTTCCAGTGCTGATCTCCCCACGCAGGTCATCCCAGCTGAGGTCTTTATGTGCTTCTGCTTTTAACCCAAAATCCCGCAAAGTCTCCGCCACCGGCTCGGCATGTACACCATATCCAAGGGGTGGAATGCGCCCCCATGGGTCATTGGGGTTCCCCACAAAACCAATTTCGGGGTTATCTGAGCTTGGCATCGCCCGCAAAAATTCGGTCTCGCCAATGCTCACTCCCCAAAATGCTGCCCAATCCACCGCCGAACGTGACTCACACGAGATAGCGTAGCTTTGAGGATGCCCACTTAATCCGGAGATGTATATAGAATCGGGTAGTGAGTCTCCCCGAGCAGTTGAGACATCTGCCGCTAGCATTGAGGTAACCAGGAGGAGCAAGAGCAAGATGCGTTTCATTGGGTTCGTCCTATAGGATGCAATCTCTTCAAACGTCAATTAGGTTGCAATTATAATGCCAGGTAATCTTAGCGAGTATAATCGATAATCATGCAAGTACTCAGCCGATATGTACGCAGCCAGTTAGGGTTGCGCCTGTCACCTTCCCAGCAATCCATTCTTGCCCTTTATGAACGCGAGTTAATGGATTGGAACACTCGATTTAATCTGACGGCCATCCGTGACCCTGAAGAAGTCCACATCAAGCATTTCCTCGATTCGCTCACCTGCCTGCTGGCCATGCGTGATGCCCCGGTTGGGCGCCTGATCGATATCGGCACGGGTGCAGGCTTCCCCGGTATTCCACTCAAGATCATGCTGCCACGGATTCAGCTTACATTGGTGGAATCGGTGGGCAAGAAAGCCGAATTTTGCCGTCACGTGGTGAACATCCTCGATCTGCAGGGGGTAGATGTTATCCAACAGCGCGCCGAGACCATTGGGCAAGACCCTGCGCACCGCGAGCGTTACGATTGGGCAGTCGCTCGCGCCGTGGCCATCTTACCAGTATTGGCTGAATACTTATTACCCTTGGTACGTGTGGGAGGTAGCATGTTGGCCATGAAGGGTGAAAGTGGCCCAGCTGAAGCACATTCGGCTGAACATGCCATCAAGCTGTTGGGTGGGCATTTGCGCCAGCTCTTGCCAGTCACCCTCCCGGGTGTGGCTGAGGAGCGCTATCTGGTTGTGATCGATAAAGTTGCAGCTACACCAGCTGCTTACCCTCGCAAAGTAGGTCTACCTGCTAAACGCCCCCTATAATTCATGAGAAGAAGCCTTTTCCACCCTGCCACCAGCCACTTGCCAGATAGAAGCTTGCTGCACGAATTCTGGTGCAAACAAGTCTACATCGGTGGTAGTGAGCATTACCTGTTCGGCCTGGTCCAATCGCTGAAGCAGGTCAAAGCGTCGTTGGGTATCTAGTTCTGCCAAAACCTCATCGAGCAGTAAAACCGGCCAGTGCCTGCTCTTATCGTGCATCCAGGCCACCTCTGCTATTTTCAGTGCCAGAATGGCCGAGCGAGCCTGACCGCGCGAGCCATACGTCCCCAGGTCGATACCATTCGCTAAAAAGCGCAGTTCATCCCGGTGTGGACCAACGGTAGTGACCCCGCGCACGATTTCTTCTAACCTTAAACTCTGCAAACATTCCAAGAAACCTTTGCGAATTTGCTCCTGGGTGAAACCCGCCCGGTCCACAGCAGCTTCCAATGGCAATGCAATCTGTGCAGGAGATTTTGGAAGTGGATCGTACGATGGTTGGTAGCTCAGTCGTAGTACTTCATGGGCGTGGGTTAACTCGCGATGCGTGCGGGCTGCCAGCCTCTCTAACTCTTGCACCGCCTGGATGCGCGCATGGATCAGCTGTGCCCCATATGTGCAGATCTGATCATCCCAATAATCCAGCTGAGAATCGTCGCCCCGGCGTTCGAAAAGTTGCTTCAGCAGTGCATTTCTCTGTACCAGTGCCTTGTTGTACTCACCCAATACTCCCTGGTAATGCGGGATGACCTGTGCCAGGGCCAGGTTCAGGTAGCGGCGCCGCTCTTCAGGTCCACTTTCGATCACACCCATCATTTGGGGCAAGAACAGGACAGCATTAAACTGCCCGATCAGTTCACCAGATTTGCGCTTCACCCCATCTAGCAGTACTTCTTTCCGCAGGTGTGTGCTGCTGTTCTGGCCATTAGGTTCCTGGATAATGCGAATTTCCAGGTGGTGGTTCTCGCCTCCACGTGAAAAATCAGCCACGATACGCCCAACTGCCAAGACCTGGCGCGCCTCGATAAAATTAATCAGCTGCTTATCGCTGCTGGCATGGAAGGAGGTCAAGGTCGCCAGAAAATAGATCGCTTCAAGCAGGCTGGTTTTTCCCTGGGCGTTATCTCCCACCAGCATGACCACCCCATCAGGCACATCCAGGTCGAGACGGGTGAAATTACGAAAATTTGTAAGAGATAGGTGGGTAAGCCGCATTTCCTCAGCCAGTCAGACAAATGCCACGGGTTTGTTTCGCCGTGGCATTTTATACATGCACAAATTATATCAAAAGACTGGCAGGCCTTGTAGCCAGCATCAGCCAGTTAAGGAATAGGTTTATACCCGATCTGGCACGACCTGCCCCTGAGGCACATCAGTCTGCCACAGCTTCTCGGCTCGATCGACAAACAAGACACCATCCAGGTGATCAATCTCATGCTGGAAAATTCGCGCCAGCCAGCCTTTTGCTTTTACTGTCATCGGTTTTCCGTGCCGGTTCAAGCCTTTAACCGTCACCGTGAGCGCTCGCTCCACGTCTCCCTGGACGCCCGGGATGGATAAACACCCTTCGGTTCCCACAAGGGTATCCTGAGAGGCACGAGTGATTTCTGGGTTCGCCATAACATACAACTTGGGAGGAACTTCTTCGTCCTCCTCGTCACCAAATTCAACCACAATCAGGCGGATCGATTCACCCACCTGAGGAGCAGCCAGCCCTACACCCGGTGCCAGTCGCATCGTCTCCACCATATCATCGGTTAGTGATTGAATATCTGGACCAAAGCCAGTCACTTTATGCGCTTTATGCCGCAAGATAGGTTGCGGAAGCGTAACAATTTCACGAATAGTCACGAATCTATTTTACCCGAATTTGGTCAAAATTGGGGAGGTTCTTTGGGTTTTCGCAACTCTTCTGCCTGGCGGTGATAGGCAGCGATATAGCTGGAGACGCGCTCCTGCTCCTGTTGGGTATCAGTCTGCTGTTTTCGGCGGCGATGTTCAAACATATAATTGAAGATATCCCTTTGGGCACGGGCAGGGTTGTGAATGCCATAAAAGATGAATTTGTTATCGGTACCCACGTTGATGACCACATTTCCAAAGTTCAGCACCACCCCCAAGAAACCCAGTCGCTCATAATCCAGCCCAATGACGTTCTCGAGGGGAGCGGATTTTGTCACCTCGTCTCCAAGCGGCTTACGCTCACTATCGATGATCTTATCCACGGTTACGCGATAGATATCATTGCTCCAATCCACGAATTTATATATCCACCATAAAATTGCTGTGGCAGTTAGTGCAATACCAACCAGTAAGATTGTTCCTGGGGAGGAAAGGCTGATCTCATCACTGGTGCGCCAGTAATAAAGTAACCCCGTCCCAAACATGCATCCCAGCACACACACTGCGGGTAAGAAGGTCATTCTGAAAAGCACATACAGATGCTTACGATAGGTGATCATTCCACCGGCTTCCCATCGAGTTTGAAAGCGGGCCACCAGTGATTGCCAGAAATCAAGTTTTACCGGAATACGTTTCGTCTCATCCTTTGATGTAGTGCTGGTTACTACCTGTACGGTCGCGGCAGTCGAACTCGTGGGGACCGTAACAGCTTGTGAGGGCTCGATTTTTTGCCTGATTCTCCCTTCAATCGAGTGAATATCGGTCGACATTTGCCGCTCGACAGCCAGTTTGCGCTCCTGATCAATCAGATTCTTTATTTCGCTTGGGTTGCCTATATGGCGGAAGTACACCTCGCCCATGAAAGTCTGGGTGACCACATCCCCAAAGCCAAGCATGCGCCCAAATTGGCTTGATTTCGTTTCACCTGCCTTAATAGCTACCAGGGGTGCTTCTTGGCGGCTGTCATAAAGCCCGATGGTTCGTTCCAGCCAGACGATTCGCTGATCAGTGATGACATAATAATCATTTCCCCAATCAAAATAGCGCCATATCGCCCATAAAACTGCTGCAGCTACCATTGCCGCACCAAACCATCCCGTTGCCAGGCGGAATGAGGCTGTTGCAATCTGTGAAGCGAACAGGATCACTATAATGCCAAACCATGCCACCGCTAAGGGGGGGAGTTCAACTACCAACAGGTAAGCGGGATGCTTCCGGCAGATGACCTTGACCGTTTCTTCTTCTCCCAGCCAGTGAAATGGTTTCGAACGGATCAGCTTATACCAGGCTAACTGCCTCTTGATATTATTGGTAAGCTCTGGTAGGGTATTCAACATGGGTCGCAATACTTCTACCTGGATGCTTAACAGCAATGCCGGTTTTAAAGCCACTGCAGAAAACAACCTGGGCCGACCCCTAAATACCAGATCGGCTCCAAAGAAGTCCCCTTGTTTAAGAATGTAGTTTTCTCCCTTGTTTCCCCTTGCCGGTTGGGTATAACGCACCTGCCCTGAAATTACCACAAAAAACGGGTAATACTTTCCGTCCAGAAATAAAGCTTCACCCTCCCTCAATGAGACTGGCTGAATAAATGATGCCAAATGATCGAGCTGTGCATAATCCAATCCGTCAAACAGCTTAATATTTTTAAGCATTGAAATGATTTGTTGTTTATTTTCAGCCATCACATGATTGTAGCACGAACATTGCATCCCTATGTATGGATGCACAATGTATACCAGATCAAGAAAAATTCTGACTGGCAACGAATTGCTTATGATAGAATATATCCCTCTTTTATCTAACTCAGGAGAATGTTTTTATGCCGATACACTTTGGCACAGATGGCTGGCGTGCCGTTATTTCCGATACATTCACATTTAATAACCTGCGCCTGGTAGGCCAGGCCATTGCTGATGCAGTTTGTTCAGAAAATTGGCTGAATGGAAACATAGACCTGGCGAATGTTGATCTCCACAAAATGGTGGTTGGCTTCGACACGCGCTTCCTTTCAGACCGTTACGCCGTGGATATGGCTCGCGTCCTGGCAGCCAATGGATACACGGTCTACCTGGCACAATCAGATGCTCCTACGCCGGTAATCTCATTTGCTGTTCGCCAGCTAGGCGCAATTGGTGGGGTGATGATTACTGCCTCACATAACGCACCACGCTATAATGGGGTTAAACTAAAGGCTGCTTATGGCGGCTCCGCTCTCCCAGAACAATGTCGCAAAGTAGAAGTGTATTTAAATGATAACGAAGAGCGCGGCCGTGGCCCCAACCTGATGGATTTCGATCAGGCCCGTGAGACAGGACTGATCCAACGTTTTAATCCTCTTCCTCCTTATTACGATCACTTACGCCAGCTTATTAATTTCGACCTGATAGCCGAAAATCCTTTGCGGGTGGTAGTTGATTCGATGTACGGATCGGGTCGCGGGGTAATTAAAGGCATCCTGCAGGGTACAGGCTGTGAGGTTCAAGAAATCCGCGCTGAATTAAACCCTGGCTTCGGTGGGGTTCACCCTGAACCCATTGGCCGCTATCTTGGTGCTCTCGCCAGTGCAATTAGCATGGGTATGGGGGACATCGGCCTGGTGACCGATGGCGATGCAGACCGCATTGGAGCCATGGATGGCCGCGGAAATTTCGTAGATCCACATAAGATCATGGCCTTAGCTTTACGCTATCTGGTTGAGAAGCGCGGCTGGCGCGGACCCGTTGTGCGCACCGTTTCGACTACCAGCATGATTGATCGCCTTGCAGAACGATATGGATTAACGATGTATGAAACTCCTGTTGGGTTCAATCATATTGCCGATTATATGCTCAAGGGCAATGTCTTAATTGGTGGTGAAGAATCGGGAGGCATTTCGTTCCAGGGACACATTCCAGAAGGAGACGGCATCTTGATGGGTTTACTGCTGTTAGAAATTGTAGCCACCTCCGGTGCAACACTCTACGAGCTGGTGGAAGATCTCCAGGAGGAAGTGGGCCCAGTTTATTATCAACGTACTGACTTACGATTAAGCCATCCCGTTTCCAAACAAGCGATGAGCCATATGTTAGTGGTGGATGCACCAGCAGAAATTGGTGGAGAAAAAATAACTGGCTTATCGACCGTTGATGGTGTTAAATACCTGGCCGCTGACGGTTCCTGGCTGCTTATCCGCCCTTCAGGGACGGAGCCGGTGTTAAGGATTTATGCGGAAGGACGCACTCCTCAAATGGTAAAAGACTTGCTTGGTTACGGGGAACAAATAGCCACTCGGGTGGCATAATATTTATTAAAACAAAAATTGGGATCGGAGGGTTTATTTAACCTTCAGTGATCCCAATTTTTTTATTTTTTCGTGGTTTATGATCAGGTTGCTGTCCGCAATCTGCGCATCAAAAAGATAACCATGATTAAAACAATGCCTGCGATAAGTAGCCCGGGGGTGCCTAGCTCATCACCAATCCCAGTGGGTGGCAGAGCGGTTGTGGTGGGCCGCAGGGGTGTCGGCGAAGCCTGAATAATAGATGAAGTTGCTGTAAGGGCAATTTGAGTAAGCAAGGCGTCACGTGTGGCAATTGCAATATCGACCGTAGGTGATTTGGTTGGTGCAATAACGATTACAGGGGTGTTCGTCGGGGCTCGCGTATTGGTGGGAGTATATGTGGGCTGCCTGGTAGCCGTAGCAGTAGGTACAGACGCTGTTTGGCTGGCAGAAAGTGCAACTGCGGTGTCTTGAGCCGCTTTGGTCGCTATTGCGTTTTGGGTGGCACGTTGATTGGGTAAATATCTGAACAAGGCTAGCCCACCAATACAAAGCAAGGCTAGCACAATGATCCCACCTAAGGTGCCAGCGATAATTAAAAATGTGCGGTTCCCATTTCTACTTGGTGGCTTTTCTTCACCGAGCTCCTGCTCGACATCATTCATATCCGTAAAAGCCATATTACCTTCTCCTCATTAATCCATTATGGGTGATGGACTTTCACCCAATGACCTCGAGATTTGATAATGGAACTTGCACCGTATCGCCATTTAACAAACGAACACCGGCTGCCTCTGCGCGTATACCGCTCGGTAAGATTGATAAACCCGGCAGCAAATTGGTTAAAGTACCAACCATACCCTTGTATGGCGGACTGATTACGCGAACTGTCTGTCCAGTGGTAAAAACCGCTGAATCTCTAAGAGCTTCTGAGGCTACTCCTTCGGGAAGTGCTATTACCACTTCAGGGCGAGTATTTGCTATCCTATCCCAGGGTTCAGCATTCAGTGATGCCTCGCGCATTGTACCAGATGTTAGTATATTAAACGCATCCTGATTCATGGGTATATTTCCGAATCCTTCGATGAGCACAATGGGATAGCTGACACTTAATGCCATTGATACTAATGCTGAATCCATACTTGCCAGGATTAATCCCCTGATTGGTAATTCCTCCGCTGAGGTAAGCACTCTCTCATCCTCACAATATCCTGCCATTACCACTGAACCGCGTAAGCTTACATCCATCATCGCAGGAGCCACTAATTCATCAGGAGTACGAGCCAGGACGTTCAACAAGCCAAAGTTAATTTTACCATTTCCCCATACACCCTGGACCAGTGAGCCAGCTGATTCAATCACCACACCTCTATCACCCACAATGTCAGTAACCACACCTGCATAGCCT
>Ga0210077_1000431_pt1 | contig 16006 bp, 13 predicted proteins | sample RushMan_CattailN_5_FD_185556 | JGI IMG/M metagenome (GOLD analysis project Ga0210077, IMG submission 185556) | Wetland microbial communities from San Francisco Bay, California, USA, that impact long-term carbon sequestration -... | ecosystem: Environmental > Aquatic > Marine > Wetlands ... | reverse complement strand
ACATCGGTAATAGTGCGGTCAAACACCAAACTTTAGTTCCATCGGGCTTAATCCCAGACTGCTCATCGATAGTTAAGCGGTAAGGTATTAAAAAATTAATTGTGCACACCCCTCGGCTCCAAATAGGCTCGCTTTTCAGCCTCAGCTTTTCGAATTTGAGGTTTTCTTCTGATGAAGACCTCGGGAACCACCAAGAAGCCTGCGCCGGCTAGAAGGGCGACGACCAGCCAGTCAACTATGCTAAGCGTGGCTGTTTGGAACAGGAACTGTAACGTGGGCACGTAAATCACCGCGAAAGTCGACAGGACGGAGATTACTACGGCGGCGAGCAAGGTTTTGTTGTTGAGGAACCCGACTTTGAAGGCGTTTTTGCTTTCTGACCGGCAGTTCCACACGACCACCAGCTCGTAGAAGCACGCGACTACGAACACGAGGGTTCGGGCTTTTTCGACTGATCCCTGCACGCTGAATCCCCACCAGAAAGCGGTGATTTCCACTGCCAACTGGACGATGGTGGACGCAGCAATAAACAACAGTGTGCCGTGCAATATGCCTTCTTTCGGGCTGCGCGGCGGCCTCTGCATCACGTCGTCGTTTGGTGGGTCCATGCTTAAGGCAACGGCTGGAGGGCCATCAGTTACCAGGTTCAGCCACAGAATCATGGCTGGAAGAAGGGGGATGGGCAGACCGATTAGCGCGAAGGAGCTGATGAGGAGCAGTTCGGTGAAGTTAAGTGCCACCAAAAACCTGATGAACTTACGGATGTTATCATAAATCACCCTTCCACCCTGCACGGCATTCACTATGGTTACGAAATTGTCGTCTGCCAGAACCATGTCCGCTGCTTCTTTGGTGACGTCGGTGCCGGTGACGCCCATGGCGACTCCGATGTCTGCCTGCTTCACGGCTGGTGCATCGTTGACTCCGTCGCCGGTCATGGCAACAACGTTACCATTCTTCTTCAAAGTCTGGACGATGCGCATTTTGTGCTCAGGCGAAACACGCGCGTATACTCTGACGTTTTCAACCAGCTCCTCAAATTCTTCGCTGCTCTTGCGGTCCAGTTCTTCGCCTGTAAGTGCAAGTCCATCCTTCAGTATGCCGAGTTCCTTCGCAACCGTCATCGCCGTCAGTTTGTGGTCCCCGGTAATCATTACGACTTTTATCTGACCCTGCTCGCAAAGCTTGACGGCTTCTTTGGCTTCCTCCCGCGGCGGGTCAATCATCCCTACAAGCCCGACGAAAACCAGGTTTCTCTCCACAGCCTCTTCCGTGTAGCCAGCTTTCTGCTTAGAAAGTGTCTTGTATGCCATGCCTAAAACCCGCAATCCCTGACTTGCCATTTCCTCATTCCGGCTGAGAATTTCGGTTTTAAGCGCTTCACTTAGCTTCTTTTCGTCGCCGCCCGCAAATACGCAGTTGCTCAATTGGAGAACTTTTTCCAGAGACCCTTTCACATAAGCGACCTGCTGTCCCTCTGGCGTGGCGTGAACGGTGGTCATCATCATTCTTTCCGAGCTGAAAGGTATTTCCGCTATGCGTGGGTACTGTTTTTCCACTTCACTGGGGCTGATGTTGCCCTTGTGTGCCGCGACTATTAGCGCGCCTTCGGTGGGGTCGCCTAGAACCGTGGAGCCGTCGTAGCTTGCGTTGTTGCATAACAGCCCTATCTCGAGAATTAGGTTGACATCATCATTTTCCTGCGCCTGAATCCTTTTTCCGTCCTGTTGGAATTCGCCTTTAGATTCGTAGCCTGTTCCCGTTACCTCAATGACCTTGCTGTTCAGGTAGAGTTTGCGCACGGTCATTTCGCCCTTGGTGAGGGTGCCAGTTTTGTCTGAGCAGATTACCGTGGTTGAGCCCAGAGTTTCCACGGAGGCGAGTCTCCTCACGACCGCGTTTCTTTTAGACAGTTCTCGGGCGCCGAGAGCCAGAGTCACCGTTACCACCGCAGGCAGTCCTTCAGGAACGGCGGACACTGCCAAAGCCACTGAGGTGAGCAGCAGGTCAATTTCGATGGTTCCGTTTCTAACCAGTGAGAAGACGACTATCGTAACAGCGGCGATCATGACGATTACGCCTATTTTCTTGGCAAACCTGTCCAGCTTGAGTTTAAGCGGTATCTCTTCTTTCTCCACAGTCTGCACCATCTCAGAGATACGCCCAAACTGGGTCTTTACACCCGTGGATGTGACCATGGCTCTGCCTCTCCCCTGCAACACGTGGGTTCCAGCGAAAACCATGTTCTTCCTGTCAGCGACCACGGTCTCCGCCGCAAGTGTCGCCGTGTTCTTGGTTACGGAGGTGGATTCGCCTGTGAGAACGGCTTCGTCAATGTTCAAGTCAACAGTTTCTATCAAGCGAGCATCCGCGGCCACGCGGTCTCCTGACTCTAAGAGGAGGATGTCGCCGGGAACAATTTCTCTGGCTTGAACCTGGACGTCTTTATCGCCCCGGAGCACCCTCGCTTTTGGAGTGGTCAGCTTTGCCAGAGCTTCCATGGCTTTTTCTGACCGGAATTCTTGAACGAAACCGACAGCCGCGTTGAGCATGACGATGGCACCTATCGCTATGGCGTCAACATAAGCCTCAAGCGCGCTGCCGCCTGCATGCAGGGCTTGTGCCTCGTACCAGCCCAGCACGGCTGAAATAACGATGGCGACGAGGAGCATGATGACGAAAATGTTTTTGAATTGAGCCAGAAAAATCTGCAGGGCGGTGGCTTTTTTCCGTTCTTTTAACTCGTTGTAGCCGTACTCGCGCAGTCTCTGCTGCACCTGCTCTGCCGTGAGCCCGTTTGCATCGGACTTTAGGTTTTTAGTTATTTCGTCTATGTCCTCAGCATGCCAAGTTGAGTTCAAAATGAATCATCTTATTTTCTCGCGATACAATAAAAACGTTCGTTTCGAGTTATGATGTGTGAGGATTGAACCTGTATGTTTTTTAGGGAGAATTGACGTGTGTTATTTCGTGGTTTTTATGGTGCGATTAAAGTGCAAGAAGTGCGGCAGTGTTTTTGAGCAGGAACTTACGGCGGGAGTGGTTTTGGGGCCACACCTTGGTCCGTACAAGCGAATCACTTGCCCAGCCTGCGGAAAAGGCGGTTGGTACAACGTTTACTCGTCGGTGAAGGACCCTGTCACTTGGCCGCCTGAGGAGAAGAAGGAAGAGGAGCAGCAGCCAAAGCAGCTTAGTGAGGAAGAGTTGGAGAAGAAGCGGATAGAAGAGTCAAAATACGAGCACACTTAAAGGCTGAGCGGAATGATTGAGACTGAGAATCTGACTCGAAAATTCGGAGACTTAACCGCGGTCGAGAACGTCACGTTGAAGGTTGATGAGGGTGAGGTCTTCGGTTTCTTGGGACCTAACGCGGCTGGAAAAACCACCACCGTCAGGATGCTCTGCTGCCTGATCTCGAAGACCAGCGGGAAAGCGCGAATTGGCGACTTCGAGGTTGACCGTGAAGAGGATTGTTTGGCGATACGCAAGATGGTGGGACTGCTGCCTGAGAACGTGGGCTTGTACGATACCCTCAGCGCTTACAGAAACCTCGACTTCTACGGCAGACTCTACGAAGTCCCGACGCAGAGACGGCAGGAAAACATTGAGCGCCTGCTTAAACTTTTAGGCATTTGGGACCGCAGAGAGGACGCTGTTGGCACATTCTCCAAAGGCACAAAACAGAAGCTCGCCATCGCCCGTGCATTAATCCACGACCCTCAAGTGCTGTTTCTGGATGAGCCCACCGCGAACCTGGACCCTGAAGCCTCCAAGACCGTGCGCGACTTCATTCTGGAATTGAAAAAGGAGAAGCGCACCATCTTCATGAACACGCATAACTTGGATGAGGCGGGGCGCATCTGCGACCGCATCGGCATCTTGAAGACGCGGCTCATCGCGGTTGACTCGCCTGAAAACTTGGAGAGAGGCACCTTCAAACGGAAAACCGTTGTGCACTTGGAAAGTGTCAGCGACGCGGTTTTGGCTGCTGTAAAGAAACTCAGCATGGTCAAGAGCGTCCATACAAGCGAGAACAAGCTAATCCTTGATATGGATGACCCGGAGAAGGATAATCCTGAATTGGTCAGGGCTATTGTGAAGGCGGGCGGCGGAGTCCAGTACGTGACTGAACTCAGGTCGTCGCTTGAGGATGTTTACTTGAAGCTGATTCGGGAGGCTGAAGCGCAGTGAGGTTCTGGAAATCGTGGATTGTGGCGACCAAAGACCTGAGCTTGTTCAAGAGAAACAGGTACATTCTCTACTCGTTGATAGCCATGCCCGTGCTTGTAGGCATCGTGTTGCCGTCGGTTTACCTGTTTTTCCTGCCCGCCGACGTCCCTTCTGCAACGGTGACCCTTCTCGTTAACTTGTCCACCACATACTTCGTTATCATAGCCGTGGTTCTTCCCACCATAATGGCGTCCTACAGCTTCGTAGGCGAGAAAGTTGAAAAGAGCCTTGAACCGCTGCTAGCCACGCCGACAACCGACGGCGAGCTGCTTTTCGGTAAAAGCCTTGCCGCTTTCCTGCCGTGCATGGGCGCAACCTACATTGGCGCGGCGATTTTTGTGGCGTTGGTGGATTACTGGAGTTTCAGCCGCCTCGGCGTGTTCCTGCTTCCAAATGCGGAGTGGGCGGTTATAAACGGGCTCATGGCGCCTCTTGCCTGTATCTTGAGTGTTGAAAGCAACATAATCATATCCTCAAAGGTAAACGATATCCGAGCGGCTCAGCAGCTGGGCGTGTTCGCGGTTCTCCCGATAATACTCGTCATGATTCTGGCTTCCACTGTTCAGTCTATCCCGCTTTTGACGCTGTCGCTGATTGTGGCTGCCTCGTTGGCGGTCGCGGACATAGCCCTGTTCTACTTGAGCAAGGCAACGTTTCGGCGGGAAGAGATACTGACAAAGTGGAGATAACCATAGCGCCAAAAGTCTCGGCGCATCTTCATCATCTGGAAGTGCAGCTTAGCGACTGCAAGTTGACTTGATGAAGGTAAACCTTGAGGTTGTCTTAAGACAACTAAACCGTCAACAACGTCCATTCCTCACTGGACAAACTTTCAAAAAACATAGAGAAAAGTTTATCAACCGCTATACTGCATTCTCTTAGCATTGCACCTTCATGGGAGAAGGAAAAGCAAGCAGAGTCAATGAAAAATGGAGATAGCCAGCTTCTACTTCAAACTGGGCTTAAACACCGAGCCCATAATAGACGACACAACTCTCCGAGACGGCATCCAAATGCCCGGGTTAGCCGCTGCACCCAAAGACGCCGCCAAAATAGCCCAGCTTCTAAGCCAGATAGGCGTGGAAAGAATCGAAGTCTTCCACTACCAAGACCCCGACAAGAAAGCCGCCAAGCTCATCCAAGACTTAAACTTGGACATGCGGGTTGCAGGCTGGTGCCGCGCCGTCAAAGACGACATCGACAGCGCCCTCCAATGCGGATTCAAAGAAGTAGGCATATCACACCCAGTCTCGGACATCCACTTCCGCGCCAAATGGCCCAACAAAACCAAAGAGCAAATCCTCGCCAACGTGGTTGACGTGGTCGAGTACGCCGCCAAAACGCACGGGCTAAAAGTTTTCGTTCACGGCGAAGACAGCACCCGAGCAGACTGGAACTTCGAACGAGAATTCATAAACGCCGTCGCTGACGCAGGCGCAGAATGCTACCGCGTATGCGACACCGTGGGCATCGGACTTTCCGCCCCAGAAGCACCGCTGCCGAATGGAATCCCCGCCAAAGTTTGTGCCATCAGAAAAGAAACGCTGATTGAGGCAATTGAGATTCATGCGCATGACGATTTTGGGAACGCGGTTGAAAACACAATGGCAGCCATCAAAGCCGCGTCAGGCGTGTGGGACAAGATTTACGCGAGCACCACGTTCTTGGGCATCGGAGAAAGGGCTGGGAACGCTGAGACCGAAAAGGTCATCTTGAACCTGTACATGCACTACGGCGTAGACAAGTTTAAGGGCAAAACCGAGCAGCTTAAGCAGACCGCGGACTTCATAGGCAAAGCCACGGGCTACGTGGTTCCACCCAACAAGGCGATAGTCGGCGACTACGGCTTCGCGCACGAGTCAGGCATCCACACGCACGGCGTGCTCAATGACCCGTGGACGTATGAGCCTTATCCGCCTGAGCTTGTGGGCAACACGCGCCGCTTAACTATCGGGAAGCAGTCGGGCAAGGGCATAATCAAGCACAAAATCACCGAGCTCACGGGCAACGCTCCTGACGAGCAGACGGTGGCGGCGGCTGTGGAGAAGGTGAAGGAAGCGTACGCGAACGGAAGACGAGCCTCGCTGAAAGAGGAAGAGTTCAAGAAAATACTACGTGCGCTCAAGCTGCTGCCTGAAACCAACGGGCGCTAAGCGGCTTAAGCAATTGGCACGAAAACGTCCACAACATTAAATAATTCTCAGCGGGAACCTTTCAACGGTGAACCGAGATGCCGTGCGCGATTATAGTTGGTGCCTTCTGGGGAGATGAAGGTAAAGGGAAAATAATCAGCTACCTCGCTCTCAAAGACAAACTCGATTTCTGCGTGCGAACCGGCTCAGTGAACGCCGCTCACACGGTGTGGAAAGATGGACAAAAATACGCGTTACACATGGTTCCCGCGGGCTTCATAAACGAAAAGTGCCTTCTCCGTATAGCCGCAGGCGCAAACGTCCACATCCCCCAATTCTTCAAGGAGGTTGAACTCACCCAAGTTCACAAGCGAATAGGCATCGATGAAAACGCTTCTGTAATCGAGGAGAAGCACAGCGCTCAAGATAAGGCAAGTGCCGTGAACAAGGGCATAGGAACCACAGGCTGGGGGGTTGGACCCGCCGTGGAAGAACGCGCTAGGCGAACAGCCACCCTCGCAAAAGACATGCCCGAACTCAAATCATACGTCATGGATACGGTGACGGAAATCAACGATGCCTTAGATAACGGCAAAAAGGTTCTTCTCGAAGGCACCCAGGGCTTCATGCTTTCGCTGTTCCTAAGCGGCGGCTATCCATTCGTGACCAGCCGCGACACAAGTGCCTCCGCCATCGCCTCCGAAGCAGGAGTCGGACCCACCAGAGTCGACGACGTTATTATCGTTTACAAGTCGTTCATGACCCGCGTTGGTGCTGGGCCTCTGCCTGGAGAAATCACAAAAGAAGAAGCAAAGGAAAGAGGCTGGTTTGAAACCGCCGCGGGAACAGGCCGCGACAGGCGTTCTGCCCCGTTTAATTTTGAGCTGGCGCGGAAAGTGGCAAGAATTAACGGCGCCACTCAGTCTGCGGTGACGAAGCTGGACTGCTTATTCCCCAAGTGCCAAGGCGCAAGAAAATTCAGTGACCTCCCACAGGAAGCGAAGGATTTCATAGCGGAAGTCGAGAAAAAGACGGGGGTGCCAGTTGCTTTGGTGGGCACGGGTCCTGGCGCGTTAGACATAATTGACCGCAGATAATGGAAAAGTTATATCTTCAAGGCTGCTATCATTCACCTTGAGGTGGCGGATAGAAAATGCCTAGTTTCAAGGATTGCAAGAAGGCTTCAGTTTCCTTCATGATACTCTTGTTCGCGGCGGGTTTGCTTGTCGGCGGACTCGCGATTTACTACATAACTTTTCAAGAAACCAACAGCTTGTCTACTCAGGTTGCTGACTTGCAGAATCAGGTGTCTGCGCTTTCCGGTTTTCAGAACGCCACCTACCAGACCATAACCATTTACCAGAACGGCACTTCACTGGCGGATATCTACAATAACGTTCGGGACTCAGTGGTGCTGGTTCAAGGCACCGAAAGCGACGGAACTGGAGTTCAAGGCTCAGGCTTCGTCTACAACTTCGCAAGCAGAAACTTGGTGATAACCAACTACCACGTTGTCCAGGGAACCACAGACGTGAGTGTCACCTTCTCCGACGGGCACGGCTACGCAGCGGATGTTCTCGGAACGGATGCATACGCGGATTTAGCGGTTCTCGCGGTTAATGATGCTCCCTCAATCGAGTTTAAACCTATGCAGATTGTGAGCTCCACTACTCTGCGCGTGGGTGAACCCGTCATAGCCATCGGAAACCCATACGGACTCGTCGGCTCCTTAACCACGGGCGTGGTGAGCGCCGTCGGCAGAACCATAGTGGAGGACTATGCAGGCGGCTTTTCCATAGCTAACATCATACAGACAAGTGCGCCGATAAACCCGGGGAACTCGGGTGGTCCGCTGCTGAACTCGGTTGGAGACGTGGTGGGCATAACCACGGCGATTGTTTCTGAATCTCAGGGTTTAGGCTTCGCCATCCCGTCGAACACGATTCTCAGGGAGATATCTTCCTTGATATCCACGGGTTCCTACACGGGGCACTCTTACCTGGGAGTGACGGGTCAAGACATGAGCTACGACTTAGCGCAGCAGACAAGCGCCACCGTCACTTACGGCTGGAGAGTCGCCACAGTCGCCTCGGGCGGTCCTTCAGACGGTCGGCTCCGAGTCAACGACATAATAATCGCCCTGAACAGCACCACGATAAAGAACAACGACGACCTAGCAAGCTATCTTGAAGAAAAAACCCTGCCCGGACAAACCTTAACAGTAACGGTGGTCCGAGGCGGCAACAACACAGACGTGAACGTTATTTTGGGACAGAGACCTCCTCCGCCCACTTAGGCTCCAGGTCAGTCCCCCCTCTTTATGACCCGTTTCCCGAGAGCTGATTTGGAATGGCAGATGTTTGGCGCAAACCGTACCACGTAGTCATCGAAGTGGAAAACAGGCAATGCCGAGTGCTCAAAAAGTTTGCTTCCCTCGGACTGAAGCAGTTGAAGGTAGATGACATCAGAAGCTCAAGCAACGGCGCCGTAAAGCACCTAATTGAGCTTGACCGCGACCAACTCAAGAAAGTCCCAAAGGAACTCAGGCAGGCCGCGCCCAGAGCCAAAACCGAAGGCAAGCCATCCATGTGGTTTGAGAGTGAAGGCTGCGAGGTCTGCAACACTATACTCGCCCGTGACGCGTTCTTGATTTCGGGGAAAAGCATGGAAGAGTACACCATAATGTACAGTTTTATCGTGCCCACGTTCGAGGCGTACACGGGCATCATAAAGGCGCTGGAGAACTCGGGGCACAAAGTCACGGTTGTGAAGATGGGCAGCTTCGAACCCAAAACCGGGGTTCTGACGCGGAAGCAGGAGCGCATATTTTGGCTAGCCCTCAAAGGCGGCTTCTTCGATTACCCGCGGAAAATCGGGATGCGCGAGTTCTCCGCCAAGCTGGGAGTAAGTCCCGCGACGCTTTCAGAGATAATCCGGAGAGGAACGCGGCGGCTGCTGGAGGACTACTTCGAAAAAGAGCCCACGTGAACCGCGCCGCCCGCGAATCCCTAACATGTCAGGGACAACGTCTATCTGAACCCGAACCTAAACTATTAGGCAGTGATAGGAATGAGTCAAGAACAAATGTTCTGTTACCAATGTGAACAAACCGCCAAAGGACAAGGATGCACAATCGTAGGCGTATGCGGAAAAACCCCCGAAGTGGCCACACTTCAAGACCTGCTGGTCTACGCGCTGAGGGGACTATCTCAGGTCGCTATCGAAGCAGAAAAAGTCGGCGTAAAAGACGAGCAAACTAGCGTTTTCACCTGTGAAGCGCTTTTCGCCACTTTAACAAACGTGAATTTCGACCCCGACAGCCTCATCAGCTACATTATGAAAACGGTGGAGCTGCGAGACCAGCTGAAGAAGAAGATGCAAGCCCCAGGCGCATCGGTTGCCGCAGGCAGCGGACCAGCCAACTTGGTTCTGGAGAAAACGAAGGAAGGACTAATAGCGCAAGGGAAGCAGCATGGAATAAAAGCCGACCCCGCCGCGAATGAGGATTTGCGTTCGCTTCACTGGCTTTTAACCTACGGCTTGAAAGGAGTCGCCGCTTACGCTTACCATGCTTACATTCTGGGAAAGAAGGACGACGCGGTCTTCAATTTCATATACCAAGGGCTCGCAGCACCATTGGACAAGTCGCTGGGCGTCAACGACTTCGTAGGCTTGGTATTGAAGTGCGGGGAAGTCAACATCCGAGCCATGGAGATTCTGGACGCGGCAAACACGGAAACCTACGGTCACCCAGTGCCGACAAAAGTGCCTCTCGGCGCCAAGAAAGGCAAGGCAATTCTGGTTTCGGGGCACGACCTCAAAGACCTCGAGGAGATTCTGAAGCAGACTCAAGGAAAGGGCATATATGTTTACACGCACGGAGAAATGCTGCCCGCGCACGGTTATCCCAAGCTGAAAACTTACTCGCACTTCTACGGTCACTACGGCACGGCATGGCAGAACCAGCAGCGTGAGTTCGCCGAGTTTCCAGGTGCCATACTCATGACGACCAACTGCATTCAGCGACCGATGGAAAGCTACAAGGGCAACATTTTCACGTCGGGACCAGTTGCTTGGCCAGGAACACCGCACGTAAAAGGTCCCGATTTCAGCGCCGTGATTAAGAAGGCGTTGGAGTTGCCGGGTTTTCAGGCTGACAAAGAAGGCAAGTACGTCACGGTCGGGTTCGGAAGAAACGCCGTGCTAAGCGTAGCCGACAAAGTCATAGCCGCAGTGAAAAACGGGCATATCAAGCGTTTTCTGCTGGTGGGCGGATGCGACGGCGCCAAGCCTGGAAGAAGCTATTACACGGAGTTCGTTGAGAAGGCGCCGCGGGACACGGTTGTGTTGACGCTTGCGTGTGGGAAATTCAGGTTCTTCGACAAGGACTTGGGCACGATTGATGAGATTCCGAGGCTGCTGGACATGGGACAATGCAACGACGCTTACTCCGCGGTCAAGGTAGCTCAAGCGCTGGCTGAAGCCTTCAACGTTCCGATTAACGACCTGCCTTTGTCGCTTGTGCTTTCGTGGTACGAGCAGAAAGCCGTTGCCATACTGCTGTCGCTGCTGTACTTGGGCGTGAAGAACATCCGCATCGGACCGAGCCTTCCCGCGTTCATAACGCCGAACATCCTGAAGGTGCTGGTGGAAAAGTTCAACATTATGCCCATAACGACTGCGGAAGAAGACTTGAAGGCGATTATGAAGTAGCTGCAGGGCGCTTTTTTCCCTGCCTTTACCTTTTTTCTATGGGCACGAAGGTTCTGCCGAACTCTCCCACGTACTTTGACGCCGGGCGCAGCAGAACGGCGTCCTCGTACTGTTCTATAACGTGGGCGGTCCAGCCTGAGATTCGGCTTGAAGCGAAGAACGGCGTGAAGAACTCGCCTGATACTCCCAGAGCGTCCATGACTACCGCGGCGTAGAAGTCTACGTTGGGGAAGATTTTCTTCTTCTCGTGGACCACGTTCTCTATCTTGCCGCATGTCTTGTACAGACTTATGTTGTCGGTGCGTTGGCACAGGTGCTCGGCGATGCCTCGGAGGTGCTTTGTCCGAGGGTCTTCCGTTTTGTAGATTCTGTGTCCGAAGCCCATTATTTTTTTCTGGTCGTCTAACATGCCTTGAATGTAGTCTTCCACTTCTTCCTCGGTGTTTATGTCGTCAAGCATAAGCATCACTTTCTCGCTGGCGCCCCCGTGCAACGGACCCTTGAGGGTTCCGATGGCTGAGGTTACTGCGCTGTACATGTCGGAGTTGGTGCTTGCTGTGACGCGGGCGGCGAAGGTGGAAGCGTTAAACCCGTGGTCGGCGTGAAGCTTCATGAAGCGGTCGATGGCGTCTTTTTCGTCTTCGTCTGCGGTTTTGCCTCTGAACATGTACAGGAAGTTTTCTGCGAATCCGAATTCTCGGGTTGGCTTGGGGACTTGTTGGTTGCTGCGTATGCCGTGTAGTGTGGCGACGATTGTGGGCACCTTTGCCACTAACCGTATGGCTCTCCTTATAGTAGCTGCCTCAGAAAGGTCGATGCGTTCGGGGTCAAACATAGACAGATGAGAGACTGCGGTACGCAAGACCTCCATCGGATGGCTGTCGACAGGCGTGGACCTGAGACATTCAATCACCTCTTCTGGCAGGTACATTTCAGAAATCAAGCGTGACCTGAAATCATCCAGCTCTTTTTTGTTTGGGAGTCTGTTGTATAGTAGAAGGTGGGCGACTTCTTCGTAGCAGACTTTCTCCACGAGGTCGTCTATGTTGAAGCCGGAGTAGTAGAGTATACCCATTGGGTCTACGAAGCTGATTCTGGTTTCGGCTGCGGCGACATCGCGTAAGCCGCGGATGACTACTCTATCGTGATTCTTAATCATGTTACTTTATTCCTCATTTAGGTTGATGCTGCTTTTTGAACCTGATTCATTTCTGGCACAAGAACAGGTTTCGCATATGCGTAAACCCGAAGCGCAACTTTGCAAAGATTTCCCCCTCTCCACCAAAAGCCTCGGATTAACGCATATATGTTCTAAGTTTTAGCAGATGAGAAAATAGTGCGGCGCAACGTTTTTAAGTTTTTCTTTAAGCAACCGTCATTTCACGGGTTAAAAAATGCTATTTTCGGGATTTTGCGGCACAACTTATTTAAATGATAAACCGTAATATAAACACGCCAGCAGAACAATTTAACGTAACATTTTAGTCGTGTTCAACTGACTGGTAACTTAGAAATTCATATTCAAGGGGTTTCAATACATGACAGAACATGAAGAATTAGAGGAAAACATCTTCACCATCAAACAGCTTAAAAACTATTTACATCTCTCCGCTGAGGAAGAGGAAAAGCTAGAGCGCGTGGTCAAAGCGCATCCCATGTGCGTCAGCCCATATTACTTGTCGTTGATAAATTGGAAAGACCCCAAAGACCCCATAAGAAAGCTGGCGATACCCTCTTTCGAAGAACTGAACTTGGAAGGCTTCTACGACACAAGCGGCGAAGCCGAAAACACGAAAATGCCTGGGCTGCAACACAAGTACTCGGAAACCGCGCTTATACTGGCCACAAACAGGTGCGCCATGTACTGCAGGCACTGCTTCAGAAAACGACTCGTCGGATTGCCAAGCGAAGAGATAATAAAGCGTTTTGAGGATGCCGCCGAATACGTGGCAAAGCACGAAGAAATCAACAACGTCCTCATCAGCGGCGGAGACCCGCTTGTGCTCTCCAACGAAGTAATCGGAAGATTCTTGGAAGTGTTAACAAGGATTGAGCATCTTAGCTTCATAAGGTTCGGCAGCCGAACGCTGGTCACGCTTCCAAGCAGACTCGCTGACCCCGAACTGATGGACCTTTTCAAACGGTACTCGCAGATTGACAAGAGGCTCTATGTAGTAACGCAGTTTAATCATCCTCGGGAGATAACGCCGCAGTCCATACGCGCAGTGAGCAACCTGCTTAAGGCAGGCGTTTTAGTGAGCAACCAGACTGTTCTGCTCCGAGGCGTCAACGACAAGCCGGAAACGCTGTCAACGCTCATGAACGACCTTGTCAGCATCGGCGTGGCGCCTTACTACGTTTTCCAGTGCCGACCCGTTAAAAGGGTGAAGCACCACTTCCAAGTCCCATTGTATAAGGGCGTGCAGATAGTGGAACAAGCGAAGGCAACCTGCAACGGGCACAGCAAACGCTTCAAGTACATCATGTCCCACATAACCGGGAAAATTGAGATTTTGGGCATTATGAACGGTGAAATATACTTCAAGTATCATGAGGCGAAAGAAAGGAAAAACCTGGGCGTCATGTTCAAGCGGAAAGTGGATGAAAAAGCCGGGTGGCTGGATGACTTCAAAACAGATGCTTAAATTGGCTGAAGATGAGCAAAACACTTTAAAATTACGAGCAAGTTAATGATTGAAAAAATACTAACGAGTGAAAACTATTGCATCCAGTGACTCTTTCAATAGCTGAGTTGATTCGGCACTACCTTAACCTGAGCCAGTTTGCCAGCGAATTCGTCGCCTTCATAATCATACTTGCAATCTCAGTTACTGCCGCGTGGATAGGGCACTCGATTTTTAAGCGGTATCTTATCAGGTGGGCGGCGAACACAGAGTCAAAGCTGGACGACGAAGTACTTCATAATATCCGGGCACCAATATTCCTTCTCGCGATTCTGTTCGGTCTATACTACGGCGTAACAGGGTTTACCACGTTTCAAACTTACGCAACCGAGTTTGCGCAAATCTTCGCCGTCGCTGAAATCTTGGTTGTCGCGTTTATCATAACGCGGATAACGAATGTTCTGATAAGCTGGTACGCAGAAGACAGCGTTAAACACGGGAGAAACGTAAGCAACCACCTCCTGTTCATCCTCAAAAAAGTCCTCCAAGTCGTTGTCTTCACGTTTGCTTTACTCGTAATCCTCGGTATTTTTCACATCGACCTTTCGGGCGTCGTGGTGGGTCTCGGCGTCGGAGGCATAGCCATCGCGTTAGCCCTGCAGAGCATCCTAAGCGACGCATTAAGCGCCTTCTCCATATACTTCGACCGCCCATTCGAACTCGGAGATTTCATCGTAATCGGGGAGTACGCAGGAACCGTGAACAAAATCGGCATCAAATCCACAAGAATCAAGCTTTTACAGGGCGAGGAATTGGTGATTTCAAACAAGGAATTGACCAGCAGCTCCGTGAGAAACTTCAAGAAACTGGAAAGAAGAAGAATCGTGTTCGCATTGAAGGTCACATACGACACCTCGAGTGAAAAACTCAAAAAAATCCCCGCGATAGTCAGCGAAATCATAACCAAAACAGAACAAGCTGAGCTAGACCGCGTTCACTTTAAGCAGTTCGGCGACTTCAGCCTCGACTTCGAAGTGGTCTACTACATCACCACAGGCGACTACAACAAGTACATGGACATACAGCAGACAATAAACTACGAAATTTTGGAAGCGTTCGAAAAAGAGAAAATCGACATGGCGTATCCGACTCAGAAAATCTTCTACGTGAACGAAAACGGAACCCCGATGAAGCCTTAAGCGGACTTCAGTTTTTTAATCAGCCAAGCCATGTTCCTGCCCAAATCCTCCATAGTCTGCATGCCCTCCTCATCGCCTTCCACATCACCCTTTTTGCGTCCGAACCCGATGTTCCAGTACGACGAGCCCGGCACAATCATCTGGCTAATCAGGAAGAAATGGTTAATAGCATCGAAAGTCGGCATGGCACCCGCCCGTCTGACAGCCACCACCGCCGCGCCCACCTTCCGCTTGAACATGTCATCGTTGGCTCGCGCCACGTAGCCCGCCCTGTCAATCAGCGCCTTCATCTCAGGCGTCATCATCGAAAAATACACGGGCGACCCCAAGAGTACGCCGTCCGCGTCCAGCATCTTCTGAATGTACTCGTTCACCTTGTCGTCTTCGATGACGCACCGCTTGTTCTTGGTGGTGTAGCACGTTCGGCAAGCGTTGCAGCCGCGCACTTGCTCGCCGGCAAGCTGAACAAGCTCGGTTTCGAAGCCTTCCGCCTCCAGAACCCTGAGAACGCGGTTTAGGAGTGTGGCGGTGTTTCCGTCTTTCCTTGCGCTTCCGTTGAAAGCAACAACCTTCACTTGCATCGCCAAGCGCAAATAGATGGAGACTTGAATAAATAAGTAACGCGGAAAAAACTGTTGGAATTCAACCTGTAGTCTATTCTATTTATAGGGGCTATAGTCTTTTTTCACACGCCAGTTCCAGCCGAACCGCTACCGCTAAGTTGGTAGCATTCCTTATCGTCCTCGCCTTTTTTCGGCAACGTTATCGTAAACCTTGCGCCTTCGCCGCTGCTGCCTGTCTCCTGAATCTTCCATCCGTAAGCTTCACATATTCTCTGTATCAGGTAAAGCCCGTAACCAGTGCCTTTCCCGTAGCCTTCACGGAAAAGGTTTTCTCTTACCTCGTCAGGTATTCCCACGCCGTCATCCTCATAAACGAGCTTAAGCTGGTCCTTTTCCTCGTAGTGGACTTTGATGACGCTGGTTTTCTCCCCGTACTTCAACGTGTTATCTATCAGGTTGTAGAATAGCTGCCTGAGCAGGGAATCCGCAAGAACAACCAAGCCGTGGCACTCGTTGACAAGCGTTATGCCCTTCAAGTCCGAGCA
>Ga0210077_1000430_pt1 | contig 16050 bp, 12 predicted proteins | sample RushMan_CattailN_5_FD_185556 | JGI IMG/M metagenome (GOLD analysis project Ga0210077, IMG submission 185556) | Wetland microbial communities from San Francisco Bay, California, USA, that impact long-term carbon sequestration -... | ecosystem: Environmental > Aquatic > Marine > Wetlands ... | reverse complement strand
CGCGGCCGAGGAAGCAGGCGAAGGTCGCGGCAAATGGCGTCCATCCGCGAGCCGAGAAGCCGACTGCGGCGGCCACCATGTTCTGCTCGGCGATGAAGCCCTGGAAGAAGCGGTCGGGGAACGCCTTGTGGAAGACATCGGTGTAGGTGGAGTTCTGCACGTCGCCGTCGAGCGCGACCACCAGCGGATGAACCGCGCCGAGTTTCGCCAGGCCGTCACCGAAGGCGACGCGCGTCGCCACCATCTGGCCGGGCTTGTAGGCGGGCGGCGCCGGGGCGGGGAAGTCGGTCTTGGGGCCGGGGACTTCGCGGGCGTAGGACTTCTCGTCGACGGCCGGCGGCGGCGGAACGTCGCCCATCTCGGCGAGGGCGCGCTTGAGGTCCTCTTCGCTGAACGCCTTGCCGTGCCAGCCTTCCTTGTCGGCGGCGAAGCTGACGCCGTGTCCCTTGATGGTGCGGGCGATGATGGCGTAGGGCGCTTTCGCCTCGCGCGCGCGGTCGAGCGCGGCGAGCACCTGCGCGACGTCGTGGCCGTCGATCACTTCGGTTTGCCAGCCCTGGGACTCGAATTTCCGCTGGTAGATTTCGGCGTCGTGGGAGTACATCGTGCGCTGGCTCTGGCCGAGCGAATTGATATCGGCGATGGCGATCAGGTTCGTCACGTTGTCGTGAGCGGCGAGCGCGGCGGCTTCCCACACGTTGCCTTCGGCCATTTCGCCGTCGCCCATCAGCACGTAGACGCGGATCGGGCGCTTTTCCAGCCGCGCCGCGAGCGCGAGCCCCAGCCCCACCGACAGTCCCTGGCCGAGCGAGCCCGTGGCGGCGTCGACGCCCGGAATGCGCGGCGTCGGATGGCCCTCGAGTTCGCTCGCGAACTGGCGCAGCGTCATCAGCCGGCCGACGGGGAAAACACCGGCCTCGGCCAGCGCGGCGTAAAGAATCGGCGCCGCGTGTCCCTTGGACATGACGAAGCGGTCGTTCGTCGGGGCGTCGGGATGCTTCGGATCCATCTTCATGGAGTAGAAAAACGTGCCGGCCATCAGCTCGGCGCAGGAAAGGCAGGAAGTCGGATGGCCCGATCCGGCGGCGGTGGTCATCCGCATGGAATGAATGGAAAGCGTGCGCGCCTTCTCGTCAATCTTCTTGATGAGATCGGGGGCGATGGCGGCATTTACCGTATCGGACATGAAAAACTCCTCCGCTGGCTGGTTGTCATTGCCAAACTGAGATTCTATCGAACCCGGGCGGCGCTGTTAACTTTCGCCTTCAGAAAGAAACGAGATGCCCCGCGCTTCCGGGCCGGCGGCGATCACGAACGCACCCACCACCAGCACCACGGCGGCCAGCAGCGCCAGGGCCCCGGCGTAGCCCAGCCGCTCGGCCATCGAGGCTTCGATGTATTCCACGCTCGAGGCGAAGAGCACACCCAGCTGGTAGGCGAATCCCGGGAAGAAGCCCCGCAGAGCGCCCGGCGACAGTTCGTTCAGATGCGCCGGAATCACTCCCCACGCCCCCTGCACCATGAACTGCATCAGGAAGGCGCCCGCCGCCAGCCATTCGAGCGAAGGCGCGTAGATCCAGAGCGGAATCAGCAAAGCCGCCGCCAGCACGGCGGCGACCATCGATCGCCGCCGCCCGCGCCAGTCGCTGAAGAGACCGAAAGCCAGGCCGCCCAGAATCGCGCCTACCATTGAGATGACGGTAATGATGGCGGTGATTCCAGGATCGAAATGACGGGCAACGTGGAGGAAAGTCGGATAGAGGTCCTGCGTGCCGTGCGAAATCAGGTTCATCATCGTCATCAGAATCACGATGTAGGCGAACCGCTTCCAGTTCCGCCGGATCACCTGCCAGTAGGAGGACCAGTCGGTCGTGCGCGACCTGTGCCACGCTTCGGGCTCCTTCACCTTCGCGCGCACGAACAGCACCAGCAGCGCCGGCAGCCCGCCGATGAAAAACATCGGCCGCCAGCCCCAGTGCGGGAATACGGCCCAGTAAACGAGCGCCGCGATCAGGTAGCCGAAGGCGTAGCCTTCCTGCAGCAGGCCCGAGAGCACGCCGCGCCACTTGGCCGGCGCCGACTCCATCGCCAGCGACGCCCCGACGCCCCATTCGCCGCCCATACCGATTCCGTAAAGCGCCCGCAGGATCAAGAATATGGTGTAGTTCGGCGCCAGGCCGGAGAGCACCTCGATCACCGCATAAAAGATGATGTCCAGCATCAGCGGCAGCCGCCGGCCCCAGCGGTCCGCCATCAGGCCGAAAATCAACGCGCCCACCGGCCGCAAGGCGAGCGACGCGGTCAGCGCCAGCGCGATATCCTTCACCGGCCGGTGGAATTCGTGCGCTATGGGCACCAGAACGAAGACCAGGATGAAGAAATCGAAGGCGTCGAGCGTCCAGCCGAAAAATCCGGCCAGAACGGCGTTGCGCTGGTTGGCGCGTTCCTGGCGAGAGGTGATTTCAGGCGTGGCGGCAGTGGTCATCGCGCGCCGTTTGTACCATCCCCGAGCCCGCTTGCCTAGCTGGATTTCATTGCCTCCCGTAGCACAGGCATTCCTGCGTCCAGGATTCCCTGTGGCTACTGGCGGGGCTGGGCATGGTGCGGGTGCCCGTGCCAGGGGCCAGACCATTTTGGACGTTGACCGCGACGGCCCCTATGGGCCTAGACTAGGGTCTGCTCTGGCTTGCCGGGCGTTGCTCGGAGCTTTCCTGCGTCCGGCCGGTCCGTGCCCAATTCGAATGAAGGAAAAAGACGCCATCATGAGCGACCCCATTGGTGAACTGCTTCCGCCCGACCGGTTAATGCTGACCCCGGGCCCCTCTTCGGTGCATCCGCGGATCTACCGCGCGATGAGCACGACGATGGTGGGCCATCTCGATCCCTGGTTCCTGAACATGATGATGAACGAGGTTCAGGTGCTCCTGCGCGAGGTGTTCCGCACGGAGAACCGCACCACGTTCCCCATCTCGTCATCGGGCTCGGGCGGAATCGAGGCGTCGATGCTGAATCCGCTCGAGGCGGGCGACGAGGCGCTTATCTGCGTCAACGGAGCCTTCAGCGCGCGCATGGCCGAAATCGCCGAACGCACGCCGGCGCACGTTACCCGCATCACCGCTCCCTTTGGCCGCGCCGTCGATCCCGATGATGTTCGCCGCGCAGGGAAGGGCAAGAAGATCAAGGTGGTCGGCGTGACGCACGGGGAAAGCTCGACTTCCGTGGCCAGCCCCCTCGCCGAATACCGCAAGGTGGCCGACGAGCTGGGCGCGCTGCTCGTGGTCGATTGCGTTTCGACGCTGTCGGGCATGCCGATCGACGTGGACGAGCTGCGGCTGGACATCTGTTTCAGCGGCTCGCAGAAGGCGCTGAGCGCGCCGCCGGGCCTGAGCCCGATCACCGTGAGCCCCGCCGGCGAAGAGGTGATTCGCACGCGCAAGACCAAGGTGCAGAGCTGGTATTTCGACCTGACCACCACGATGGATTATTGGGGCAAGGAGCGCACCTATCACCACACGCCGGCCATCCCGCTGCTTTACGCTTTCCGCGAGGCGCTGCGGATGGTGAGGGAAGAGGGCCTCGAAGCCCGCTGGGAACGCCACCGCACGAACCAGCGCGCCTTCCTCGCCGGGCTCGAAGGGCTGGGCCTCCAGCCGTTCGTCGAGAACCCGGCCGAGCGCATGATCACCGTCACCGCCATTCAGGTGCCTGCGGGCGTCGATGGCAAGAAGGTGCAGCAGCAGCTGCTCGATGATTTCAATATCGAGATCGCGGGCGGCTTCGGCCCGCTGAAAGGGAAAATCTGGCGCGTCGGCCTGATGGGCCACACCTCGCGGATGCGGAACGTGCTGTTGCTGCTCGGCGCGATGGAGAAGGTTTTCACCGATCAGGGCTTCCGCGTTCCGGCCGGAGCCGGCGTCGCCGCCGCCATCCGCTCCTATGCGGAAGCGGGAGCGACGGCGGCTGCCCTGAAATAGTTCGCGAGGATTTGCGGTTTCCGATGAAACGTCCCGGCGCGCCTCGCGCGGCGCCGGGACGTTATTTTTTTAGGGGACTGCCTGGCATCCGTAGGGGCGCGGTCCCCGCGCCCTTTCTTCGGCAGGTGTCATAATGGAAGTCCCGGACAAGAGCAACCCTTGTCCGGCAAGAGGGGTTCTTACCGTATATGACATTGGGGGGCTTGGGAAAAGTGTACGTGGAGAGTCGCGAAGGTTCCGGAAAACCTGGATTGCGAGCCGCTCTGACGGCTCTTGTGATGTCGGCGGGCCTGATGTTTTCCCTGCCGCTGCTCGCGCAGCAGACGGGGCCGATGACCCCTCCTCAGCAGCCGGCAGCGGCGCCGGTGAGTCCCGCTTCCGCGCCGCGGAAGGCTCCGGAGGCAAAGCATTACACATCGCCCATCTCCACGGCGCCGCCCTCCATCCCGGCGGACCAGATCATTCAGAAATTTGCCGCGCACGAGGACGAGTTCAAGGTGGAACGCGGCAACTTCACCTACGTCCAAACCTTCGTCGTGCAAACGATCGATGGCGATGGGCAGGTGGATGGCGAATACCGCATGACGAGCGACATCATCTTCACTCCCGATGGCAAGCGCTACGAAAAAATCACCGATGCTCCCGTTCCGACGCTGACGCGCATATCGCTCTCCGAGCAGGACCTCGACGACCTCAGGAATATTCAGCCCTTCGTCCTCACCACCGAAGATCTGCCCAAGTACGACATTACGTACGTTGGCCGGCAGCAGGTGGACGAATTGCACACCTACGTCTTCGATGTGGCGCCGAAGAAAATCGAGAAGCATCAACGCTACTTTCAGGGACGCATCTGGGTGGATGACGGCGACCTCGACATCGTCAAGACCGATGGCAAAGCCGTGCCCGACATCAGGAAGGGCAACAATCAAAATCTGTTCCCGCGATTCGAGACGTACCGCCAAAATATCGAGGGCCACTACTGGTTCCCCACGTACACGCACGCCGACGACGTTTTGCATTTCAGCACGGGCGATGTGCACATCCGCATGACGGTGTGGTATTCCGACTACAAGCGCTTCCGGGTAACGTTCAAGATCCTCCACACCGCCAAGCCCCAGAATTAGCACGCTCAAAAGTGTCGCCGCTCGCAAGGGTTGACCGTCCCCGGAATATCCCGTTATGATGAGGTCCTTCGGGCCTGTAGCTCAGTTGGTTAGAGCGCACCCCTGATAAGGGTGAGGTCGACTGTTCGACTCAGTCCAGGCCCACCATTTCCCGCTTTCCGGATGCCATTTCACACCTACATCCTTCAGAGCCGCTCGACCGGCCGCTACTACGTCGGCCACACGGAGAATTTGCAGAAGCGTGTTTTCGAGCACAATAACAACCGGACCGGCTCGATCAGGAACCGTGGTCCGTGGGAGCTGGTTTATTCGGAGGAATTCACAACGCGGTCGGAGGCAAGCCAGCGCGAGCGACAGATGAAGCGGATGAAGAGCCACGCGTGGCTCGAGCGGTTGGTTCGAGCGTCCCGATGAAGTGAATCGGGAAGGTCGACTGTTCGACTCAGTCCAGGCCTACCATTTCCCGATTCTTTTGTTGACCATCCCTTCCGCGAAACTATAATACGCGCCTGTGCCGGAGCGGTTGTTTCGGGCGGTCCGCCGAGCCAGTCCTCCCTGAGAGCCGATCATGAAAAAACTTTTCTTTGTGCCCTTCCTTCTCGCCATCATCCTCGTGCCTTGCAGCCGCGGCGAGGCTCGCACCGCGCCGTCGGCGCAGGACATCGCCCGCTGGCAGCGCGAGGCGCAAGACGTCACCATCACTCGCGACAAATGGGGCATCGCGCACGTCCACGGCAAAACCGACGCCGACGCCGTCTTCGGCATGGAGTACGCGCAGGCTGAGGACGATTTTCACCGCGTGGAGATGAACTATATCGACGCGCTTGGGATCCGGGCCGAGGCCGAGGGTGAGTCCGCCATCTACCAGGACCTGCGCATGAAGCTGTTCGTCGATCCGCGGGCCCTCAAAGCGAAATACGCCGCCAGTCCCGCGTGGCTCAAGGCGTTGATGGACGCTTTCGCCGACGGGCTGAACTTCTATCTCTACAAGCACCCGCAGGTGAAGCCGCTGGTCATCACGCATTTCGAGCCGTGGATGGCGCTGGCTTTCAGCGAAGGCAGCATCGGCGGCGATATCTACCGGGTGAACGTTGCTCGCCTCGAAGCGTTCTACGGCCACGGCCACGAAGCGCTGCCGGTGGAGAGCAGCGCCGCGCAATACGGCCCGCCGCCCGAGCCTTCCGGCTCAAACGGCATCGCCATCGCGCCATCCGACACGCTCGACCATCACGCCCTGCTCTACATCAATCCCCACGTCACGTTCTACTTTCGCGCCGAGCTGCAGATGTCGAGCGATCAGGGCCTCGACTCCTACGGCGCCGTAACCTGGGGCCAGTTCTTCGTCTATCAGGGCTTCAACCGCACCGCCGGCTGGATGCACACCTCGAGCGGCGTCGAAAACGTCGAGGAGTTCCTCGAGACGGTGAGCCAAAAGAACGGACGCTATTCCTACCTCTACGGCACGCGCGAACTGCCGATGAAGGAGCGCCGGATCACCGTCGATTACAAAACGCCGAGCGGCATGGCCCACAAGATCTTCACCGCCTACTACACCCAGCACGGCCCCGTCATCGGCCGCATCGGCGACAAGTGGGTGAGCATCAACCTGATGCAGCGGCCGCTCCGCGCCCTGATCCAGGATTTCAGCCGCATGAAGGCCAAGGATTACGCCGCATTCGAGCAAACCATGCGGATGCATACCAACTCGTCGAACAACACCATCTTCGCCGATTCCGAAGGCCACATCGCCTACTGGCACTCCGACTGGATTCCCCGCCGCAGCGACGCGTTCGACTGGACAAAGCCGGTCGACGGCAGCAATCCGGCTACCGCCTATCACGGCCTGCTGACGCTCGCCCAGACGCCGCACCTGCTCGACCCGTCTGACGGCTGGCTCTACAACTCCAACAACTGGCCGTGGTCCGCCGCCGGCCCCGATAGTCCCAAGCGCCAGGATTTTCCCAAGTACGTCGATCGCGGCACCGAGGAATCTGCGCGCGGCTACCACGCACTTCGCCTTTTCGGCAGCCACCGCAACTGGACCGCCGCTTCGCTCACCGCCGCCGGATTCGACAGCTACCTGCCCGCCTTCGCCACGCTGATTCCCGCGCTGCTCAAGGCCTACGACGCCGCCCCGGCCTCCGATCCACTCAAGACGAAATTGGCCCGCCAGATCGCCGTGCTGCGCGGCTGGAATTACCGCTGGGGAGTCAACTCGGTAGCCACTTCGCTCGCCGTCTTCTGGGGCACGGACATTTATCACCAGGTCTCTGCCGCCGCCCGCGCCGCGAAGATGTCGCCCGAGGGTTACGTCGTGCGCCTCGCGACGCCGGCGCAACTGCTCGATTCGCTCGCCGCGGCCTCCGACAAGCTGGCGGCCGATTTCGGTACCTGGCAGACTCCGTGGGGCAACATCAATCGCTTCCAGCGGATCGGCGACAGCATCCGCAATCCGCACTTCGACGACGCGAAGCCCAGCATTCCCGTGCCCTTCACCTCATCGATCTGGGGCTCCCTGGCTTCCTACGGCGCCCGCCCTTACCCCAACACCAGACGTTGGTACGGCACCGCCGGCAACAGCTTCGTCTGCGTCATCGAGTTCGGCCCCCGCCTTCGCGCCTGGGCCGTCTCGACCGGCGGCGAGAGCGGCAATCCGGCTTCGCCGCATTTCGACGATCAAGCCGTGCGCTACGCCACCGGCAATCTTCGCGAAGTTTACTTCTACAGGTCGCAGCTCGAGGGACACATCGAGCGCGAGTACCACCCAGGTTCCTGAGCCGGCCCGCCCTGGCTGCGGGCTGACTCGCGAGTTTCCATCCTCTACGACCCCGTAGGGGCGGGGTTTCCCCGCCCCGGGCGTCTCGCCGGGATTTTTCTCCATCGCATGGCGGAAGGGGAATATACTGAACTCAAAGTGCAGGCGGGGATCCTGATGAGGAGGTTCACATGCCTCGAAAGGCTGGAGACCGCTACGTCTGTGAGAAATGTGGCGCGACGATCGTTTACGAGAAAGCGTGCCCCTGTCCCGAAACCACGCCCCACGCCCATTCAGAAATCTGCTGTGGAGAGCAGATGAAAGCCGTGGGCAAGGCCGCCACGGCCTCGCAGGGATGAGCCAATAGCACCTGTTTTCCGTACGGCGAGAGCAGGAGATGTCCGTCTCGCAAGTGCTCGGTTGCGCCTGGACGAATCCGTCTGGGGACAGTTCATGACTGCTCCGAACCGCGAGGGCAGAAGGGCCTTGTGACCGGCCCTCTCCGCCCCTTATGATGGCCTTACAAGCGGACGCGATGTCTCCGGCGGGCAGGTCGGTGCTTCAAAGACCAAAGGGGAGGTGCCTGCTGCCATGAACCGGGGAATCGCTTCTCTCGCGCTGGCTCTTGCGGTTTGCTTTCTGTTCTTGAGCAACTACGATCCTCAGTTCTTCCTCTTCCACTTCTACGAATCCATGATCTACCTGGTGATCGTGCTGATGCTCTTCTATTTTGAGGATCGCTGGGCTTACATGCTTGGCATCCTCGCCCCGGCGGGCTGGCTCCTGTTGGAATTTGCCAGCGGCGGACTCGGAGAATTCATGCAGCAGATCGCCCGAGTGTTCGGCGCCGAAGCGCCAAGTTACGCCGCCACTTTTCTCGGGGCAATCATCTCGGTTCTCTCCGTCGCGATGATCGCCTACTGTGCCTATTGGTGGAAGCGGGAGTTCTCCGGGTTGAAGAAGGGACTCAGCACGTTCCTGGTCAGCCTGGGAATCGTCGCGGTCTATTATGGCTTGATGGTTCTCTGGTTTTGGGGATCGCTGGGGCGAGTCAGCACCAGCATTTCTCGATAAACCCTTTTTCGCTTCCTTGCGCGGTGACGCGTGCAAGAGCGATCGCTCGCCGCCGATCCGGTGACAGGCCGGATGCGGGCGAACCATCGCTGCTTCCTCGACTGAGGCGGATATGTTTTCGCCGAACGCCCTGAAGGTTCTCGAGGCGCGGTATCTGCGCCGCGACAGCGCGGGCAAAATCATCGAGACGCCCGACGAGCTGTTCGTGCGCGTCTCCTCCGCCATCGCCGATGCCGAACGGCAATGGGGCGGACCCGCAGCCGCCCGGCAGTGGGCGGAACGATTCCACGGCGTGCTCCGCGCGCTCGATTTCCTGCCCAATTCGCCCACGCTGATGAATGCGGGAACCGGCCTGGGCCAGCTCTCGGCATGCTTCGTCCTGCCCGTCGGCGACAGCCTCGAGGAAATTTTTGACGCGCTCAAGCTGATGGCGCTCGTCCAGAGAACCGGCGGCGGCACCGGCTTCTCCTTTTCGCGGCTCCGCCCGCAGGGAGACATCGTCGCATCGACCGGCGGCGAGAGTTCCGGGCCGGTCTCCTTCATGCAGATTTTCGATTCCGCCACCGAGCACATTCGCCAGGGCGGCAAGCGGCGCGGAGCGAACATGGCGGTGCTGCGGGTGGACCATCCGGACATCCTCGAGTTCATCCGCGCGAAACGCCAGCCGGGCGTGCTCGAAAACTTCAATATTTCGGTGAGCGTCACCGGCCGGTTCATGGACGCGGCGCGGCGCGGCGAATCCTACGAACTGACGAATCCCCGCACCGGGCAAGGGGCCGGGCAACGGAGCGCGCGCGACGTGTTCGACGAGATCGTGGAATCGGCATGGCGGACCGGCGATCCGGGCCTGATCTTCCTCGATGCGATCAACGCGGCGAATCCCACGCCCGCGCTCGGCGCGATCGAAGCCACCAACCCGTGCGGCGAAGTGCCGCTGCTGCCGTTCGAATCGTGCAATCTCGGCTCGATCAACCTGAGCCACATGGTGAAGCCGGGCGAGAAGGGCAACGAGATCGACTGGGAAAAGCTGAGGGCCGTCGTGCCCGTCGCGGTGCGCTTTCTCGACGACGTCATCGAGGTGAATCGTTATCCCGACCCGCGACTGGCGGCCATGGCGCGCGGAAACCGCAAGATCGGACTCGGCGTGATGGGTTTCGCCGATCTGCTGATTCAACTCGGCGTATCCTACAGCTCGCCCGAAGCGCTCGAAATCGGCAGCCGGCTGATCCAGGCGATTGCCGGGGAAGCCCGCGCAGCGTCGCACGCACTGGCGGCGGAACGTCGTGTCTTCTCCAACTACGATCGCAGCGTGTACGCGTCCAGGGGCGAACGCCGCCGCAACGCCACGCTTCTTTCCATCGCTCCCACGGGCACGCTCAGCATTCTCGCCGGCACCAGCGCCAGCATCGAGCCGCTGTTCGCCGTCGCCTATCACCGCGCGCACGTCCTCTCCGGCGAGCCGCTGACGGAGATTCATCCCCAGTTTCGCTCCTACCTCGAACGGCAGGGGCTAGGCTACGGTTCGTTACTGAACGAGGTCTTCGCCAAGGGGCGCCTGGCCGAGGTCGAAGGGCTGCCCGAAGAGGTCAAGCGCCTGTTCGTCACCGCGCTCGAGATTGCTCCGGAGCAGCATGTCGCAATGCAGGCCGCCTTCCAGGCGCACGTCGACAATGCTGTGTCCAAGACGGTGAATCTGCCCGAGGAGGCGCCCAGGAAAACCGTCGCCTCCATCTATCAACTGGCTTGGGAACGCGGGCTGAAGGGAGTCACCGTATTTCGCTACGGCTCGAAGGGAGAGCAGGTGCTCGAACTCGGAGTGGGTGAAGAAGCCTACGAGCGCGAACACTTCGCCGTATGCGATCCGCACGAATGCCGGCTGTAAGAGCCGTCTGGCGAGAAATCCGGATTAGACTGGTTACCAAGTCAGATGCCTGCGGAAGCCGGCCCAGGGAGTTTCGAGCGCTCCACAGGATCCGAATCGAGGCCGACGGTATGAAGAAGAAAAAGAAACAGAAGAAAAACAAACAGCAATCCCGCGCCAGGCTCCCGGCCATCAGCCAGCAAGAATACAAGGAGACGCTTCACACCCTCCAGATCGAGCTGGTCAAGCTGCAACGGCACTTCATCAAGTACAACGACAAGATATTGGTCCTGCTCGAAGGCCGGGACGCCGCCGGCAAGGACGGGATGATCAAGCGCATCATCCAGCATCTGAGTCCCCGCGAAACGCGCGTCGTGGCGCTGGGCGCCCCCTCGGATCGCGACCGGGGCGCGTGGTACTTCCAGCGTTACGTGCCCCATCTGCCGGCGGCGCGGGAATTCGTCCTCTTCAATCGCTCGTGGTACAACCGCGCGGGCGTCGAGCGCGTGATGGGCTTCTGCACCGATGACGAGTACGAGGAGTTCATGGAGACGGTGCTGGATTTCGAACACATGCTCGTGAGATCCGGAATCAAGCTGCTCAAGTACTATCTGGATATCTCTCGATCCGAGCAGAAAAAGCGCCTGAACTCGCGGCGCAAGGATCCTTTGAAGCAGTGGAAAGTGAGCCCGATCGACGAGAAGGCGCTCAAACGCTGGGACGCCTACAGCCAGGCGCGCAATGCCATGCTTGCCCGTACCCACAATCCCGTCTCGCCGTGGACCGTGGTGCGCGCCAATAACAAAAGGCTGGCCCGGCTCAATCTGATCAAGGACTTGCTGACCCGCGTGCAGTACGACGGGAAGGACGAAGCGGCGCTGGTCGTGAATCCCGCCATCATCTTTCAGTACGACCAGGCCTATGTGGAGAACGGCGCCATCGCGCCCTGAGCCGGCACGGCTACCCGATCGATGCGCATCGAGCCGGGATAGCCCCGTGGTTGTGTGATTTCCCACTCTTCCCGCGAGTATTCTTTTTTCTTTTTCGCCCAACTGTCTGGCAATGCAGGGGATAAGCGGCAGGAAGGCGCGGCCCGCGGCTTGCTGCGATTTCAAGAGGGCGAAACATGAAAATCCTGCTCGCTGTCGATGATTCGAAATTTTCCGTGGCGGCGGCCAAGGCCCTCCTGAGACTCGCTCTGCCGGCCGGCACGGTCGTCCGCGTCCTCCATGTCCTCGAGCCCGTCACGGTTCATGAGGGTCTCGCCATGACTGGCTATAGCGGCGTCAACCTCAAAGGGATCCTGAAGACTGGACGGGAGAGCGCCCAGGAACTGGTGACGAAGATCGCCGAACAGCTTCGCGGCAAGGGCCTCAAAGTCACAACGTCGGTCGTACAGGGTGACGCGCGCGGCAAAATCGTCGACGTCGCGTCGAAGTGGAAAGCCGACCTGATCGTCATCGGCTCCCATGGCCGCGGGGGTCTCGGCCGCTTCCTGATGGGGAGCGTTTCCAGCGCCGTCGTCCGTCATGCGCCCTGTTCGGTCCACGTCGTTCGCATCGGCTCGGCGGGCTGAAGCCTGGACGGGCTGATCCGGGGAGGTGAACAATCTCGCTTCATCCTCATCTCGCTACGCCCGCCGCCGGGGGAGCCTCCGCGAACGCGATGGACTCTCTCAGCATGGAGGAGCTTCGCGCGCGTCTTGAGGCTCCGGAGGGAGGGTTGACGCGAGCCGAAGCGGAAACACGCCTCGCTCGCTACGGCTACAACGAACTCCCGGAAAAGGAAGTCAATCCGCTGCTGAAATTGCTCTCCTCCTTCTGGGGACCGATCCCCTGGATGATCGAGGTGGCGGCGGCCCTCTCGGCCCTCGTGCGGCACTGGGTGGATTTCTTCATCATCTTCGCGCTGCTGCTGATGAACGCCGGGGTGGGTTTCTGGGAGGAATTTCAGGCCGGCAACGCGGTCGCCGCGCTCAAGGCCCAACTCGCGCTGAAAGCCCGCGTCATGCGCGACGGCGCCTGGGCCGCGATTCCCGCGCGAGAGCTTGTTCCCGGCGACAGAATCCGCGTGCGGATCGGCGACGTCATCCCCGCCGACGCCCGCTTGCTCGAAGGCGATCCCGTCCAGGTCGATCAATCGGCTCTCACCGGCGAATCGCTTCCGGTCGAGCGCAAGAGCGGCGAAGCCGTCTATTCCGGCTCGATCCTGAAGCAGGGAGAGACGGATGCGCTCGTCTACGCCACCGGGGAAAGCACCTATTTCGGCAAGACGGCGCGGCTGGTCGAAACCGCGCATCACGTCAGCCATTTCCAGCGCGCCGTTCTGAAAATCGGCGACTACCTGATCCTCATCGCCCTCGCCCTGGTTTGTCTGATTCTCGTGGTGGCCTTCGCTCGTGGCGACAGGATGGTCACGACGCTCGAATTCGCGCTGGTGCTGACCGTCGCCGCCGTTCCGGTGGCCATGCCCGCGGTGCTCTCGGTGACGATGGCCGTCGGCGCGCGCACGCTCGCTCGTTTCCAGGCCATCGTCACGCACCTCGAATCGATGGAGGAACTCGCCGGGGTCGACGTCCTCTGCTGCGACAAGACCGGCACGCTCACGCAGAACAAATTGACCCTCGGCGACCCGTTTTGCGTTCCCGGCGTGAGTCCGGAAGAGGTGGTCCTCGCCGCCGCGCTTGCCTCCCGCGCCGAGGACCAGGATCCGATCGACCTCGCTGTGCTCAGCGGCCTGAAAGAGGAACAGGCCGCCGGGAAATACCGCATCACTCATTTTCAGCCGTTCGACCCGGTGAACAAGCGCACCGAGGCTTCCGTCGAAGGGCCGGAAGGCGCCGCCTTCCGCGTCACCAAGGGCGCGCCACAGGTCATCCTCGCCATGGCCGCCGATGCCGGCCGCGTTCGCTCCGCCGCCAATGACGCGGTGAACCAATTCGCCGCTCGCGGCTTCCGTTCTCTCGGCGTGGCCCGCGCCGGCGAAGACGGGCAATGGAAATTTCTCGGAGTTCTCCCGCTTTTCGATCCGCCGAGAGAGGACTCAAAAGCCACGATCGAAACCGCTTTCCAAATGGGCATTCGCGTGAAAATGGTGACCGGCGACCAGATCGCCATCGCGCGCGAAATGGCCCGGCAGCTGGGCCTGGGTGAGAAGATCGTCGACGCTTCCGTACTCGGCGAAGCGAAAGCGGAGGAATCCGGCGCCATCGTCCGCGCCGTCGAGGATGCCGACGGCTTCGCGCAGGTCTTCCCGGAACACAAATTCCGCATCGTCGAGATCCTTCAGAAACGGAAGCATATCGTCGGCATGACGGGCGACGGCGTGAACGACGCCCCGGCGCTCAAGCAGGCCGAGGCCGGCATCGCCGTCTCCGGTGCCGCCGATGCGGCACGCTCGGCCGCCGATATCGCCCTGCTCAGTCCGGGCCTCTCGGTGATCGTTCGCGCGATCAAGGAAAGCCGGAAGATGTTCCAGCGGATGAACAGCTACGCCATCTACCGCATCGCCGAAACGATCCGCGTGCTGCTCTTCATGACCCTGGCGATTCTCGTTTTCAATTTCTATCCCGTCACCGCGGTGATGATCGTTCTGCTGGCGATTCTCAACGACGGCGCGATCCTCTCGATCGCCTACGACCGGGTACGCTACGCGAATCGCCCCGAAGCGTGGAACATGCGCATGGTGCTCGGCATCGCCAGCGTACTCGGCGTCATCGGCGTCGTCGCCTCTTTCGGGCTGTTCTATCTGGGGGAGCGCGTCTTCCATCTCGGCCGTGAAACGATCCAGTCGCTCATGTACCTGAAGCTGTCCGTCGCTGGGCACCTGACGATCTTCGTCACCCGCACGCGCCGGCCGTTCTGGTCGATCCGGCCGGCTCCAATCCTCCTCGGCGCGGTTCTCGGAACGCAAAGCGTCGCCACGCTGATCGCCGTTTACGGCCTGTTCATGGCGCCGATCGGGTGGAACTGGGCGTTGTTCGTCTGGGGATATGCGCTGGCGTGGTTTCTCGTGAACGACCGGGTAAAGCTGGCTGCCTATCGCTACTTCGATCCGCAGCCGGAATCCGTATACCGGAAAATTCCACCGCCCGCGCTGTATCGGGCCTGAATCCTTGCGCCGCCGCGCCCGCCAGGAGCGCCATGATTCGAAAAGCATCCTACGCCCGCCATTTGGGGATTGATCTGGCTTCAAAAAGGGAGGCGGAAATCTTCAAATGGTTCCTGGCCTGCCTGCTTTTCGGGAAACCCATACAGACGGAGATTGCCGAGCAAGCCTGGCGCGCGCTCGTCGCGGCGAGGCTGACTTCGCCGCAGGCGATTCTTCATGCCGGATGGGACAAGCTGGTGCGCCTGCTCGATCGGGCGCACTACGTCCGGTACGATTTCTCCACGGCAACGAAGCTGCTCGAAGTCAGCCGGGAACTGATCGAACGTTACGGCACGCTCACGAATCTGCTGGCCGAGGCGCGAACGCCATCCGAACTCTCACGGAAGCTCCAGGAGTTCAAGCACATCGGCCCAGTGACGGCGCGGATCTTCCTGCGCGATGTCCGCCCGATCTTGTATCCGGGGCGCGATCGGCGAAAACGCAAGAAATCCGGGGCATGACAGAAGCAAGCCGGCAACGGAAAATGTCCGGCGCAGTCACGGGAGAGAGCGCCGTGATGGCCGCCCTGGAAGCACTGTATCCCGATCGCGTGCCTCTCGAAATGCGCGTTCTCACGAAATCCGCCGGCTTTGGCACCGTCTCCGGCGTATACGATGACTACAGGCTCCTCGCTGTGCACGGCCTGAAATGGAATGCGGAAGGTGCGAACGTCTACATCACCCTGAACGGCACTGGTCTGAAAGTAACGAACAGATGGTTTCCCAGGAGACGGCGCACCACGAGAGACAGCGACGTTCCCTCTTACCGTTACCTCTTCCTGGACCTCGATCCCGTGCGCGCGCCGAATACGTCGAGCACCGACGAGGAGAAAGCGGAGGCGTGGAAGGTGCTCTTGGGCGTCCGTGAATACCTCGCGCGGCGGGGATGGCCCGCGCCGTTCGTAGCGGATTCGGGCAATGGATTTCACCTCCTCTACCGCGTCCATCTCCCCGTCCATCCGGAGAGCATTGCGATCGTGCGCAATTGCCTGACGGCGCTGGATGCCAAATTCTCAAACCCGCGCGCGAAGGTCGATACGACCACCTATAACCCCGCGAGAATCGTGAAGCTCTACGGAACCGTCACGCGCAAGGGCCTGAACACGCCCGAGCG
>Ga0210077_1000429_pt1 | contig 16061 bp, 13 predicted proteins | sample RushMan_CattailN_5_FD_185556 | JGI IMG/M metagenome (GOLD analysis project Ga0210077, IMG submission 185556) | Wetland microbial communities from San Francisco Bay, California, USA, that impact long-term carbon sequestration -... | ecosystem: Environmental > Aquatic > Marine > Wetlands ... | reverse complement strand
CCCGGTACAGAGCACCGGGCCGCAAGACGCGCGCACCACCGTTCGTGACAAACACGCGAACGGGTTCGGGATGACACCCATCATCAATAGATGTCGTACTGCTCCCAGTGCAGGGTGGGGTCGGCTTGGATGATGGCGCTCTTTTTGGCCCAGCTTTCGAGCTCCTCGATGAGCGCGGATTCGCGGGTCTTGAGCGCCTTGGCGATTTCCGGATGGACGCGCAAGGTGATGCTGCCGGACTCGATATCCGGCGCCATCTTGCGCGCTTCGCTCTGGATCTCGTAGCAGAGCGTGGGAATCGACTTCACCATGCCGGAGCCGGTGCAATAGGGGCACGGCTGGCAGAGTGTTCGTTCGAGCGCCTGCTTGGTGCGCTTGCGGGTGATGGCGATGAGGCCAAACTCGTTGAAGCGCAGCATTTTCGAAGGAGCGCGGTCGGTGCGCAGCGCGTCCTCGAGCGCGGCCATCACTTTTTCGCGGTTGCGGCGGTCCTCCATGTCGATGAAGTCGATCACGATGATGCCGCCCAGGTCGCGCAGACGCATCTGCCGGACGATTTCCTTGGCCGCTTCGAGGTTGGTGCGGACGATGGTGTCTTCCAGGCGGTTGGAGCCTTTGCCGACGAATTTGCCGGTGTTCACGTCGATGGCCACCAGCGCTTCGGTATGGTTGATGACGATGTAGCCGCCGGACTTCAGCCACACCTTCGGACGCAGGCCCTTCTCGATTTCCTGCTGGATGCCGAACTCCTCGAAGATCGGCGTCTCTTTGCTGTAGAGCTTCACGCGGCTGGCCATGCTGGACTGGAAGCGGCTGACGAACTCGGTGACTTTCGTGTAGGCCTCTTCGTTGTCGATCCAGATGGCGGTGTAGTCGGAATTCACGTGGTCGCGCAGGATGCGCTCGACCAGGTTGAGGTCGCGGTGCAGCAGGGCCGGAGCCTTGCGCTGCTCGTTGCGCGCCTTGATGTCCGACCATGTGTGCGTGAGGAATTCCACGTCGGCGCGCACTTCGTCGGGCGCAGCGGCGGCTGCCGCGGTGCGCACGATGAAGCCGCCGGGCGCGTTACCCTTGGCGTCGTTGACCAGATGGCGCAGGCGCGAGCGCTCCTCGGCGGAAGCGATTTTGCGCGAGACGCCGCTGTGGTCGAGCGTGGGCATGTAGACCAAGTAGCGGCCGGGAAGCGCGACGTGGCTGGTGATGCGCGCGCCCTTCTTGCCCAGCGGCTCCTTGGCGATCTGCACGATGATTTCCTGGCCCTGCTTCAGCAGGTCGGCGATGAGCTGCGGGCGGCGGCTCTGCGGGCGGTGATGGCCGTGCCCGCCGCGTCCATACTGCGGACGGCGGCCACGGTCTCGGCCGCGGTCCCCCCGGTCCCGGCCGCGATCGCGGCCACGCCTCGGATGCTGCATGCGGGCGCGGAAATCATCGCGAACGCGCGCGGCGAAGGGCTGGCGCTCGGACTCGGGCTGCGCTTCTTCACCGGCGTGCTCGCCGTTATGCTCGCCGATTTCTTCGGACGCGCCTTCGGCGGCGATGCCCTCGTGCTCCTCGGCGTGATCCTGCTCGGTATCGTAGCGCTCGATGCGGCTCTCTTCGCCGTGCTCGTCGTGTTCTTCGTGCTCGCCGTGCTCTTCGTGGTCCTCGTGATCTTCGTGCTCTTCGTGATTTTCGTCGGACTCCGCTTCCTGGCGTTCGGCTTCTTCGCTTTGCGCTTCGGCCACGTGCTCGGCGACGGCGGCGGCTTCTTCTTCGGTCAGGTCCGGATGCTGTTCGTGAAGATGCTGCTCGCTTTCCTCGTGAGCTTCGTCGTGGCGCGCTTCGTGGACTTCCTCGCGCAGCTCGACGGGAGGCGCAGCGGCTGGTTCGGCGTGTTCTTCGGAGTGTTCTTCGGAGCGTTGCGGAGCGGGAGGCTCGTGGCGGAATCGTGCGATGCTTTCGCCGGGCAGCGGCTCGAGGCCGGAGGAGGGGCTCGGAGCGCGCTCGCGGCGCTCGAAGGCCGGCGCAGCGGGACGAGGAGCCGGTTCGAAAGACCCGAACGACTCGAGCGCCGGGTGCGCCGGTTCGCTGTGCTGGGCCGGCTCGCTGGCAGCGGGAACTTCCGAAACGGAAGCTTCCGGCTCGGCCGGCGGAGCGGCGTTCACGTGTGATTCTTGCGTTTCCTGCGCCGGAGCTGCTTGTTCGGCGGCGGGCGGCTGGTCTTTGTACCGGGCGAGCGATTCGCCGGGCAGAATTATCGGAACGTACGGCTCGGACGGCGCGGATTCGTCCGCGTGTTCTTCGTGATGGCGTGGCGAGGCGTATTTCGAAGGCGGCAGCTCGCGGCCAAAGCGGCGATCGCCTCCGCGTCCGCCGCCACGGCCAAAGCGGCCTCCGCGCCCGCGGCGGCCGAAATCGCGTCCATGGCGCTGGCGGCCTTCGAAGCGGCCGCGATGTTCGCCGCCTGATTCGCGGTGCGGCGCGGGTTGCGCAGCGGGAGCCACGGCGTTGCCGGGCTGTCCAGCGGCGGATTCCGGAGAACCTTCGGCTTGCGCCCCCGCAGTTTCGCCAGGACGTGCTTCCACGTCGGGCGGTTCCACGGCAGCCGTGGCGCCGCCATTCGACGGGAACACCTGCCCGCCCTGCTCCTGCATTTTCTGGGACTTGTCTTCTACGCTGGTGACGATCGGCTCGAACTCTTCGATGCCTTCCAAAAAGTCCGTGACGTAGAGGAACGCGTCGCTATCGAGCCCGATATCCACGAACGATGACTGCATGCCGGGAAGCACGCGGGTGACGCGGCCCTTGTAGATGCTGCCGACTAGAGCGAATTCCTTCTCGCGTTCGACGTAATACTCACAAAGCTGTCCTTCTTCCAAAATGGCGACCCGGGTTTCGTGCGGGTTCGCCGAAATGACCATTTCCTTCGGCATAAAAACTCCTCAGGGAGCGGCGGATGGCGGCGTCGCGAAGGGGCGCGTGGTGCGCCCGGGGGACGTTACGAGGGGCGGCAATTTGCGCCTGCCTCGGGCCGCTCAGGAAAGATCTGTGTGGCGAATTTGCTTTCCTCATCCGGTGCGTCCTCAAACTCGAAATCTGAAAAACCTCAAACTTAAAAAAACTCAGAACATCCTTCCGGCTGGAATTCACCTTACTCCAGCGCGGCCACAGCGCGTGATGTCTCAAAACGCTCTACGTCTTGCGGGCCCCGGTGTGCATGGCGGAGCGCTCCGTCAATTGACGAAGCGGCGCATGCGAACGTTCATCACCAGCCCCAAAGCCAAAAACACGAAAGCAGTGGACGAGCCGCCATAACTCATCAGCGGCAACGGAATTCCGGTAACCGGCATGTAACCGATGACCATCGAAGTGTTCACTAAGACGTGAAAACCCAGGATCGCGGTTACTCCCATCACAATAAACATGCCGGCGCGATCCTTGGACTTCTGCGCATTGTCCACGAGCCGTAAGATCAGGCCGAGGTACAAGAGCAGAACCACGCAAACCCCGATGAAGCCTTGCTCTTCGGCGAGAGCGGCCAGAATAAAGTCCGAATACCGCACGGGCACGAAGCCCAGCTGATTCTGGCTGCCTTTGCCGAATCCCTTGCCCCAGAAGCCCCCGGAACCGACCGCAATCTCCGACTGCAGAATCTGATAGCCGGACCCCCGGGGATTATCCTCGGGATGGAGGAAAGTCTGGATGCGCTGCTGCTGGTACGGTTTCAGGTAGTGGCGCATGTTCCAGGCGATCGGCACGAGCAGCGCAATTATCACCGCGCCGATAGCCAGGTGCTTCCACTGGATTCCGGCGAGGAAGATGCCGATCAATGCGACGGGAACCAACACCATGGCGGTTCCCAGATCGGGCTGCTTCAATATCAAGACTACCGGAACCAGGGTTAAAGCGCCAACCTTGGCTAGATCCGCCAACGTGAGACGTTCGGTGCGCACGTCGGTGAAATAGCGCGCCAGCACGATGATTATAATCAACTTCATGATTTCTGACACTTGCAAATTGACTAAGCCGCCAAGTGAGATCCAACGCTTGGCTCCCAACCGCGAATAGCCGAGGACCAGCACGACCAACAAACTGCCAATTCCGAAGACGTACAGCGCGGGCGCCTGATCGAGCAGCGTGTGGTAATCGATCATCGCAATCAGGCACATTGCGGCGAAGCCGATGCCGATCCACGTGAGCTGTCTCCATTGCATGCCGGCCAGGTTGCTGGAATGCGTGGAGGAGTAGATTTCCAGCAGGCCGATGACGCTGATCGCGGCAACGATGGCCAGAAGAATCCAGTCGAAATCCTGAAGCCGAGGGCGGTCTTTCATTGGTGGTGCGCTCCCGTTTGCACGCCGGCGCGCGAGGCCGGCGCGCTGGGCACCCCGGTATCGACCACCCCGGCGCCCAACTGCCGTGCGCTGGGGACCCCGGTTCCGGTGGCGACCAGCGAATGCGAGGCGCCCGGTTTCGGGGTGTTTTGCGCGGTGCTGACTTGCGGCGTCTGGCCGTTCTTTTCGTCGTAGTAGGCTTTCACGACGTCGCGGACGATCGGCGCGGCCGACGTGCTGCCCCAGACGCCTTTCTGGACAAGGGCTGCCACGACGATTTCCGGATTGACGCGCGGAGCGTAGCCGACGAACCAGCCGTTTTCCTTGAGATGTACGCCGAGACGCTTTTGCTCCGCGTAGCTCATCGTCTGGGCCGTTCCGGTCTTGCCGCAAAACTGAATGTTTTTGAGCTTCACTTGTTCGGCCGTCGTGCCGTCCGGTTCGTTTACCACGCCCCACATGCCCTCGGTCACTTGCTGGACGGTGTTTTCGGAAATCGGGAAGCGCGTGGTTTTGACGTTGGGATCGTCCTTCAGCAAGTGCGGCTGGGCCAGCATCCCGCCGCTCGCGACTCCGGCAACCATGCGCGCCAGCTGGATCGGCGTCGCCTCAACGGCTCCTTGCCCGATGGCAACGGAGATCGTGGAGCCGGGATACCACTTGTGGTGGTAGACGCGCTCAACCCACGTTTCGGAGGGAACCAGGCCCGGCTCTTCGCCCGGCAGATCGATGCCGGTCAGGTGGCCCAAGCCCAGAGCATTGGCGTAGTAGGCGATGCGATTGATTCCGAGCAGCTTGCCAACGTTGTAGAAGTAGACATCGCAAGAGACGACGATGGCTTTGTGCAGATTCACTTCGCCATGGGGATGATCGCAGTGGAAGAGGTGCCCGTAGAAGATGGCATAGCCCGGGCAATACACCGTGTAATTGGCGGGAATCGCCTTCGATTCCAGCATGGCGGTGGCCATCACGATCTTGAACACGGAGCCGGGAGCGAGCTGCGCCTGGATGGCGCGATTCAGCAGCGGAGTTTCCGGATCGTTGTTGAGCTTCTTCCATTCCCGCGGAGAAATGCCCGCGGCAAAGTCGTTGGGATTAAAGGTAGGCCGGCTGACCATGGCCAGAACCGCGCCGGTACGCGCATCCATGGCCACCACGGCGCCTTCCTTGCCGTCCATATCGTGTTCGACCACTTGCTGCAGGTTGTAGTCGATCGTCAGCTGGATGGGTTTGCCCGGAACGGGGGGAATGTTGTCGAGCGTGCGCACCACTTTGCCGACGCTGTCCACGACCACGCGCCGCATCCCGTCGGTGCCTTCCAGTTCATGGTTGTATTCCTTTTCCAGGCCGGCCTTTCCGACGATGTCGCCGGGCTTGTAGCGGCCGTCGCTCCCGGCGAGTTCCTTGGGCGAGACTTCTCCCACGTAGCCGATCGCATTGGCGAGCATATCGCCGTAGGGATAGTGGCGCCGCTGGACCGTCATCAGGTCCAGGACGGGGATATCGATGCGGTGGGATTCCACAAAGGCGATGTCCGCCTGGCTGGCATCGGATTTGATGATCACGGGCATGAAGCGCGGCTCGCTGCGGGCGGCCTCGATCTGCTCTTTCATGTCCTCCGGGCTGATATTCAGGCCCTCTTCGATTTGCGGCAGATATTTTTCGATGATCTTGGGGTTATCGCGGAGCAGGAGAACGCTGAACGACGGATAGCTATCGACGAGCACGCGGCCGTTGCGGTCGAGCATGGGGCCGCGGGGAGCGATGATGGGGATCGATCGGATGCCGTTCTTTTGCGCGAGATCGGCGTAGTGGTCCGATTGAATGACCTGGAGCTTCCAGAAGCCAATCAAGAGAAAGATGACGAAGGCGACCGACAGGTACGAAAACAGAGTCAGGCGACCCTGGGGGATCCTCTGGTCGTTCACATTCCACGAAGACAACCGGAACTCCTGTGCACGCGAGCGCAACCGGACGATGCCATTCCGGAAAAAACGCCGTGCGGAACTCGAAAGGCTACGCTACCACTCGCCGCGCGCGGCTCGCAAGGTCCCGATGCCCATTCGGTCAACTAATTACACACAAGCCTTCAAAATGCGGTCGCGCCGCGAATCTTACCGGCTGCTCGCTAGGATGGGCGGCGGAGCCGGTCGAGAAGCGAGAAAAGGACGACGGCGCTGGCAGCGCTGACCAGCGAGACGATCAGCAAATGAACGGTGAAATACGGCGTCGGGCGGTTGAGCAGGACGCGCTCGGTGAAGGCCAGCACGCCCTGGTGGACGTGGAAGAGCACGAACACCAGCGCAAACCGGCTGGCGGGATGCTCGGTATCGATGCGCGCTCCGACCGACGAGGCGACGTAGCCGACGACCGTTTTTGCGATTCCGTACAGGCCAATGGGATTGTCGTGGCTTAGCGCGTCCTGCGCGATGCCGATGATGGCGCCGAGCAACATGCCGGAGACGGGATTGCGGCGGCTGACGCCGAAATAGATGGTGACCAGCAGCGGCAGGTCGGCGAATTCCGACCAGCGGCCGTAGCGGTGCAGAAACGCCTGAATGACGATGGCCAGCAGGGCGACGACGGTGACGACCCCACCGTAGTACTTGTGGACCTCGATATTCGATTCGGACTGCATCCCGGAATTAAACGTGTACGACATCAGGGGCGGCCTGCGGACGGCGATGCGGACTTGTTTCCACCGGGATTCATCGGGGCCGGCGAGGGTGAGGGAGCGGGAGCGGCCGCGGCGACTTGCGGCGTTTTCGGCACCTCGACTTTCGGTTCAGCCGGCAGGCCGACCACCACATTCCCGGCCGAGCTGTTTGCCTTCGGATGCAGTTCCTCCTGCGAGAGCAGCACGAGCACGTCCTCAAGGCGGTCGAGGCGCGCCGCGGTCTGGACGTTGATGGTCTGGAACGGATAGCCGGGCTTAAAACTGGTGACGATGCCGATCAGCAGGCCCTTGGGGAAAATGCGATCCTCGCCGGAGGTGAGGAGCACTTCGCCGAGGTGCACTTTCTCGTCGTTGGTGACGTAGGCCAATACCGGCTGGGGATCTCCCGTGCCCTTGAGAACGCCTTGCGTGCGGGTATCGGCAAAGAGCGCGCCCACACCGCTGTTCCGGTCGTTGATTAGCAGGACTTGCGCGGTATCCGGCGAGACTTCCACGACTTTTCCGACGATTCCGTCCGGAGTGATGACGGCCTGATCGCGGCGAATGCCGCTGCGCTCGCCTTTGTTGATGAACACCGTGTGCGAGGAAAGGTCGGCGCTTCCGCCGATCACCTGGGCGGCGACCATGCGAGCTTCGCGGTGGGCTTCGCGGAAATCGAGCAGCAGGCTCAAGCGCTTGGCCTGGGCGGCCGTGTTTTCCAGTTCCTGATTGCGCAGTTCGAGCTGGCCGACTTCCTGGCGCAGGCGGACATTTTCGGAATGGGCTCCGCGCAGATCGATGTATCCGTGCCAGATCCCGCCGATTCCCGAAAACGCCCAGCTGGCGGCCTTTTCGCCGGGAGTGATGATTTCCGAAGCCCAGTAGCGGATCAGGCGGACGTCGCTATGGCGCTTGATCTGGAAAGCGAGCAGCAGGATCTGGGCGATCAGTAGAGCGGCCAAAAGCGCCAGCGGACGATGACGAGTGAGAATTTCAGGCATGAAGCGGTCCCGCTCCCACGCGGCATGCGCCGGCCGGCTGGTACGGCGGCGGAAAGGCGCGGCGATCGGCCGGCACCGAAAATCGGAGTTGCGCTTTCAACGGCATACCCATACTACGAAATTCCACTCAATCGATGGAAACCAGGCGCAGCAAGTGGAAGTCGCTGAGCATCTTTCCGGTGCCGAGCACCACGGACGCGAGCGGGTCGTCCGCGATGGAGACGGGCAGGCCGGTTTCCTCGCGAATTCTTTTGTCGAGATTCTTGATCAGCGCGCCGCCGCCGGTCAGCACGATGCCGCGGTCGCTGATGTCCGCGGAAAGCTCGGGCGGGGTGCGCTCCAGAGCCACGCGAATGGCGTTGACGATGGTCGAAATGTTTTCCGAAAGCGCCTCGCGAATCTCGCTGTCGTCGATGGTGACGGTGCGCGGAACGCCCTCGATCAGGTTGCGGCCTTTTACTTCGAGAGTCAGAGGCTTTTCGAGAGGGTAGGCCGAGCCGATTTCCATCTTGATCTGTTCGGCGGTGCGTTCGCCGACGAGCAGGTTGTATTTGCGCTTGAGGTAGTGCATCACGGACTCGTCCATTTCATTGCCGGCCACGCGGACCGAGCGCGAGTAGACGATGCCGCTCATGGAGATCACGGCGATATCGGTGGTGCCGCCGCCGATATCGACGACCATGTTGCCGGAGGGCTCTTCGATGGGCAGGCCCGAGCCGATGGCCGCGGCCATGGCCTGCTCGACGAGATAGACTTCGCTGGCGCGGGCGCGGTAGGCGGAGTCCTGCACGGCGCGCTTTTCCACCGGGGTGATTTCGCTGGGAACGCCGATGACGATGCGGGGATGAACGAGAACGCGGCGGTTGTGGGCCTTCTGGATGAAGTAGGTGAGCATTTTTTCGGTCACCTTGAAATCGGCGATGACGCCGTCCTTCATCGGCTTGATGGCCACCACGTTGCCCGGAGTGCGGCCCAGCATCTCCTTGGCTTCGCGGCCCACCGCTACCACTTCACCGGTGTTCTTATTGATGGCGACGATGGACGGTTCGTTGACGACGATGCCTTTTGTCTTGGCGAAAACCAGCGTGTTTGCGGTCCCCAAATCGATTGCCAGGTCGGATGAAAACAGGCTGAAGACCGACCGCATGTTATAGCCGTTCTTGTTCACTTAGTGCTTCCCCCTCAGAGCCCATGGAGCGCCGCTGGGGCGGCGCGCACGCTTCTGAAATTTCGCGGAGTTATGGAATCACGACGTCGACGCGCTTGATCGCGGTTCCGCCCCTGCGATTTTGCCCCGTAATTACGATTGTATGGCTTCCGCGCGTCATTGGCCGCGTAAAGAAGCGAAAACGGCCGTCGGACTGGATGTCGGCCACTTGTTCGCCATTGATGATCAGCGCCGAGCCGGGATCGGTGCGGCCGGTGACCTCGACCACGTTGCCCTGCAATTCCGGCTCGTTCACTTGCAGGAGCATCTGCTGCTCCTTGCCCTGCGCCGCGAGAATGAACTTGTACGAATCGCTCGGATCGCTGACGTCGCCCTTGTCGTCGATGGCGCGCACACGCCAGAAATAGTCGCCGGGCTCCAGGCCGGTGGCGTCCACGAAGGTGTCGGCGGTTTTTTCGTCGAGGACGAGGTGATTGAACATCGTCGTGGTGCCCACCTGGAATTCATACATCTTCGCCGTGGGAGAAGATTTCCACGAAAAGTGCACGGCCGAGCGCTGGGGATCGGCCACGATGATGGGCTGCAGGTCCAGCGGCTCGACCAGCTGCGGCGGGGCGAGAACCTGGGTTTTCACGATATCTCCGCTCTTGCCCGAGAAAGTGGCGCGCTCGTACTGGCCGATATCGACGTGCTGATTGCCGCGATTGAGCACCGCGCTGCCGGAATCGACGGTGATCTGCTGTTCGTTGGTTGCCGGATCGCTGATCACAGCGGCGCGGCTATTGGCGTTGACGGAAGCCACGGCGTTCTCGAACGAAACCTCCGCCTTCGATCCGGGCACCGGCCAGTTTCCGGTGAGCAGGTCCACCTGTCCGGAGGTGATGTGCACGCCGACTTGCGTGGCGGCGTTGCGGTTGACGATGTTTTCCTCGACGGTCACCAGCGTGTTGCCCTTGACGGTGTAGGTGGTTCCGTCGGCGAATACGATGCGGGCGACGCCCTCGGGGCCGGTCTGGATCAAGTCGCCCTTGTTGAGAGTGATTTGATAGTCGGCGTTGACCCACTGCACGGAATTGGCTTTCTTGACCTGCACCTTGCCGTCGAGATTGATGAAGCGCGCCTGGCGGCCGGTGGCCTGGCCGGAAACTCCTTGCGCCGGAGAAGAGACGGCGTGGTCGATGGCTTGCATCACTTTTGCGGAGACGTCCGGAAAAACCAAATAGGTCAGCGACAGAACGATCGCGGTGATGACGACGACGTACAGCACCACGGTGCGATACTTCACCGTGTGCCAGTACACTTCCACACGCGATACGTTCGGCCGGTCGGCCGCGTGAGTTTTTTGGTTTGTCATGTGCGTTTCGCGCCGAAATCTCAATCTAGCATAGGGGTATAGGCCTTTCAACACGGCGCGGACGCGGTTGCGAATCCGCTAATACCCGTTACCACCGGAAAAGCTCGCGCACCCGGTGTGTTTTCGCCGTTCGCTGCCGAAGTTCCATGCCGGCGCGGCGAAAAGTTCCGTCCGCGATGGCCAACATCCATATTGGAAGTTGACCAGGATGCGCGATTTGGGGAGACTAGTATTTTCAATAGCGTTTACTTCGTCCCGCAGCTGCCCGCCGCGCGGTATTTCACGCGGTCCGCGAACCCGGGAAGAAAATTTCTCATACGAGGAAGAACGACATGAGCGAAGAAATCGGCGAGCTTTTGCCGCCGGAGCGATTGATGTTGACGCCGGGACCGTCGTGCGTGGACCCGCGGGTGTACCGAGCTATGGCGTCGCCGATTGTCGGGCACGTGGATCCGTGGTTCACGGCCATGATGGACGAAGTGCAAGTGCTGATGCGGCGCGTGTTTCAGACCCAGAACCGCATCACGTTTCCGATTTCGGCGTCGGGATCGGGAGGCATCGAGGCGGCGGTGGCCAACGTGCTGGAATCGGGCGACGAGTGCATCGTGTGCGTGAACGGCGCCTTTTCCGAGCGCATGGCCGTGATTGCCGAGCGCATTCCGGCGAAAGTGATCCGCGTGGAGGTGCCGTACGGGCGCACCGTGGATCCGCAGGACGTGGTCCGCGCCGGCAAGGGAAAGAAGATCAAATTCGTGGGGCTGACGCACGGCGAGACCTCGTCGGGCATCGTGCAGCGCCTTGAGGATTACCGGAAGGCCGCCGATGAATTGGGCGCGCTGCTGATCGTGGATACGGTGGCGACGCTCGCGGGCGTAGCGGTCGACGTGGACCGGCAGAAAATCGACATCTGCTTCAGCGGAGCGCAGAAGGCGATCAGCGCGCCTCCGGGCATGGCGCCGATCACCGTGAACGAACGCGTGGAAAAGTTGATGGAGAGCCGCAAGGAGCCGGTGCGCAGCTGGTACTTCGACCTGCATCCGGCGATGACCTATTGGGGCAAGGACCGCTTGTACCATCACACGCCGCCGATCTCGTTGATTTACGCCATGCGCGAAGCGCTCCGGCTGGTGCTGGAAGAAGGCCTGGAAGCGCGCTGGGAGCGGCACACGCGATGCCAGCAGGCGCTGGTGGCGGGCCTGGAAGCAATGGGGCTGGAGCTTTTCGTGAAGAATCCGGCGGACCGGCTGGTCACCGTCACGGCCGTCAACATTCCCAGCGGGATCAACGACAAGGCCGTGCGCAAGCAGCTGCTCGACGAGTTCAACATCGAGATCGCCGGCGGCCTGGGGCCGATCGCCGGGAAGATCTGGCGCATCGGGCTGATGGGCTACTCGTGCCAGACGTGGAACGTGATGCGTTTTCTGGCGTCGCTGGAAAAGACGCTGCTCGATCAGGGCATGCGGGTTCCGTCCGGAGGGGGCGTGGGCGCGGCGATTCGCGTGTTCCGCGAGGCGTCCCAGCCGGCACCGGCAGGCGCGCGGAAGTAACCAGCCGCAGGCGAAAATCAACCGGGCAATTCCGGGACGACAGGAGGCTCCTTGGCGAAAAGCGTTGTGTATCCCACGATTCCGAACGCGGGGGCGATGAGCGAGTTTATCGCGCCGTTCGACATTCCGTCGAAGGTGACGGATTTCGTGTATCACTGCCGGTTCTCGCACTGCTGGAACGCCGTCGCCACGCGCCATAGCGACACGATGGACTGCAAGTTCGTGGTGGACGGCAAGGGCGTGATTCTGGGGCTGGCGCATCCGGGCTTCGTGAAATTCCGGGAGAAGGCCGGGCGCGACCTGACGGACCGGGAAGCGAGCTACATCGCCGCGCAATACCTGAGCGAGCGTCTGGAGCAAGAGGACGAGCATTCGCTCTACGACGTGTCCGCGGCGGACGTGCTGCGCATCATCGATCTGCTCGGAATCCACTAGTTTCCGCCGTTTTCTTCGTGGGCGCTGTGGAATCCGCTCGCAGCGCCCTTTTTTCTGCTTCGCATGCGAGTCTTGGCCGCCGGCCGTTTTGAGACCATCTCGCAGGACGCGCTTTACACCGCTCCGGCCGGGCCGTATGCTAGGTGCCAATCGCGTCACGCCGCGCCTTAGGCGCCAAACGGGGAGGACACTTGTCATTGGGATTGATCTTCCTGGTTGTCATTGCCCTGCTGGTCGTATTTGCGATCGCCACCTACAACCGGCTGGTCAGCCTGCGCGTGCAGTGCGACAACGCGTGGTCCGATATCGACGTGCAACTGAAGCGCCGCTACGACCTGATCCCGAATCTGGTGGAAACGGTCAAAGGCTACGCGGCGCATGAAAAGACGACTCTCGAAGGCGTAGTGCAGGCGCGCAATCAAGCGATGTCCGCGCAAGGCCCGGCGGCGAAGGCGGGAGCCGAAACCGCGCTGACCGCCGCGTTGCGCCAGGTGTTCGCGCTCGCCGAAGCGTATCCGCAATTGCGCGCCGTGGAGAGCTTCACGCAACTGCAGGGCACGCTGAACCAGATCGAAGACACCATCCAGAACGCGCGGCGCTACTACAACGCCGTGGTGCGCGACTTCAACACCAAGATCGCCGTGTTCCCCTCGAATATTCTGGCCGGCATGTTCAATTTCAAAGCGCGCGAATTTTTCGAGATCAGCGCGCCGGCGGAGCGCGAGGTTCCCAAGGTCAGCTTTGGAGGCGCATCCAGCGGACCCGCGGGCGGCGCCAGCGGCGGCACCGCGTAGGCGGACCAGCCTGATGCCACGCCTGCGGCGTTTCCTCGTCCCAATCCTTCTGCTTGTTTCCTTCGCGCTGCCGGCGGCGGCGCGCCAACTGGTCATCCGGCATTTCGACGAACGCGTCACGGTCCATCCGAACTCGACCGTCGAAGTGGCGGAAATGATCGAGGTGCAGTTCATCGGCGGGCCGTGGCACGGCATCTACCGCATGATCCCGGTGGACTACCAGACTCCCTTGGGCCTGAATCAATCGCTCTTTTTGCGCCCGCTCTCGGTTACCGACGACAACGGCCAGCCGCTGCGCTACGAAACCAGCCGCCGGGGCCGCTACATGCGCTTCAAGATTTACGTGCCCAACGCGGACGATTCCACAAAAACGGTGGTGATTCGCTACCGGGTGCGCAGCGCGATCCAGTTTTTCAACGACCACGACGAGCTCTACTGGAACGTGACGGGCAACGAGTGGGATGCGCCGATCGAAGCGGCTTCGGCTCATATCGAGCTTCCCGCCGGAGTGACCGGGCTGCACGCGACTGCTTTTACCGGCGTGTACGGCTCGCGGCAGCAGCAGGCGCAGGTGAGCGTCCAGGGCAATGCCGTCGATATTCAGACGACCGAGCCGCTGGGGTATCACGCGGGCCTGACGGCAGTGGTCGGATGGGACAAAGGGTTCGTGTTTCCGCCGAGCGGCTGGGAGAAGACTTGGCTTTTCGTGCGCAGCAACTGGCCGTTCTTCATTCCCATCTTCGTGTTTTTCGTGATGCTGTGGCTGTGGTGGACGCGCGGGCGCGATCCGGAGCGCGACGCCATCACCGTGCAATACGATGCGCCGGACAATCTGTCGCCCGGCGAATGCGGCACGCTGGTGGACGACGAAGCGGGCATCCGCGACATCACCGCGACGCTCGTCGATCTGGCCGTGCACGGGTATATGACCATCGAGCAGAAGCAGGACGGCGGCGTGATGGGGTTCCTGCACCACAAGGACTACATCTTCCATCTGAAAAAGCCTCCCGCCGAATGGGCCAAGGCGCGGCCGCACGAACAGGAAATGCTTGCGGGCATTTTCGAATCGGGCGCGGCCACGGACGTGCACCTTTCCGAGCTGCAGAACCGCTTCTACACGCGACTGCCGGCGATCAAAGACGATATTTTCGATTCCCTCGTCGAAAAGGGTTACTACCTGCACCGCCCGGACGTGGTGCGCCAGACATACTGGGGCAGCGGCGCATTGATCGGCTTTCTGATGGTCTTCGGCTCCGGCTGGCTCGCCGGCACCACGGGCGTCGCTTCGCTGACATGGATCTTTACGGGGCTCGCAGTCGCGGGGATCATCTGCGGTTTCGGAACCCGCATGCCGGCGCGGACCATCACCGGCGCGAAAACATTTGCCAAAGTGCTGGGGTTCGAGGATTTTCTGGGCCGCGTGGAAAAGGACCGCATCGAGCGACTGGAGAAAACTCCCGAGCTTTTTGAGAAATATCTCCCCTACGCCATGGCGCTGCACGTGGAAAAGGTGTGGGTGGAGAAGTTTTCCGGAATCGTGACGCAGCCGCCGGCGTGGTTTCAGGGCTACTACGGCGCGGGATTCATGCCCTACCTTTTGGTCAGTGACTTGAGCGCGATGTCGATGCAGGCGGGGTCGGTGATGGCGTCCGCGCCGCGAAGCGTCAGCGGCTCCGGATTCGGCGGCGGAGGAATGGCCGGCGGCGGATTCGGCGGCGGCGGTGGCGGCGGGTTCTAGCCAGCCGTCGGTCCCCGAACTTGAATTTCCTCGGAGCGCCGCTGCGTCTTCGACTTCTTCGACAGAATCGGCCACGACCAAGGGAGTTCGTTAGCCGGTTTATCTGCCAATTGGGATAGCCGGTCTCGGAATGTACGGGTGCGCTCATTTCCTGGCTACGACGGTCAGCGCAGGTGACGTCGACGAATGTAGCCTCCTAACCGATTCGCTGGCACCTGAGCACTTGATTCCACCGTCGATTTCGTCGTCCGGCCGTCCGGCAGTCTTTTGCGATCCGGGAGTTCTTCTTCCGTTCCTTACACGGTTCGATCGCGTTCGCGTTTACGGGGTCGAGGACAGAGAGGGCCAGAATTCCATCATCGGCGAGCTCCAGCGCATGGGCGACAAACTAAAGTCGCGGCCGATCGTAATCGAATTTTTCGACAAGGAGAACTGGCAGACTTCATTGAATCCTGCAACCGGAATAAAGCCCGGCTTGCGCGGTCCTGAGCGCTTAGTCCGCAAGGTACAGATCGTGATTATCTTGCTTCTGCCACATCCGTCCATCCGCGATAAGATCGGCTTCACTCCCCGCCTGCTGTCAAGCGACTCCCGTTCGGGTGCGATTTCCTAGTTGGCGCACACTCCAGCGCGAACCGCCAATTTCGTGCTAGATTCTCCCTATGGAAGTGACCGTCAAGATTCCCGATGAAATCGTTGCCAGGGCGAAAGCCCAGGGCATGCGCGTCGAGGTCTACGTCCAGGAAATTTTGGCGCAGCAGGCGGCCGCGTCGGCGCCAGCGGAGTCGAGGCCGAGGTCGCCTGAGGAAATCCGCGCCTGGTTGGATTCCATCGCGCAGTTTTCTGACAAGATCCCGCCGCTCCCCGAGAATATTTCCCGCGAATGGCTGTATCAGGAACACGACTAGATGGCCATTGCGTCGTGCCTAGTCGACACGAACATTCTGTTGCGCCTTGCGCGCCGCTCCGATCCGCACTACGAGGTGATTCAGCAGGCTCTCTCGCGGCTGGCGGCGCAGAGGACCATCCTCTATTTCACGCATCAGAACATAGCT
>Ga0210077_1000428_pt1 | contig 16063 bp, 11 predicted proteins | sample RushMan_CattailN_5_FD_185556 | JGI IMG/M metagenome (GOLD analysis project Ga0210077, IMG submission 185556) | Wetland microbial communities from San Francisco Bay, California, USA, that impact long-term carbon sequestration -... | ecosystem: Environmental > Aquatic > Marine > Wetlands ... | reverse complement strand
GGTGCCGATGGAGGACATCAACCTGCACTTCACCGGCGACTTCAACGCGATCGGCCTGGCCAACAACCTGCTCGCGGCGGCGATCGACAACCACATCCACCACGGCAACGAGCTCGGCATCGACGTGCGCCGCATCGCCTGGCGGCGGGTGGTGGACATGAACGACCGCGCGCTGCGCGACATCACGGTGGCGCTCGGCGGCCCCGGCAACGGCTACCCGCGCCAGGACGGCTTCGACATCGTGGTCGCTTCCGAAGTGATGGCGATCTTCTGCCTGGCGACCTCGATCGAGGATCTGAAGAAGCGCCTCGGCAACATCGTGGTCGCCTACACGCGAGAGCAGAAGCCGATCTACGCGCGCGACCTGAACGTGCACGGCGCGATGACGGTGCTGCTGAGGGACGCGCTGAAGCCGAACCTGGTGCAGACGCTGGAGAACAACCCCGCGTTCATCCACGGCGGGCCGTTCGCCAACATCGCGCACGGCTGCAACACGGTGATCGCGACCCAGACCGCGCTGAAGCTGGTCGACTACGTGGTCACCGAGGCGGGTTTCGGCGCCGACCTCGGGGCCGAGAAGTTCCTCGACATCAAGTGCCGCAAGTCCGGCCTCAAGCCGAACGCGGCGGTGATCGTGGCGACGATCCGCGCGCTCAAGTACCACGGCGGGGTCGACGTCAAGGAGGTCAACAAGGAGAACGTCGAGGCGCTCGAGAAGGGGCTGGTCAACCTCGAGCGGCACGTCGACAACGTGCAGAACGTGTACGGCATCCCCTGCGTGGTGTCGATCAACCGCTTCAACTTCGACACGCCGGCCGAGATCGAGCTGCTGAAGTCCAAGATGGCGAAGCTCGGCGTGCCGGTGGTGCTGGCGACGCACTGGGCCGACGGCGGCAAGGGCGCGGACGAGCTGGCGAAGCGGGTGGTCGGGATGTGCGACCAGCCCGCCAAACCGACCTTCGTCTACGACGACGCCGACAGCCTGTGGGACAAGATCGGCAAGATCGCGAAGAAGGTGTACCGAGCGTCGGAAGTCACCGCCGACAGCAAGGTGCGCAACCAGATCAAGAAGCTGCAGGACGACGGCTACGGCGGCTACCCGGTGTGCGTGGCCAAGACGCAGTACTCCTTCTCCACCGACGCCCAGAAGCGCGGCGCGCCGTCCAACCACGTGATCAACGTGCGCGAGGTGCGGCTGGCCGCGGGCGCCGAGTTCGTCGTCATGATCTGCGGCGACGTCATGACCATGCCGGGCTTGCCGAAGGTGCCTTCCGCGAGCAAGATCGACATCGTCGACGGCAAGGTGGTCGGCCTGTTCTGAAGGCTGCGTAAAGGGGGGGAATGGCCGAATCGATCGCGGATCCCGCCTTCTGGCGGGCGCTCGGCGCGATCATCTGGGTCAACCTGTTGCTGTCCGGCGACAACGCGGTGGTCATCGCGCTGGCGGCGCGCTCGCTGCCGCAGCGCGAGCAGGGCACCGCGGTGTTCCTGGGCAGCTCGGCGGCGATCGCGATGCGGGTGCTGCTCACGGTATTCGCCGTGGCGCTGCTGCAGCTGCCGTGGCTCAAGCTGGCCGGCGGCCTGCTGCTGCTCTGGATCGGGGTCAAGCTGCAGCTCCCCGACGACGGCGAGGAATCGATCGCGGGCGGAGAAAGCCTGCTGCAAGCAATCAAAACCATTCTCGTTGCCGACCTGGTGATGAGCCTGGACAACGTCATCGCGGTGGCGGCGGCGGCCGAGGATGGGCCGCCCCACGCGAGGATTCCCCTGCTGGTGCTCGGCCTGGCGCTCTCGATTCCGATCGTCATCTTCGGCAGCACCATGATGCTCGGGTTGATGGAGCGCTTCCGGGTTATCATTGTCCTCGGAGGCGGATTGCTGGGCTACATCGCAGGGGATCTGATGGTGAATGATCCGGCGATCCGGGTCTGGATCGGGGCGCACGCATCGTGGCTGAGGGACTACAGGGCGGCCGGCGCGGCCGGCGCGGCACTGGTGGTCGGGCTGGGACTGTGGCTCGCGCGCCGATCGGAAACGGGGGCCCGGCGATCCGTTGAGGCCGAACGGTCGAACTCTTGACCGCAGTCAAGGCGCAAGCCGGGCCGCAGTAACGAAAATCGCAACGCTTGGCAGTCCAACACAGTACAAGGAGGAGGGGAAGATGAAGAAAGCATTTACCCGAGCATTGGGCGCCGCGCTCACCGCGGCAGTGACGGCGGTCGTGGCGGCATGGCCGGCAACCGCGATGGCCTGGAAGCCGACCCGGACCGTCGAGTTCATCGTTCCGGCCGGCATCGGCGGCGGCGCGGGCCAGATGGCCCAGCTGATCCAGGGCATCATCCAGAAGCACAAGCTGATGCCGACCTCGATGGTGGTGATCAGCAAGAAGGGCGGCTCCGGCGCCGAGGGCTTCCTCTACATCAAGAACCACCGCGACGATCCGCACAAGATCATTATCACGCTGTCCAACCTGTTCACCACGCCGCTCGCGACCGGCTCGCCCTTCAGCTACAAGGACTTCACGCCGATCGCGATGATGGCGCTGGACGAATTCGTGTTCTGGGTGAACTCCTCGACGCCGTACATGACACCGGAGCAGTACCTGGCCGCGGTCAAGAAGGAGCCGGGCAAGTTCAAGATGGGCGGCACCGGGTCGAAGCAGGAAGACCAGATCATCACCGCCGCGATCGAGCAGAAGATGGGGGTGAGGTTCACCTACGTGCCCTACCACGGCGGCGGCACGGTCGCGACCCAGCTGGTCGGCAACCACATCGACTCGACGGTGAACAACCCGATCGAGCAGGTCGCCCACTGGCGCGCGGGCAGCACGCGGCCGCTTTGCGTGTTCGACTACAAGCGCATGCCGTACAACGAGAAGATCACCAAGACGATGTCCTGGCACGATATCCCGACCTGCCGCTCGCAGGGCCTCAACGTCGAATACCTGATGCTGCGCGGCATCATGACGACGCCGGGCGTGTCGCAGGACGTGGTGAACTACTACGTGAAGCTGCTCGAGCGGGTCCGCTCGGAGCCCGAGTGGAAAGCCTTCATGGAGAAAGGCGCGTTCAACCAGTCGTTCATGACGGGCAAGAAGTTCGATTCCTGGCTCAACGCCGCGGCCGAGCTGCATCACACGCTGATGGAGAACGCAGGCTTCCTGCACAAGTAAGTCCTGTGCTACGGGTGCGGGAGCGCCGGCCGGCGCTCCCGCGCTCCGCAGCGCGTATTCCGGTTGTATTCCGGTTCGTTCCCCGCCGGGGAACGGCAACGTCCTGACATGAGCGTCCCGCGCAATGAGTGAAGGCCACGACAGCAAGGTCCAGGGGGAGCAAGGCAAACCCGTCGTTTCCTACCGCACCATGAACATCACGGTGTCGCTGTTGCTGATGATCGTCGCGACGATCGTGATGATCGCGAGCTACAAGCTCGGCAACGGCTGGGCTAAGGACGTGGGGCCGGACTCCGGCTACTTTCCGTTCTACGTCTCGCTGATCATGTTCTTCACCAGCGGCGTCACCCTGGTGCAGCACCTGATGCGGCGCCACCGCGAGGGCGAGCGCGTGTTCCTGCACCACCGCGAGATGATGATGGTGCTGCAGGTCCTGATTCCGACGCTGATCTTCGTCGTGCTGTCGATGTACATCGGGATCTACATCTCGATGGCCCTGTTCATCGCCTTCTTCATGATGTGGCACGGGCACTATGCGTGGTACAAGGCGCTGCCGGTCGCGGTCCTGGTCCCGGTCATCCTGTTCATCCTGTTCGAAATCTGGTTCCTGGTGCCGCTGCCGAAAGGCCCGTTCGAGGCATGGCTGGGCTACTGACGAAGCCGGCGCAGCGCGCCGGCCGGGGGGAGGAGGTCTAGTTGGACGCGTTTTTTTCGCTGCTGCACGGCTTCGAGGTGCTGCTCACGGTATCCAACATCGGATACATGGTGCTCGGCATCCTGTTCGGCGTTCTGCTCGGCTTCCTGCCCGGGGTCGGGGGCGCCAACGGCATCGCGATTCTGCTGCCGCTGACCTTCTCGATGCCGCCCACCACCGCCATCATCATGCTGGCGGCGATCTACTGGGGCGCGCTGTTCGGCGGCTGCATCAGCGCGATCCTGTTCAACATTCCGGGCGAGCCGTGGTCGGTGGCGACGACCTTCGACGGCCACCCGCTCGCCAAGCAGGGCCGCGCGGGCGAGGCGCTCACCGCCTCGCTCAGCTCGTCCTTCATCGGCGCGCTGATCGCGACGATCGTGCTCACCTTCCTCGCGCCGATCGTGGCGAAGTTCGCGCTCAGGTTCGGCCCGCCCGAGTTCTTCTCGGTCTACCTGCTGACCTTCTGCAGCTTCGTCGGCATGGGACGGCAGTCCCCGTTCAAGGTCATCTCGAGCATGATGCTGGGCTTCGCCTTCGCCGCGGTCGGCACCGACGAGATCACCGGGGGGCTGCGCCTGACCTTCGGCACCGAGGTGCTGCTGACCGGCTTTCACTTCCTGATCGCGGTGATCGGGCTGTTCGGCATCGGCGAGATCCTGGTGACGATCGAGAAAGGGCTGCATTTCGAGGGGCAGAGCTCGAAGATCAACCCGTTCGTCGTCTGGCAGACCTGGAAGAAGCTGCCGCAGTACTGGGTCACCATCATCCGCGGCACCGCGGTCGGGGTCTGGCTCGGCATCACGCCGGGCGGCGCGACGCCGGCCTCGTTCATGAGCTACGGCCTGGCCAAGCGCTTCTCGAAGGACGGCGACAAGTTCGGCACCGGGATGCTGGAAGGCGTGGTGGCGCCGGAGACCGCGGCCCACGCCGCCGGCACCAGCGCGCTGCTGCCGATGCTCACGCTCGGCATTCCCGGCTCGCCCACCGCGGCGGTGCTGCTCGGGGGCCTGCTGATCTGGGGCCTCGACCCCGGACCGCTGCTGTTCGTCGAGCACAAGGACTTCGTCTGGGGCCTGATCGCCTCGATCTACCTCGGCAACCTGGTGGGCCTGTTCGTGGTGCTCTCGACCGTGCCGTTGTGGGCGAGCATCATGAAGATCCCGTTCGCGATCATCGCCCCGATCATCATCGTGATCTGCGCGATCGGCTCCTATACGCTCTCGAACGCGCCGGCCGACCTGGTCTTCATGGTGATGTTCGGCGTCATCGGCTACCTGTTCAAGAAGCTGGACTACCCGCTCGCGCCGATGGTGCTGGCGATCGTGCTGGGCGGGCGCACGGAGAACTCGTTCCGCCAGGCGATGCTCGGCGCGCAGGGCGATCTGTCCGTCTTCTGGTCGAACGGGCTGGTCGGCAGCATCACCGCGCTCAGCATGGTGATGCTGTTCTGGCCCGCGATCACCTGGCTCTTCCGCCGGCTGCGCTAGCGCGCTAGACCCGGCCGAGCTTCTGCTTCAGGCGCGACAGCGTCTCGGGCGTGAGGTTGAGGTAGGCCGCGAGCTCCTTCTTCGGGATGCGGCCGGCGAGCTCGGGGTGCTTGCGCTGGAAGCGCGACAGGCGCCCCGGCGCGTCGAGCAGGTGCAGGGTGATGGTGTGCGCCATGACTTCCGACATCAGCTTCATCACGTCGTACTCGAAGCGCGACATGACCTCCGGATGGCGCTCGATGAACTCGACCCACTGCGGCAGGCCCAGCTCGACGGTGCGCACCTTGGTGACCGCGACGATGCTGTAGGGCATCGGCGTGCCGAGCCGCCAGGCCGCGTAGGAGGTGTCCATCTCGGACTCGCCGGCGAAGCGCAGGATCATCTCGCGCCCCTCGGCGTTGGAGACCACGCGCTTGAGCATCCCGTCGAGGATGAAGAACTGCTCCATCTCGGTGTCGCCCTGGCGCACCAGCAGGTCGCCCTTGCGGTACTCCGCCACCGACAGCAGCGGCTCGAGCTCGTCCCACTGCGGCGCGCTCATGTCCTGCAGGATCAGGCTTCGGCGCAGCTGCAGCCGGATGCTGTGGCGCTGCGGATGGGTGGCGAGTGAGGCCATTCGGAAAGCTGCTTGGCGGGGCCGCCGCGAAGGGGGCATTTTAGACGATTGAAACCTTGACCTCAGTCAAGGGCGTTTTTGCCCTTCGGTCACTAACATAGCGTCCCTCAGGAAGGCGCGCCGAGACGCGCATCCCGGCACAGGAGACGATCATGGGCGTATCCGTCAGCGAGCCGAAAGTCAGCGCAGACGTCACTCAAACGCAGGAAGTCACCGACGGCTTTCATCTGGTCATCGATGCCCTCAAGCTCAACGGGATCGACACGATCTTCGGCCTGCCCGGCATCCCGATCACCGACCTGACCCGCAAGGCGCAGGCCGCGGGCATGCGCGTGATCGCGTTCCGCCACGAGCAGAACGCGGGCTACGCCGCTTCCATCGCGGGATTCATGACGCAGAAGCCGGGCATCTGCCTGACCGTGTCGGCGCCGGGCTTCCTCAACGGGCTCACCGCGCTCGCCAATGCCACCACCAACTGCTTCCCGATGATCCTCATCTCGGGCTCCTCCGAGCGCGAGGTGGTCGACCTGCAGCAGGGCGACTACGAGGAGATGGACCAGCTCGCGATCGCGAAGCCGCTCGCCAAGGCGGCCTTCCGCGTGCTGCACGCCGAGGACATCGGCGTCGGCGTCGCGCGCGCGATCCGCGCCGCGGTGTCGGGCCGCCCGGGCGGGGTCTACCTCGACCTGCCGGCGAAGCTGTTCCCGCAGTCGATCGACGCCGAGGCCGGCCGCAACTCGCTGATCAAGGTGGTCGACCCGGCGCCGCGCCAGATTCCGGCGCCGCAAGCCGTCGAGCGCGCGCTGGATCTGCTGCGTTCCGCGAAGAAGCCGTTGATCATTCTCGGCAAGGGCGCCGCGTATGCGCAGGCGGACGCCGAAATCAGAACCCTGATCGAAAGGACGGGAATCCCCTATCTGCCGATGTCGATGGCCAAGGGCCTGCTGCCCGACACGCACGAGCAGTCGGCTTCCGCCGCGCGCTCCTTCGTGCTGCCCGGCGCGGACGTGGTGATGATGATCGGCGCGCGGCTGAACTGGCTGCTCTCGCACGGCAAGGGCAAGACCTGGGGCGGCAAGAGCGCGAAGGACTGGGGCGGGCAGAAATTCATCCAGCTCGACATCTCGCCGCAGGAGGCCGACAGCAACGTGCGGATCGACGCGCCGGTGGTGGGCGACATCGGTTCGTGCGTTTCCGCCTTGCTGGCTGCCATGGGAAATGATTTTTCGAAGCCCCCGGCCGAGTGGCTGAACGCGATCGCCGAGAGGAAGACGAAGAACGTGGCGAAGATGGCCGAGACGCTGGCGAAGACGCCTTCGCCGATGAATTTCCACAGCGCGCTGAACGTGGTGCGCGACATCGTCAAGGCGAACCCGGACGCGTATCTGGTCAACGAGGGCGCCAATGCGCTCGATTTCACGCGCAGCATCGTCGACATGTACAAGCCCCGAAAGAGGCTCGACGTCGGCACCTGGGGGGTGATGGGCATCGGCATGGGCTTCGCGGTCGCGGCGGCCGTGGTCGGCAAGCAGCAGGTGATCGCGATCGAGGGCGACAGCGCGTTCGGCTTCTCGGGCATGGAAGTCGAGACCCTCTGCCGGTATGACCTGCCGGTGTGCGTGGTGATCCTGAACAATAATGGGGTCTATCGCGGCGACGAGAAGAACCCGACCGGCGGCAGGGACCCGGCGCCGCTGGTGTTCGTCAAGGACGCGCGCTACGAGAAGCTGATGGAGGCCTTCGGCGGCGTCGGGGTGCACGCGAGCACCGCGGACGAGCTGCGCAAGGCGATGCAAGAGGCGGTCCGCTCGGGCAAACCGACCCTGATCAACGCTATCATCGACGAGGGCGCCGGCACCGAGAGCGGCCGCATCACGAACCTGAACCCGACTGCCAAGAAAAAGTGAGTATCCGGAGACCCGTATGGAAGCTTTGAAAGACGTTCGCATCCTCGACATGACCCACGTGCAGGCGGGGCCGACCTGCTCGCAGCTGCTCGCCTGGATGGGCGCCGACGTGATCAAGTTCGAGAACCCGCAGGGCGACGCGACGCGCGGCCAGCTGCGCGACGTGCCGAACGCCGACAGCCTCTACTTCACGATGCTCAACTGCAACAAGCGCTCGATCACCGTGAACATGAAGACCGCCGAGGGCAAGGCGGTGTTCGCCGAGCTGCTGACGAAGTGCGACATCATCATGGAGAACTTCGGCCCCGGCGTGCTCGAGCGCTTCGGCTTCGGCTGGGAGAAGATCCGCAGCATCAACCCGAAGATCGTGATGGGCTCGATCAAGGGCTTCGGCTCGACCGGCCCCTACTCCGACTTCAAGGCCTACGAGAACGTCGCCCAGGCGATGGGCGGCTCGATGAGCACCACCGGCGTGCCGGACGGCCCGCCGTTCGTCACCGGCGCGCAGATCGGCGACTCGGGCACCGGCCTGCACCTCGCGATCGGGCTGCTCGGCGCGCTGCACCAGGCGCGCCGCACCGGCAAGGGCCAGTACGTCGAGGTCGCGATGATGGACGGCGTGATGAACCTGTGCCGGGTGAAGTTCCGCGACCACCAGCGCCTGACGCGCGGCGAGCTGTCGGAGTATTCCGTGCCGACCTACAAGGGCATGGGCGAGACGCCGCGCGCGGGCAACGACTCGGGCGGCGGCCAGCTCGGCAACGCGATCCACTGCAAGCCGCACGGCGCCAACGACTGGCTCTACATCGTGGTGCAGGAGGCGGTGTGGACGGCGCTCGCCAACCGCATCGGCCCCGAGATCGGCATGCCGGACCTCGCCGCCGACCCCCACTTCGCCAAGATCGGCGAGCGGCGCAAGAACCAGCAGCTGATGTGGACCCTGATCAACAAGTTCGCCGAGAAGTACACCAAGCGCGAGCTGATGGCGATCCTCAACCCGCTCGACGTGCCCTGCGGCCCGATCATGTCGACCGAGGACCTGGCGAACGACGAGCACGTGCGCGGGCGCGAGATGTGGGTCGAGCTCGACCACCCGCAGCGCGGCAAGTGGTTCAACGTCGGCATGCCGATCAAGCTGTCGGAGTCTCCCGCGGTCATCAAGCGCTCGCCGACGCTGGGCGAGCACACGGACGAGATCCTGCGAGAGGTTCTCGGCTATGAAAAAGAGAGAATTTCGGAATTGAGAAACGCGGGGGCATTCTCCGCTCCTCCCAAGAAGGCGGCGTAATGAAGATCGCGATCATCGGACAGCAGGATTTCGGCAAGGCGGTGCTCGACGGCTTTCTCGCGCGCGGCGACGAGGTGGCGGGCGTGTTCTGCGCGCCGGAGAAGCCGGGCGCGCGGCCCGACGTGCTGAGGGTGGCGGCGCAGGAGAAGGGCGTGCAGGTGTTCCAGTTCCCCTCGCTCAAGTCGGACGAGGCGAAGAAGGCGCTCAAGGACCTCGCCCCCGACATCGGCATCATGGCCTACGTGCTGCAGTTCGCGCCGCAGGATTTCGTGAAGATTCCGAAGCACGGCACGATCCAGTACCACCCCTCGCTGCTGCCGAAATACCGCGGCCCGAGCTCGATCAACTGGCCGCTGATCCGCGGCGAGACCAAGACCGGCCTGACGATCTTCCGTCCCACCGACGGCCTCGACGAGGGCCCGATCGTGCTGCAGAAAGGGACCCCGATCGACCCGGACGACACGCTCGGCACGGTCTACTTCGAGCGCCTGTTCCCGATGGGGGTGGCGGCGATGCTCGAGGCGGCCGACCTGGTGGTCGCCGGCAAGCACCGCGAGGCCCCGCAGGACGAGTCCCAGGCGACCTACGAAGGCTGGTGCCGCGAGGGCGAGGCCCTCATCAACTGGCACAGCCACGTCGATTTCGTCTACAACCTGATCCGCGGCTGCAACCCGGCGCCGGGGGCCTGGACCACGCTGAACGGCCAAAAATTGCAAATTTTCGACTCCCGCAAGCACCCGGTCCGCACCTTCGGCGCGGTCAAGGGCAAAATCGGCGAGGTTGTCGAGGTAGGCGAGGCGAGTTTCCAGATCACCGCCCAGGGCGGAAGGATCGAGGTGATGCGAGCCAAGCTTGGTGACGGCAAGAAGCTGGCCGCCGCCGACCTCCTGGCTTCCGGCCAGATCAAGGCCGGGATGTTGCTCGGGGGCTGAACACCCCCATCCAGTCCCGCCCACCCCCGGGCTGGCCCCGGGGGGGCCTGGGCGCGGGGCGGCTGCACTCCCCCAGCGGTCGGGAGGCTGCGTGCATATTTGGCATTTGACGCAGCTTATATCTGACTGCAACAATGCGCATTAGGCTTTTGTTTTATGGGGGTTGTTTGGGGGCCGCCGGCGCATGAAGTCGGGTTTCTGGAAGGCAGACTGGTTTCTCGGCCTGGCCGTGACGCTGCTTGTCCTGTTTGCAAGCGGCAGCGACCTGCTGCAGAGCCTCGAGCGCAAGGCCTACGACATGGGCGTGCAAGCCTCGTCGCGCACGCCCTCCGACCAGATCGCGGTCATCGCGATCGACGACCAGAGCATCGCCAACATCGGGCGCTGGCCGTGGCCGCGCAACGTGCACGCGAAGATGATCGATCTCCTCGCGGCGGCGAAGGCGAAGGTCATCGGCTACACGGTGTTCTTCAGCGAGCCGCAGATCGATCCCGGCTACCGCTACATCGCCAAGCTGCTCGCCATGGCGCGCCAGTCTGCGCCGGGCACGCCGGCGGGCGACGCGATGGCGCCGCTCGTCACGCTGCTCACGCAGGCCGAAGCGTCGCTCAATACCGACCGCCAGCTCGCCGAAAGCGTCGGCAGGGCGGGCAACGTGGTGCTGCCGATGCTGTTCACGCTCGGCCGGCCGAACGGCCGCCCCGACAAGCCGCTGCCGGATTTCGTGCGACGCAACGTCTGCCAGCGCGTCGGCGGGACGCAGGGCAGCGCGATTCCGGCTGAAGCGGTTCAGATTCCGGTGCCGCAGATCGGCCGCGCCGCAGCCGCGCTGGGCCACCTGAACGCCACCCCGGACGTCGACGGCGCGATCCGCAGCGAGCCGCTGGTGGTGCAGTACTTCGGCCAGTACTACCCCTCGCTGTCGATGCAGATCGCCGCCAGGAGCCTGAATCTCGGCCCGGCGGACATGGCGGTGCGCCTGGGCGAGGACGTCTCGCTCGGCAGCCTGAAGATCGGCACCGACTTCTGGACCCAGATGCTGACGTATTTTTACAAGGACCGCGGCGGCCGGCCCGCGTTCCAGGTCGATTCCTTCTACGACGTCCTGAGCGGCAAGATCCCGGCCAGCAAGTACGCCGGCAAGATCGTGCTGATCGGCGCGACGGCCGCCGGCGTCGGCACCACCTCGGTGACGCCGATCGCGCCCGCGATGCCGCCGGTGCTGACCCTGGCGCACGAGGTCTCCTCGATCCTGCAGCAGGATTTCTTCGTCTCGCCCGCCTGGGCGCTGGCCGCGTCGTGGTTCGTCTTCGTGCTGGTGGCGGCGTACCTGATCGTCATGCTGCCGCGCCTCAAGGCAGGTCTCGCGGCGACGCTCACCGGCGCGACGCTGGTGGTGCTGCTCGCGGTGCACTTCGGGCTGATGACCCAGCGCGGGGTCTGGCTGCCGCTGATGGTGCCAGCGACGCTGCTGCTGCTCGGCCATCTGGCGCTGGTCACCAAGCGCTTCATCGTGACCGAGCGCGCCAAGCTGCGCTCGGACGAGAATTCGGCCGAGTCCAACCGGATGCTGGGACTCGCCTACCAGGGCCAGGGCAACCTCGACATGGCGTGGGACAAGTTCCGCCAGGTTCCGATGTCGGACGCGGTGCTCGACAACCTGTACAACCTCGCGCTCGATTTCGAGCGCAAGCGCCAGTTCAACAAGGCCGAGGCGGTGTTCCGCCACATGCACGCCTTCAAGCCGAAGTTCCGCGACCTGGAGCAGCGCCTGTCGCGCGCCAAGCAGCTGTCCGAGACCGTGATGCTGGGCTCGGGCGGCGGCGGCACCAACGCCAGCATTCTCGGCGGCGGCGCCGGCGCGGTCGAGAAGCCGATGCTCGGGCGCTACCAGGTGGAAAAGGAACTGGGCAAGGGCGCGATGGGCGTGGTCTACTTGGGCAAGGATCCGAAGATCGGGCGGGTGGTGGCGATAAAAACAATGGCTCTGGCGCAGGAATTCGAGCCCGACGAGCTGGCGGAAGTGAAGGAGCGCTTTTTCCGCGAGGCCGAGACGGCGGGGCGCCTGTCGCATCCGCACATCGTCACGATCTACGACGCCGGCGAGGAGCACGATCTGTGCTACATCGCGATGGAGCTGCTCAAGGGCGGCGATCTGATGCCGTTCACCAAGCAGGGCAAGCTGCTGCCGCGGGACAAGGTCGTCTCGATCGTGGCGCGCGTGGCCGAGGCGCTCGGCTACGCGCACAAGCAGGGGGTCGTTCACCGCGACGTCAAGCCGGCGAACGTCATGTACTACCCCGACACCGACACGGTGAAAGTCACCGACTTCGGCATCGCGCGCCTGACCGACAGCTCCAAGACCAAGACCGGAATGGTGCTCGGCACGCCGTCGTACATGTCGCCGGAGCAGCTCGCCGGCAAGAAGATCGAAGGCCGCAGCGATCTGTTCTCGCTCGCCGTGAGCCTGTATCAGCTGCTGAGCGGCAGGCTGCCGTTCGAAGGCGAGTCGATGGCGCAACTCATGTTCAAGATCTCGAGCGAGGCGCCGACCGACATTCTGACGCTCAACCCGGCGGTGCCGCCGGCACTGGCCGCTTTCCTCGCGCGGGCGCTCGCGAAGAACCCGGACGAGCGCTTCCAGAGCGGCGAGGAATTCGCGCAGGCGCTGCGGGCCGCGGCGGGCGGCGGCGCCGCCGGACCGGCTCCCGCTGCGGCGGCCTCCCGCCCCCTGGACTTCGAGCTGTGAGCGGGACATGGACCTGAGCCGAGTCCTCAAGATCGTCACCCGCACCGACCCGGGGATCGTGCGCTCGCACAACGAGGACGCCGTCGCGGGAGACGCGGTGCACGGGATCGTGGTGCTGGCCGACGGCATGGGCGGCTACAACGCGGGCGAGGTCGCGAGCGGAATGGCGACCACCGTCATCACGAGCGAGGTGGCGCGGGCGCTGGAGCAGGTTCAGCCCCAGGAGGCCGACCCGGAGACGCGCAAGCCCTACGCCGAGCGGGTCCTGCACGATCAGATCCTGAAGGCGAACACGTCGATCTACCAGGCGGCCCAGAGCCAGCCGCAATACGCCGGGATGGGCACCACGCTGGTGACCTGCCTGTTCTACGACAACCGGGTGATGGTCGCGCACCTGGGCGACTCGCGGCTGTACCGCATGCGCAACCGCGCCCTGACCCAGGTGACGCGGGATCACTCGCTGCTGCAGGAGCAGATCGACTCGGGGCTGCTGACGCTCGAGCAGGCGAAGACGGCGCAGCACAAGAATCTCGTGACCAAGGCGCTGGGGATCGATCCCACGGTCGACCCGGAAATCCGGGAATATCGCACGGCGCCCGGCGACCTTTACCTGCTGTGCTCGGACGGCCTGTGCGACATGGTGAGCGACGAGGATATCGCCATGGCGCTGCAGGCCCTGGGCGCCAATCTGGAGCTGGCGGCGGAGCAGCTGGTCCAGATGGCCAATGATAACGGCGGGCGTGACAACGTTTCGGTTATACTCGTACGCGTCCTGCGGGAGTACCCAGCCGCGCGCGGCGTTATGGCCAGGTTCTTTGCATGGTTAAAATAACCCCCAGGGGTCAGCTATGGCGAAACTGATACTCAGCATGGATGGGTTGGTGCTCAAGGAGATTCCTCTGGTGAAGGAACGCACCACCATCGGCCGCAAACCGCACAACGACATTCAGATCGACAATCTGGCGGTCAGCGGCGAGCACGCGGTGATCGTCACGATCCTGAACGATTCCTTCCTCGAGGATCTGGGAAGCACGAACGGCACCCTGGTCAACGGAAACGCAGTGAAGAAGCATTTCCTGCAGAACAACGATATCGTCGAGCTGGGCAAGTACAAGCTGAAGTATCTCGCCGAGCCGAATCAGCAGCCGGCGGCGGCAGCAGCCGATTTCGAGAAGACCATGGTGCTGCGCCCGTCCGCGATGAAGGCGGTCACCGAGCAGGTGCGGTCGATGAGCCCCAGCAGCACCGGCCCGCTGCCTCACGCCGCGGAAGTCGCGCGCGCGGCCGCCGCCCAGCAGACCGCGGAAAACGCGACGACCACGGGAACCGCGAGCAATACCTTTTCGGGCGGCCTGTCGCCGGTGGAGAAGAAGCCGGCCGCCGAGCCGGCGGCGCCCGCCGCAGCCGCACCCGCCGCGGCGCCCGGCAAGCAGCAGATCCTGGGCGCGATCCAGATTCTCTCGGGCGGAAACGCGGGCAAGGAGCTGGAGCTCGCGAAGCCGCTCACGACGCTGGGCAAGCCCGGCGTGCAGGTGGCGGTGCTGACCCGCCGGCCGCAGGGCTACTTCATCACGCACGTGGAGGGCGCCAAGCAGCCCACCGTGAACGGGCAGTCGATCGGCGCGGCGCCGCACATGCTCAAGGACCACGACGTGATCGAGATCGCCGGCGTGAAGATGGAGTACTTCCTGAAGGGCTGACCCGCCATCGGGGTCCGCTCCCTTTGTCCGGCCCTCCAACGGCCAACTTGCGTCCGCCGGAGGCCCCTTGAAGCAGCATATCGTCCGCATCGCCATCGGGCTGGCGATCATGCTTTTCTTCGTCGGCTACGCGGCGCGCTTCTACCGCGTCGGGATCATCACCCGTCTCGACAACATCATCTACGACGCGCGCATGCGCCTCACCATGCCGGACACGGTCGATCCGCGCATCGTGATTCTCGACATCGACGAAAAGAGCCTGCAGCAGGTCGGGCGCTGGCCGTGGCCGCGCGACACCATGGCGCGCCTGGTCGACGAGCTGTTCGACAAGTACCACGTGGCGCTGCTCGGTTTCGACGTGGTGTTCGCCGAGGCCGACTACTCCTCCGGCATTCGCGCACTGGACAAGCTGGCCGCGCACCAGCTGAAGGACGTGCCGAAGTTCCAGCAGCTCTACTCGAGCATGCGCCCGCAGCTCGACAACGACGAGCTGTTCGCGAAGGCGATCAAGGGCCGCCCCGTCGTGCTCGGCTACTACTTCAGCAGCGACAAGGACGCGCGCCGGACCGGGGCGATCCCGGCCCCGGTGCTGCCCAAGGGAGCGTTCGCGGGACACAGCGTCGGGCTCACCACCTGGCGCGGCTACGGCGGCAACCTGCCCGAGTTCGAGAACAACGCCGCGGCCGCCGGTCACTTCAACCCGATCGTGGACGACGACGGCGTGGTGCGCAGGGTGCCGATGCTGGCCGAGCTGGACGGGGCCTACTACGAGTCGCTCTCGCTCGCGATGGTGCGCACGCTGATCGCGCTGGAGAACAACGGCAGGTTCCCCAGAGTGGAGCCGGGCTTCGCCCCGCAGACGGTGATCAACAAGGGCTACTCCGGGCTGGAGTGGCTGCAGGTGGGGCCGCTGCGGATCCCGGTCGACGACTCCGCGAGCGTGCTGGTCCCGTATCGCGGCGACAAGTTCAGCTACCCCTACGTGTCGCTCGCGGACGTGCTGTCCGGCCGCGTCGACCCCAAGATCCTGCGCGGAAAGATCGCGCTGGTGGGGACCACCGCGCCGGGCCTGCTCGACCTGCGCTCGACGCCGGTCGACAAGGTCTATCCGGGCGTCGAGATCCACGCCAACCTGATCTCGGGCATGATCGACGGCGCGCTCAAGCAGAAGCCGCCGTACATGCTCGGCGCCGAGGTCCTGCTGCTGGTATTCGCGGGCGTCCTGCTGGCGGTGCTGATCCCGATGCTCTCGGCGGTCTGGGCGACCAGCGCGACGCTGGCCGCCGTCGCGCTGATCGTCGGGCTCAACCTCGAGCTCTGGACGCAGGCGAACATGGTGCTGCCGCTCGCCAGCTCGCTGCTGATGGTCGTCACGCTCTATACCGTGGACATGGCGTACGGCTATTTCGTCGAGTCGCGCTCCAAGCGCCAGTTCACCGAGCTTTTCGGACAGTACGTGCCGCCCGAGCTGGTCGACAAGATGGCGCGCGACCCGCAGAAGTACACGATGGAGGG